>JAEEGK010029721.1_pt1 | contig 10876 bp, 9 predicted proteins | sample 8958771 | NCBI WGS metagenome assembly JAEEGK01 (sample SAMN16246547, study PRJNA631951) | gut metagenome | biome: gut microbiome; feature: rumen; material: SC-attached | host: Bos | place: Iran: Karaj | collected 2018-10 | reverse complement strand
GTCCCTCAAAACTGATGTTCGGCAGAGAATGTGCATGCTGGACAATCATGTCGAGCATATCCATCGAAATGCCGAACTTGTTCTCCGACAGTCCCGTCGTGATGTAATGGTGCGTATGGGCATCGACATTCGGATTGACACGCAACGCCACCCTCGCCACTTTTCCTTTGGCCTGAGCCAGTTCATTGATGACATCCAGTTCGGGCGCCGACTCCACATTGAAGCACGCAATACCGGCATCAAGAGCCAGATTGATCTCCCAATCTGCCTTGCCGACACCGGCAAACACGACCTTCGACGCCGGGAAGCCTGCCTTCAGGCAAACCTCCACCTCGCCGCCGCTCACACAGTCACAGCCGAGACCTGCAGCATTCACGATGCCGAGCACCGTGGGATCCACATTCGCCTTCACGGCATAATGCACATGGAATCCCGCATATCGCGATGCTTCACGATTGATTACGTCAAGCGTCTGCTCAAGCAGTTTTCTGTCGTAATAATAGAACGGCGTCCGTACGCCTTGGAATTGTTCTACTGGAAATTTCATCAATGAGAAAGATAGAAGAATAATAAAAAAGGGCTGAAAAGGATGCAGGATGACGTTACACTCGCCTTTAAGAGAATGAGATCCAGGGGACATTCGTCCCTTAATATCCCTTAGAATCCCTTAGAATCCCTAAATATCCCTTAAAATCCCTTAGAATCCCTTAGAAAATCAGAACAGTGCTGCACTCAGCGCCTGCAGGGCCTTCACCTTGTCCTCCTTGCGCACGAGAACCGAGATGTTGTAGTTCGAACCACCGTAGGAAATCATTCGAACAGGCACGTCACGCAGGGCTTCAACCACCTTCGACTCGAAGCCGAGGTTGTCCCAGCGCATATCACCCACCACGCAGATGATCACCATGTCCTTATCGACCGACACGGCGCCGAACTTCTTCAGGTCGGTCACAATCTCCTCGAGGTGCTTGTCGCGGTCGATGGTCAGCGAAACACCTACCTCCGACGTGGTGATGAGGTCGATGGCGGTCTTGTAGTGCTCGAAAATCTCGAACACCTGGCGCAGGAAACCGTAGGCCAGAAGCATGCGGCTCGACTTGATGCGTATCGACGTAATGCCATCCTTGGCAGCGATGGCCTTGATCTTGTTCAGTTCGGTCTCGTTGCTCACCAGCGTGCCGGGAGCCTTCGGGTCCATCGTGTTCAGCAGACGCACGGGGATGTTGTACATACGTGCAGGAGTGATGCAGGTGGGGTGCAGTATCTTGGCACCGAAGTAGGCGAGCTCGGCAGCCTCGTCAAAGTTGAGCTGGCGCACAGGTTTGGTGTTGGCAACCATGCGTGGGTCATTGTTGTGCATGCCGTCGATGTCGGTCCAGATCTGAATCTCTTCGGCACGGATAGCGGCACCGATGATCGAAGCCGAATAGTCCGAACCGCCTCGCAGCAGGTTGTCGATGTCACCGTAGGCATTGCGGCAGATGAAGCCCTGGGTGATATACACATCCTGTTCGCCGGCTGCGCGCAGCTGCTCCCTCAGATGTTCTTCGATGTATTGGAAGTCGGGCTCGGCGTTCTTGTCGATGCGCATGAAGTCGAGCGCCTGCATGAAGCCCACCTTCACGCCCTCCTGCTTCAGATAGAGGTTCATCAGGTTGGTCGACAGCAGTTCGCCCTGGGCAACGATGCACTTCTCCTCGTAGATGGTGAACGGACGATTGGCAAACGAACGGACATATTCGAAGATGCCCTTCATCACGCGCTTGGCCTCCTTCTTCAAGTCGGCATTGGTGTAAAGTGCTTCGATGACCTCCTTGTATTTCTGCTCCAGGCGGACAATGACTTCACTGGCGCCCACAGCATTCTGCAGACGATAGTAGCCCGAAATCTCGAGCAGCGTATTCGTCGTTCCCGACATGGCTGAAAGCACGACAAACTTGGGCTGACCGTCCTCGACGATAAGTTTAGCGACATTCTTGATACGCTCAGCCGATCCGACTGACGTTCCACCGAACTTAAGAACCTTCATTACTATTTTAGAAATTTAATTTTACATTGCTTCAATAACACACCCATGTATCAACGCAACGCTTTCGCACGGGCAATAATACGCGGCAAAAATACATCTTTTTATGTTTAGTGCCAAATTTTTACTCGAAAAAGTGTCAAAAAAGTATGTTTTTAAACATCTACTCTCCCATTTCGTCACTCATATTCACCAAATACAAGCGCTTGCGGGCTCGTGTAAACGCTGTGTACAGCCAGCGGTAGAAGTCCGGCCCCAGGTGGTCGGGATTGATGTAACCCAGGTCCAGATAGACGTCCTGCCACTGTCCGCCCTGGCTCTTGTGGCAGGTCACACAGTAGGCAAACTTCACCTGCAGCGCATTGAAGTAGGGATTCTCCTTGATGGCCTTGTAGAGTTCGCGCTGGTTGCGACATTCCGGATAGTCCTGCGCCACGGCTGCCATCAGTTGCTGCTGTCTTTCCACAGGCAAATTCGGCCCTTCGACGGTCAGCGTGTCGAGCATCACGATTACCTCGGTATCGATGTCGTAGTCGGGCAAGGTGATGTCCACTTTGGCAAAACGGAATCCGTAAAGGTCAATCACCGATCGTACACGGTTCACCGTCACCACGTCACCATTGGCAATGAACGGCAGTTGGTCGAACTCCTTGCCCCAATAGTAGTTGTTCTTCACCACCAGCAGGCGGTCGCCCGACGTCAGCTCCTCCTCGCGGTCGAGTATCTGGTTGCGTACGCCAAGGTTGAACTTGTTGGCGCGTGCATTCGAGCGGGTGATGATGATCGTGTCATCCAAACCCTCTTTCTGGTAGCTCTCCGACAGGCAGTCCAGCAGTTCGTACCCGTCGATGCGAAGCACGTCAGCATACATTTTATAATATATATTAGGCAATTGAAACAACTGTTGTGCCGTCGCGCTTTCAGGTGGTGCCTCCATACCCATCATCAGCCTATTACGCAGCACCGTGGCATTGTAGAGGATGCCCGACGTCAGTTGCTGGCGTGCCACTTCGGTAAGTTCCGTGGTCATCACCTCCAGCCCGTAGCCCTGCAGTGTGCCGATGTCGAGCGCGGGGCTGCGCCGCTGCCCCACCGGAGGCAGCTGGGCGGCATCGCCCACCAGCAGCAGCTTGCAGCCCTCCGACCCATAGACGTACTCGATCAGGTCGTCCAGCAGATTGCCCGTGCCGAAGGGCGAACCCTCGTTCAGTGTCGAGATCATCGACGCCTCGTCGCAGATGAAGAGCACACCGGTCCTCCGGTTCTCGGTCAGTTCGAAGCCCTCCATCTCCACATTGAACCGGTGCTGCCGGTAGATCGTCTTGTGGATCGTAAAGGCAGGATGTCCCGCCATCGAGGCAAACACCTTCGCGGCACGTCCCGTCGGTGCCATCAGCTGGACGGGCATCTTCGCCTCGTCGAGCACCTTCACCAACGCCCCCACAAGCGATGTCTTGCCCGTGCCTGCATAGCCTTTCAGGACGAAAATCCGGTCTCTCCTGGTGTCGCCATAAACGAACTCACTCAGCAGGTCTATCGCTTCTTTTTGTTTTTTATTGGGCGAAAATTGCAATTTTTCGGCCATTTTTTGCCCAAAAATTGAAAATATCATACTTTTTTTGAATTTTTTCGGGGCAAAGATATACAAAATTGAAAAAAGTTGTTTATATTTGCACCACAAAATGACAAAAATATTACACAGTCCAAAAAAAATACAATCCATCATATCATCATGAAAACTTTACTTAACATTCTCCTTGCTGCCTCAGCAATCCTCTTGGTCGTCATGTGCTATCAGTCCTTGATGATCCCTATTGATTTTAACAAAGAAGTTGCACGCCGCGACGCAGTCGTAATCCAGCGTCTTAAGGACGTTCGTACTCTCCAGGAAGAGTACCAGAAGAAGTACCATGTTTATGCCGCTTCTTGGGACCAACTTGTAAACTTCGCTAAGAATGACAAGATCGCCATCGTTCAGAAGATCGGTACCCTTACCGACGAACAGCTTCAGGCTGGTCTTAACGAGCAGAAGGCTTGGACCTACCTTCAGGACCCCAAAAAGTACGCCAAGCAGATCGCTGAGTTCGGTTTGAGCAAAGCAACCTTCAGCCGTGACTCAATCTTCGTTTCCGTGCTCGAGAAGGACTCCGCACTGAGCCGTCCCGACTTCAACATCGACGAGCTTCGTTTCGTTCCAATCTTCTTTGAGGGACAAGCTAAGGACACCATCCTCCTCGCTACCGGTACTCAGGTTTCTGCTTCTGGTTTCGAGATGCCACTCTTCGAGGCCAAGATTCCTTACTCAAACTACCTCGGCGACCTCAACGAGCAGGAACTCTCCAACAAGATCGTTGACCGCGAGGAACTTGACAAATATCCTGGCATGATGGTAGGCGATGCTACCGTGGCTAACAACAATGCCGGTAACTGGGAGTAATCCTCACAATGACAAAGGACAATATGACCATCCGGTTTGCGCCGGATGGTTTTTCGTTTATTGACTGTCCCGGCGCCTCTTCTTCTCCTGTCGACGACGCCACGTCTCCTCTCCTCGACGTCGCCATGTCCGATCGGCTCGACGACGCCCCCTTCCACGAGGTCACCCCTGGTCCCGACTTCCAGCAGCGCCTCCACGAGGCTGTCCTCAATGTACTGCCCGAAAGCGAGACTCCGCTCGACCTCACCGTTCAGGTCCTCTCCGAGCGTGTCGTCATCCTCCCGCCCGACACCGACCCCGAACTGGCCGCCTCGATGTACCACGTCACGCTCTCCGACCTCGACGAGCCTGAGCATGTGCTGCTCCAGCCCCTCACTCTTCCATCAGGTCAGCGCGTCACCCTCTGTTTCGGCATCGACCGCGAGCTCTACCTCTTCCTCGAGCGCAACTGCGGCGACCTCCGCTTCGAGCATCACCTCGCCACCCTCCTCCAAGGAGCATCTTCCGCCGCCCCCTCGTCCTCGTCCCCATCCGTCGCCCCCTCGTCCTCGTCCCTGCGCCCTCAGGTGTCCCTGTCGCAGCCATCTATGGCTGCCCATCCCGCCTCGCAGGCAACCCTGGCCACCGTGGTCACCCCCCAGTTCCTCGAGCTCGCCCTCTTCCGCGCCGGTCAGCTCATCCTTGCCAACGTCTACCGCACCTCCCAGGCCGACAACCGACGCTACTACGTCCTCAACATCTGGCTGCGCGAAGACCTCGACCAGCTCAACGACCTCCTGCTCATCCTCGGCAAAGGCGACCCTGCCGCCCAGCTCCACCAGGATTTGCGCCCCTTCATCAAGCACATCAATCGCAATTCTTAATTGTTAATTATTAATTGTTAATTGTTAATTATTAATTGTTAATTTGAAAATCATCACCGGCCAATACGGCGGACGCCGATTCGACCCGCCACGCAACCTCAGCGCCCGGCCTACCACCGACCTGGCAAAGCAGGCTCTCTTCAACATCCTCCAGAACCGCATGGACCTTGAGGGTTGCAGAGCGCTCGACCTCTTCAGCGGCACAGGCAGCATCAGCTTCGAACTGCTCAGCCGTGGCGCCGCCCATGTCGTCAGCGTCGAAATGGGGCACACCCAGCAGCAGTTCATCCAAAAGGTGGCCGCTCAGCTCAACGTCCCTCGCAACCGCCATCAGCTCATCCGAGGCGACGTCTTCCGCTACCTCAACACTCCCCCTGCCATGTCTGTCGGCGCCAGTGAGCCTTCCGCCGCATCCTTCGACCTCATCTTCGCCGACCCGCCCTACGACCTCGCCGAGCTTGACAAGCTCCCCGACCTCGTCCTCCAACCTGGCTGGCTCGCCCCCGATGGCATCTTCATCCTCGAACACGGCAAGGCCTCCGACTTCTCCTCCCATCCCCTTTTCCAGGAGCTCCGCACCTACGGCGCCGTCCACTTCTCCTTCTTCCAGCATCCCCGTCCCTGAATCCCCCTGCACGCCCCTTCCGCGTTCCCGTCCCTCCCCCGCGTTCCCGTCGCAGCCATCCATGGCTGCCCAAAATACCCCCCACTATATGAAACACCTTCTCATCCTCCTCTCCGCCCTCCTGCTCCTCCCCCTCAGCAGCTGCCGCAATAGTCTCGAACGTGCTCTCAAGCCCGATTCCTCGGGCACACCCTACGACCTCTACCTCGTCATGGAAGAGGCCCTCCGCGAGACCGCACTCAACGACACCCTCCACGCCATCTTCGAATTCCCCATGGAGGGAACACCCAATGGTGACGAATACTTCCGCGTGCGCCATCTCACCCCCGAGAACTTCGCATCGCAGGTCATCCGCATCGTCGCCAATGTCGCCATCGTTGACATCAACCCCACCAACGGCGAACAGCCCGTCGTAACCCTCGAGCGCGAACCCTATGCCTACAACCAGGTCATCGTCCGCATGCATGCCAAGACCATCGAGTCGCTCACCGAATACCTGCCCCAGATCCAGGAGCAGCTCCGTCAGGTATATGTCAAGAACGAGATGAACCGTCGCATCAAGATCATCACCAAGGAGCACCTCATCAAGCAGCAGGACCGACTCATGCGTCTCCAGAACGCTTCGCTCTATATCCCCCGCGCAATGGATGTCACCTGCCATCCCGCCAAGGACAGCACCTTCTTCTGGTGCACCGACAACTTCGCCGCCAAGCAGAGCTACCTCGTCGTCTATAGCGTGCCCTACACCGACCAGAACATCTTCACCCTCGAAGGCGCTGTCGCCGTGCGCGACTCCGTCATGGGTGCCAACATCGAAGGCTCCGACTCCACCCAGCACATGGAGACCAACCGCAACGTCGTCCTCCCCGAATACAAGGCCCTCAACGTCGGCGGACATTATGTCGGTGAGCTCCGTGGCATGTGGCGCATGCGCAACGGCCTGATGGCTGGCCCGTTCATCTGCCACATCCGTCTCGACGAGGTCAACAAGCGCGTCGTCTTTGCCGAAGGCTTCTGCTATGCCCCCAACGATGGCAAGCGCCTCCTCATCCGCAACCTCGAGGCCTCCCTCTACACCCTCAAGCTCCCCTCCGACCAGCTCATCCCCGAGATCGAAGTCACGCTCGAATAGGCCTTGGCGCGATTCCATCGCGCCCTCAGCGTTCCAGTCGCAGCCATCTATGGCTGCCCATCCCTCCCTCTTCCCTCTTCCCTCTTCCTTCTTCCCTCTTCCATAGCATGTATTTATTCCGCATCGGCATAACCCACGGTGATATCAACGGCATCGGCTGCGAGATGCTAATCAAAGTCCTCCAGGACCCCGAGATGCTCGAGTTCTTCACCCCCGTCATCTTCGGCAGCGCCCAAGTGCTGAGCAGCACCGCCCAGCAGCTGGGCATCAGCATGATCCCCCTCAACATCGTCCCTCGTGCAGCCGACGCCATCGAAGGACGCATCAACCTCGTGCCCGTCTGCGACAACGCCGAGCCCGAAGTCATGTTCGGTCAACAGACCGAAGCCTCCCTTCAGGCCGAAGCCAGCTCCCTCACCGCAGCCCTCGAAGCCTACGATAACGACGACATCGATGCCCTCGTCACCCTCCCCGGGCACCTCGACAACGACCAGTCGTCCCATGCCCTCTCCGACTTCATCCATCGGGCCCTCAACATTCACGACGCTTCGTTCGACTGGATCATCAACGGTAATCTGCGCATCCTCCAGCTCCATCACACCGACGTCACCACCGAGCTCGGCGAAGGCATCGCTTCCGAAGCCTTCCAGAACGACCTCCGCGCCATCAGCCAAAGTCTGCGCTTCGACTTCGGCATCATGCGTCCACGCATCGCCGTCGTCTCTGCGCACGAGAAGCTGCGCAACGACCTCGACGAGCTCCACGAGCAGGGCGTCCTCGCCTTCGGTCCCCTCGATGCCACGGCCTTCACCCAGGGAGCTTGGCAGGACCACTACGATGGATGTCTCTTCCAGGATCAGGACGAAGCCTTCCAGCAGGCCATCGCGAGCCGCGATGCCGACAACAACATCGGCTACATCTCCGGTCTCCACCTCATCCTCACCTATCCCTTCGTAGGCATCCGCTACGACATTGCCGGACAGAACCAGGCCTCCGAGGCACCCCTCCGTCAGGCCATTTATGCAGCCCTCGACATCCTGCGCCAGCGCATCCGCTACCGCCAGGCCACCAGCCATCCCCTCGAGAAGCAATGGGTGCCTCGCGGCCGCGACGACTACAAGTTAGACCTCACGAAAGACGACGAATAACGCCATGTCAAGTTTCATCATCGAAGGTGGCCACCCCTTGTGTGGCACCATCAGGCCCCAAGGTGCCAAGAACGAAGCCCTCGAAGTGCTCTGTGCCGTGCTCCTCACCCGCGAGGAAGTCACCATCACCAACATCCCCGAGATCCTCGACACCCTCAACCTCATCGAGCTCCTGCGCAAGATGGGTGTTGTCGTACATCACCTCGAACGCGGCACGTTCCGCTTCCGCGCCGACCACATCGATGTTGCCTATCTCGAAAGCGACGACTATCTGCGTCGCTGCATGTCGTTGCGCGGTTCGGTCATGCTCCTCGGTCCGCTCGTCTCGCGCTTCGGCCATGCCCTGTTGCCCCAGCCCGGTGGTGACAAGATCGGTCGTCGACGTCTCGACACCCACTTCATCGGCCTCCAGCGCCTAGGCACCGAGTTCACCTACGACCCCGAACGTCATCTCTACCGCGTCGAGGCCACCCATGGCCACCTCTCGGGTTGCTACATGCTGCTCGACGAAGCCTCCGTCACCGGCACAGCCAACATCGTCATGGCTGCCGTCTGCGCCGAAGGCACCACCACCATCTACAACGCTGCCTGCGAACCCTATCTCCAGCAGCTCTGCCGCATGCTCACGCGCATGGGTGCCCACATCGAGGGCATCGGCTCCAACCTCCTCACCATCGAAGGTGTGCGCGAACTCCACGGCACCCGCCATCGCCTCCTGCCCGACATGATCGAAGTCGGCTCATTCATCGGCATGGCTGCCATGACAGGCTCCGAACTCACCATCGCCGACGTCTCCGTGCCCGACCTCGGCATCATCCCCGACGCCTTCCGTCGCCTCGGCATCACTGTCGAACAGCGTGGCGACGACCTCTATGTACCCGCCCACGACCATTATCAGATCGACTCGTTCATCGATGGCTCCATCATGACCATCGCCGACGCCCCCTGGCCGGGCCTCACGCCCGACCTGCTCTCCGTCCTCCTCGTCACGGCCACCCAGGCACGCGGCGTCGTCCTCATCCATCAGAAGATGTTCGAGTCGCGACTCTTCTTCGTCGACAAGCTCATCAATATGGGTGCGCAGATCGTCCTCTGCGACCCCCACCGCGCCACCGTCATCGGCATCGACCGCCACTACCGGCTCCGTCATGCCAACATGACCAGCCCCGACATCCGTGCAGGCATCGCCCTGCTCATTGCAGCCCTCAGCGCCAACGGCACAAGCCGCATCGACAACATTGCGCAGATTGACCGCGGCTATCAGGACATCGAGGCGCGGCTCAACGCGCTCGGAGCTCACATCAGAAGAGAAAGCAGATAGAAGAAAATGATTAGACCAGAGGAAGTGTTCCCCATCGGAAGGCTCGGAAAACCGCATGGCATCAAGGGCGAACTGTCGTTTATGTTCACCGATGATGTGTTCGACCGCGTCGACGCCGACTACATTGTCGTGGAGACAGACGGCATCCTCGTGCCCTTCTTCATGGAGGAATACCGCTTCAAGACCGCCGAGACGGCACTGCTCAAGCTGGAAGGCATCGACACCGTGGAAAGGGCGCGCGAGCTCACCAACTGCAATGTGTTCTTCCCCAGAAAGCTGGCCGAGGGTGCCGACGACGACGTGTCGTGGGCCCAGATTGTGGGCTTCCGCCTGGTCGACGCTACAAATAATAATAAGGTAATAGGAGAAATCTGCTCGGTCGACGACACAACGCAGAACGTGCTCTTCGAGGTGACAACGCCTCAGGGAGACCAGTTGCTCGTGCCTGCCGCCGAGGAATTCATCGACGGCATCGACACCGACAGGCAGGAAATCAGGGTCACGCTGCCCGAGGGACTGCTCGACCTGTAGGCGCCGTCGGTCGTCTTTCTCCTCCGCCACCACATCATCATCACGAAGAAAAATGAAAAAGCAAATAGCCATTCTCGGTTCTACGGGATCGATAGGGACACAGGCACTTGAGGTCATCGAGGAGCACTCTGACCTTTACGAAGTATACTGCCTGACAGCAAACAACAAGATAGATCTCCTGGCAGAACAGGCACATAAGTTCAAGCCTGCAGCCATTGTCATTGCCAATGAGGCACGATATGACGAACTGAAGTCACTGATGAGCGACCTGCCCGATGTGAAGGTGTATGCCGGAGCTCAGGCACTAAACGAGATAGTAGAGGCAGGACCTATCAATATGGTCCTGACAGCTATGGTTGGCTTCGCAGGTCTTAACCCAACGATACATGCAATAAAGGCAGGCAAGACCATCTGTCTCGCAAACAAAGAGACACTCGTGGTGGCAGGAGAGCTTATCCTCCAACTTGCCCAGCAGTATCACACCCCTATCCTACCCGTTGACAGCGAACATTCCGCTATCTTCCAGAGTCTTGTGGGCGAAGATCAGAACCCCATCGAAAAGATTCTGCTGACAGCCTCCGGCGGTCCGTTCCGTCTGAAGTCGATGGAAGAGATAGCCCATGTGACGAAAGCCGACGCCCTGAAACATCCAACATGGGATATGGGCGCAAAGATCACCATCGACTCGGCTTCGATGATGAACAAGGGCTTCGAGGTAATCGAGGCCAAATGGCTCTTCGGTGTCGATTCCAAGCAGATCCAGGTATTGGTTCATCCGCAGAGTATCGTTCAT
>JAEEGK010029720.1_pt1 | contig 10877 bp, 5 predicted proteins | sample 8958771 | NCBI WGS metagenome assembly JAEEGK01 (sample SAMN16246547, study PRJNA631951) | gut metagenome | biome: gut microbiome; feature: rumen; material: SC-attached | host: Bos | place: Iran: Karaj | collected 2018-10 | reverse complement strand
GGCTCGGCATCATCAAGTTCTTCAACGGCTTCTTCCGGCTCAGCTTCTTCCGATGTTTCAATTTCTTCTGCAGTTTCTGCATCTTCTATCTCTTCAACTTCTTCTGCTTCCTCAACCGGTTCTGCATTTTCAATTTCTTCTATTGGCTCTGCATTGTCTGCTTCTTCAACCTCTTCTATCGGTTCTGCGTCATCAAGCTCTTCAACAGGTTCAGCGTCTTCTATCTCTTCAACATCTTCTGCTTCTTCTATTTCCTCAGCGTCTTCAATTTCTTCTGCAGGCTCTGCATCTTCTAATTCTTCAGCCTCTTCTATCGGTTCTGCGTCATCAAGCTCTTCAACCGGCTCTGCATCATCCAAATCTTCAATAGGTTCTGCGTCGTCTAACTCTTCTACCGGTTCTGCGTCGTCAAGCTCTTCAACAGGTTCGGCATCGTCAAGTTCTTCAACATCGTCTATTTCTTCTGCGCCGGCAGCAGGAGCCTTAACAGGAACTTTCTGAACTTCTACAGTCTTTATTTTCTTTACCGAAGAAACCTCTGTCAAAACTTCATTAAGCATTTTGCGGATTTCTGTAAGCAGCAAAGAATTATCCTGAACTGTTGTAGAATTTGTATTTACGGCGCCTTCAGCTGAATTATCGTTATTCGAATTATTTCCTGCATTTACATTTTTTTCATTTCCCAATGCATTGAATATTTCTTCCCAGCTCTGATCCAAAAGTAAATCAAGCTTTTTCTGCTTTTTCTTTGAATGAACATTCAGGCTCTTTAAAATATCAGTAGATAAATCAGTCTTTCTCGACTTCAGCTTTTTAACGATTTCATAAAAATCAAGAGTTTCGTTTTTTTCCAGATATTCTTCTATTATTTCCAGCTGAAGCTTCTTTACACGTTTCTGCAAAACAAGCTCAGGATTTCTCTTAAAACTGAAAATCAAAAAGATAAGTAAAAAGATTGTAATGAATGTGCTTATATAAATTAAAAGCTTTAATTCATCTGTTAATTCAAAAAGCTCGCTTGAATATATGCCGCTAAAATAAAATGTATTCTGCAGCGAACTGTTTATAATTACAAGAAAATGAGATTCATCCAGCTTTGCAATTTTTTCAGGCGCATCAAAAACACCAAAGTTTTTTGAACGGATAAGACTGAACGAAGACGCATCTGCATCAAGTTTTTTTGCGTCACTTTCTTTTTTCCAGAAGTCAAGAATCTTATCCTTTATCTGAGAAAAATATCCGTCCGGGAAATTAGTTATAAATCCGCCGGAAAGATTCTGATTATCAGAAATCATTGCGAAATTCTGGCTCTGCGCAATTAAATTTTTATCTGCAAGCAGATTTTTAAGCTTTGCAAAATCCAGATAAAAAACTGCCGCGCCTGAATATATTCCGTCTATCCAGTAAAATGGAACGGAAATTAAAATTTCATTTCTCTGAGAGTCAAAAAGTACTTTTGATTTATCTTCGTAGGAATTTTTTGTTATTAACTCATACGCAAGAATATCTGCATCCTTTTGAATGTCAGGATAATTCTTGTAAGTTTTAGAAATTCCGTTCTGAGTTAAAATATCTGTATCATCAAACGTAGAAAAATGAATGATTCTTGCATTTCGGTCAACAATTCTTATTCCTTTTAATTCAGGAATATCATAAAAAAGCTTTTCTGTAAGCCTGCGGCGTTCTACTGTATCTGCTTCGGACGGATTCTGAACGTAATAGCTTCGTATTGAAGCATTTTTTATATAAGGATCTTCGCCTTTTTCTATTATATCGAGAACATCTTTTATGTAGTTTTCTATGCTGGTAGATATTTCGTCTAACTGATTCGTTTTTTCCTGTATTTTGCTCTGCGAATAAAAATCAGCTTCAATCTCTGAAAACAAAGAAGTATGAAGCAGCAGCGCCGCAAATGCAAACAGAACCAGTGAAAACAAAAAACTAAAAGCAACTTTCTGGCCGGAAGTCATTTTAATATTTATCGGCATTATATAATTTTTCTAAAGAATTATTTGCCTGTTCCTGCTTTTTGGTTTATAGTTAACATGATGATTGACGTAGAAAAAGAAGCTCAGACTAAGCCTCGTGCTTTGCTGGTTGGCGAACCTGGAAATAATCTTCAGGAATTAAAATTACTGGTTATTACTCTGGAAATGGATGTTGTTCAGCGGCTTACTTTAAACCGTCTGGAAGTTCATCCTGTTTACGGAATGGGTAAAGGCAAGGCTCTGGAAATTGCCGAGCTAGCAAAGCAGATTCAGGCCGATTACATTATTTTTGACTTTAACCTTGAACCAAGAAAGCAGAGAAACTGGGAAGAACTGACAAATATTTCCTGCATTGACCGTCAGGAAGTAATTATCAGGATTTTTGCCCAGCGCGCTCAGACAAAGGAAGCAGCATTACAGGTTGAACTTGCAAGATTAACCTATTCCCTGCCGCGTTTAAGCCATATGCAGGGTGATTTTTCGCGTCAACGTGGTGGTGCTTTCGGTGCAAAAGGTTCCGGAGAAACGCAGCTTGAATTAAATCAGCGCCAGATTAGAGATAGAATTGCCGCATTAAAGCGGGAACTTGCTGAAGTTGAGTTAAATAGAAAAACACAGCGCAAACAGCGCGGAAAAGTTCCTTCATGCGCACTTGTGGGCTATACAAATGCAGGAAAATCTTCTCTTTTGAATGCACTTACAGGTTCAGATGCGCTTGTAGAAAATAAACTTTTTGCAACTCTTGATCCTCTTACAAGAAAACTCCCGCTCAACGAAAGCAACGGAGTTTTAATTACCGATACAGTAGGATTTATAAGCAATCTTCCGCACCATTTAATAGATGCATTTAAATCTACGCTCGAAGAAGCAATAAAGGCAGACCTGCTTTTACTTGTTCTGGATTCCTCTGATCCCGAAGCAGAAGCTCAATACGAAACTGTATGTAACGTACTTGATGACATTGGTGCCGATAAAAATCCAAGAATTCTTCTATTAAATAAAATAGATAAAACTGATGACAATACTGAACAGCTGTCTTCTCTACGCTTAAAATTCCCAAATGCAATTTGCATAAGTGCAAAAGAAGAAATCGGTTTTCTTGAATTAAAAGACAGAATTTACGAAATGCTTTTTGGAGAAATCGGGAACTATATTCTTCCAATTTCCCAGCAGACTCTGCTGAACGAATTAAAAAAGGCAGGCTGTATTCAGAGCGAAGAATGGCTGGATGATGGAGTTCATATAAAAGCAAGGGCTACAGGAAGACTTCTTGCACTTTTAACTCCATTTTACACTGGAAAATAAAAAAATCCGGAGGATTTGAACCCGAATATGCAGCAGGAATCTCCAAAAATTAAAATTTTAAATGCAGTTTTAGTTTCTCTGATTATTTTAACGGCAATTGTTATTCTAATCGGCGTAATTTTTGCAAAGGTAAAAAACAGTCCTAAGCATATAGAAAAAATGCTTCAAAACGGAACTGCAATCAGCTTAACACCGCCTGTAAATACTTTAGAGACGGCATATTACGAAATTGGCAGAATAAGAATTACTACAGAAAAAGAAGATGGCAGCGAAATGTCGCCTGTTCTGGTTATTTCGCCTTGGCTTTCTTATCCAAAAGACGATTCTGTTTTTTATGAAGAAATTGCAAGAAAAGTTCCCGTAGTAAAAGGCATAATGCAATCATATTTTTCTTCCAAAACAAAAAAAGAACTTTTGCAGGAAACCGAAGAAGTTATAGAAAAAAAGCTTATTGCAGAAATTAACGCACAGTTTTCTTTGGGAAAAATCTCGGATATTTATTTTACAGATTATATTTTCCTTGAATAGCTTTTTCAGGGCCATTTATTTATAATCCGGCGTATTATCTGCGGCCTGTAATGCGGCTGCGGCCAGATCTGAAATATATTGTGCCTGAGCAGCCTTTTCTTTTGTAGTTCCGCTTACGCCCAGAGACTTTCGCTGTAAATCTTTCTTTTCGTTTCTGCGCTCAAGGAGCTGCTTTGCATTCATTAAAATTCCTGCTGCAACATCGGCATTAACATGCAAACATTGGGCAATAGCACTTTCTTCGGATTTTGCAAGATTTTCAAGTGTAATAAATTCACGCTGTAAAGCAAGAGCCCTCTTTTCTCCAATATCAGGTATTTCCAGAAAGATTGTTTGTGTATTTTCTTTTGTTCGCAAGCGCTGATTTCTGCTTGTTGCGACCCGGTGTGTTTCATCACGAACACGCTGAAGAAGCCGCAAACCGTCAGAACGCTTCGGCAGTTTTATTGGAACGCTGTTTCCAGGACGGTAAATTTCTTCATCACGCTTTGCAAGGCCTGCAATCGGAATATCAAGGCCAAGCGAAAGAAGAATTTCTTCTACCGCATTAACCTGACCAATACCACCATCAATCAAAAGCAAATCAGGCAATTCTTCGTTATCATTTAAAAGTCTTGTATAACGTCGCGAAACTGCCTCTTTCATAGAAGCAAAATCGTCTATTAAACCGTCAGTCGTTTTTAAGCGGAAATATCTGTAGTTCTTTTTATCCGGATTTCCGTTGTAAAAGCTGATAAGCGATGCAACCGGGAATTTTCCGCCGATATGTGCAATATCAAAGCCTTCAATTCGCACAGGAAGATTATCAAGCCCAAGCTTTTCCTTTAATTCCTGCATTGCCGGCATATCGCCGCGCGCACGCAAACGGCGTACTATATCTTCCTTTGCATTCTGCCTTGCCATCTGTAAAGCGGCAACATCGCGCGGCGCATCATGAGATTCCACAACAATAATTTTAGAATTGCTCTTCATTTCTTCTTTAAGCCACTTAGATATTAAACCGCTTTGTTCTGTTGCGGTGGGCGGAATGTATATATATGGAGGAATTTGTGCAGAATCTTCATAATAACAGGCCATAAATTCACCAATCAAATCAATATCATCATTTAAAGATTCAACATGATAGTTTTCGCGGCCAAGAAGCTTTCCTGAACGGATTTTAAGTACCGTAAAGCTTACTAGTTCACCTTCGCTGTAATAAGCAATGTAATCCCTGTCATCAGAATCAAAGCTTTCAACTACATTCTGATTCTGCAAAATCATCAGCGCTTTTATCGCGTCGCGCATTCTGGCGGCCTTTTCAAAGTCCAAAGCAGCCGCCGCAGCCTTCATTTCTGCAGTTAAGCGCGAAATATTTTCTTCACCTTTTTCCTTAAGTAAACTCTTAATTTCACCGATGTATTCATTGTAGGATTGTTTTGAAATTTTTTTGCAGCAGGGAGCCTTACATTGCTTTATATGATAGTAAAGACAAGGCGTATCTCTGTTACGAAGAGTTTTACAATGACGCACCGGATAAAGCTTAAAAATTGACTCTATAAAGGTATCCAGTGCAGTTACATCAGGGAATGGTCCAAAATAAGTTGAACCATCTTGAACAATATAGCGGGTTTTAAAGATTTTGGGGAAATCTTCATTTGTAATCCGCAGAACCGGGTACGATTTTCCGTCTTTAAGATCAATATTGTATCTTGGTGAATATTTTTTAATAAGGTTGTTTTCCAGCAGCAGAGCTTCGTACTCGTTTGTTGTTGTGATATATTCAATAGATTTGGCGTGGGAGATTAAAAGTCTGGTTTTAATTGTTTGCTGTCCGGAAAAATAAGAACACAGACGATTTTTAAGATTTTTTGCTTTTCCCACGTAAATTACGGTGTCCTGGGAGTTTTTCCATAAATAGACACCGCTAGATAAAGGAGCTTTCAGAGCTGTTTCATGAAGAATTTCATGGGAAGTTTTGTCTGTCATTTTATGTTAAAAAATTGTAGCAGAAAAACAAAGATTTTAAAAGTCTCATTCTCGTGTTTGATATTGATTTTTGCAAATCAGCTTTTTGCAAAGGATATTATTCTTGGAGGAAAGGAAGGCTGGCCTGTTTTTCAAAAATCAGAAAATCTTACAACCGGAAAAGGCCGGTTCGGCTATGAATGTATAGAGCTTGCTACAAATTCTTTTGAAACCGATTTTGATACTGATCTTCTCATAAATTTTGAAAACTCTGAAAATCCTATTGCTTCGGGCGATTACAGGATTCTGACTAATAATCTGAAACCTTCTACAAATACAAAAAATGATAAGTTTGCAGGATTAAGCCGCAACATCGGCGGTTTAAGCATTGCAGGAAATCCCGGAACCTTCTTTGGCTCAGAAGGCCTGAACGGTTCTTTTTCAATTGAATTCTGGATTTTTCCTTCGGTTGTAGAAAACGGCGAAATTCTTTTAAGCTGGGAATCTTCACGACTGGAAGACGGAAGACTTATTCACCAGCTCTTAAATGCAATCTTTAATAAAGGACATATTGAATGGTCTCTTTCTAATTTCTTTGATTCAGATTTTATTTCTCCTGACTGCAAAGAAATTACATTAAAAGGAACCTCGAATATTATCCCGAATTCCTGGAGCTATCATGCCCTTTCTTTTGATGCAGAAACAGGAATTCTTGAATACGTTGTAAACGGAATTACAGAAAGCCTGATTTATGTAACTTCTACAAAAGACGAAAGCGGCGAAGTTGCCCTTGTTAATCTTGGAACTCCTGCAGAAATTGAACTTTGCAAGGAATATACAGGCCTTATTGATGATATAAGAATTGTAAGACGTCCGTACTCTTCTCCAGATTTTCAGTCAGCAGAAAATGCAGGAAAAATTGGTCATACTCAGTATGCACCTCAGGGCGGAATTTTTATTACAAAACCAATTATGGTTTCTACAGGTTCAAGATTGAATATGCTGAAGGCAGAAATGAACGTGCCTGCACAAACAGAAATCTGCTATTACGTACGCTCCGGAAATAATTTTTATGACTGGACAAAAAATCCGCCGGAATGGATTCCTGTTGTAAGCGGAGAAACAGTTTCGAATATTACAGGACTTTATTTTCAGGTAATGGCAGAATTTTTGCCGGATGGAGACGGTTCAGTTACACCAACACTTACACAGCTTACGTTATCGTTTGACGAAATTCCTTCTCCGCTTCCGCCGTTTATTGTAAAAGCCGAAGCAGGAAATGGAAGCGTAACAGTCAGCTGGAATTATTCGGTAGATGACACTGCAGGCGGTTATTATCTTTACTATGGAAACCGTCCGGGTGAATATTTAGGAAGAATTGCAATTGAAGGTTTTTCTCCGATTAATGTAGGAAATAAATCTTCATTTACAGTTACAGGTCTTGAAAACGGAAAAATCTATTATTTCGCGATTGCCGCATATTCCGCACTTGACGAAAGCGTAATCGGCGAAAAATCCAAAGAAGTTTTTGCAAGACCGCTTGCAAGATTAAAGTGAGTTTCAATAGAGGGGAAAATATATGGAAAAAAATCTGATTTTGACAAAAGCTCAGAATGCTGTTCTTGCACATGACTGGTCTACAGCGGCTCGTCTTTATAAAGAACTTTTAAAGACAGATGCTTCGAATGTAGATTACTTAAAAGAGCTTGGAAGCATCTATGTAAAGGCTGGCGAAGACGAAAAGGCCATTCCATATTATGAGCAGATAATTACATTTTATCCTCATTACATTGAAGCGATGAACAGTCTGGGTGCAATTTACCGCAGACTTAAAAGATACGATGAATCCATTCAGATTCTGCACCGTGCGCTTGAAGAAAACCGCGACATTCCAAGCGTAAATTATAATCTTGGTTTTACATACAAAGAAATGGGAAATTACGAAGATGCAATTGATTCCTTTGAGTCTGTAATTTCTGAAAACCCTGATGATGTTCTTGCCTACAACCATCTTGGTTCTATTTATCTTGCACAGAAAGATTATAACAAATCAATTACTTCTTATAAGCGTGGACTTCAGGTTGATCCAAATCATCCTATTTTAAATTACAATCTTGCGCATGTTTATGAGGCAATAAAAAATTATCCTGATGCAGTACGCAGTTATGAAATTGCCTTAAAAACCCGTCCGGGCTGGATTGAAGCAATCCGCGATTTTAGTGAGCTTTTAATTAAGTGCCAGGATACAAAGCAGGCTCAGGAGCTGGTTGAACAGTCAATTAAGCTGCATCCGGATGATGTTGATTTGCTTTGTATTCTCGGACGCATTTATCTGAATCAGTTTGATTATGATAATGCAACAAAAACCTATAAGCGTGCGGAAAAGCTTAAGCAGAACGATATTAATATTCTGGTTGGTCTTTCAAAATCTCTTGAGAAGGGAATGAAGATTGATCAGGCAATGGAAAAAATTCTTGATGCTGTTGATATTGCACCTGAAAATCTTGAGGTATGCAAGCAGTATGCTCATGTACTTCTTTCTGCCCAGCGTTATGAAAAGGCACTTGATTTAATTAAGACTATTGACGAAAAGAGCGGCGGAAAGGATTTACAGATTCTTGATCTGTACGGCCAATATTTTGTATGTCGTGGCGATGAAGAGGCTGCAAATACTTATTTCGATAAAATCAGAAAAATAAATCATCACTATAAAGATTATATGATAAATGCCGCTGACCGTTATATTCAGACTGGTAATTATGAAAAGGCAGAAGAAATGGCTAACAGGTTTGTGGACAGTCGTCCTCAATTGCCGGAAGGTTATAATTTGTTAGGAACAATTAACTCTGCCCGGGGTGAATTAAAGAAGGCAAAAACAGAATATGAAAAGGGTATCTCCTTAAAGAATCCTAACATCTATGCTGTAAAGGAGCTCGAAAAAATTTACAGCGAAATGGAAGCTAATAAAGAAATGTATAACGATGGTGAAATGCCTATAGCCGTTGATGCAGATAAGCTTTCAGAAGAAGAGGGTGGAAATATTTCTGAAGAGGGAAGCCTGATTGATGGTGGAGAAGGAACAGAAGAACAGTTAGACGCCCTTAACGCAAATGGAAAGGTAAACAGCGAAGAGGATCTGGATGATATAAATAGTCTCGAAAGTCAGCCTCCGATTGAGCAGGCCCTTACTGGTGAGGACGGGGACTTCTGGGAAGATTTTGATGATGATCCGAATGCTGAACATAAGCCTCTGGATGAAGAAGAAGATGCTTATGATGAGAACGAAGAAGATTCCGATTTGATGACCATGATGACACCGGCAGCTGGTGAAGGTGACGGATTAAGTGGTCTTTCTGAAGATGAAGGCGAATTTGATTTCGGTGATTTTGAAGATGCTGCTGCACAGGATGAGCCTGGAGCAGAGGCAGAAGAGCTTCCGGAAGCAGAAAAAATGCCGGAAACAGAGAATATAGCAGAAGCCGCCGGTCTTCCGGAAGAAGCTGTTACTGAGACAAAGCCTGTTCAGGCTGCAGCTCCAGAGCCGACAATGTCCGAAGCTCAGAAGATGATGGATGATTTGAAGCAGCAGCAGAAGGAGCTTGAACTTCAGCAGCGAGAAATGGCTTTGCAGCAGAAAGAATTTGCAGAAGAAATGAAGCAGCAGAATGAGGAAATGATTCAGCAGGCCGTTGAAAATGCAGTAGAAGAAAAGCTTTCGGAATATGATCTGGAGGCAGCTTCTGAAAAAGCTGCAGAGGCTGAAGCTGATACAGATGACGTTGAAATCCCAGAGGATGATTTTGACATTGAGTTTGATGATGAAGCAGAATCAACAGAAGAAGCTGAAGAGGCGGCAGAAGAAATCATAGAAGAGCCGGCTTTCGAAGATGAAGCTGAAGATGAAGAATTGTCAGCCGACGAAGAGCCTTCTGAAGAATTATCTGAAGAAGCTGAAGTTATAGAAGAAGAGCCTCTTTCTGATGATGTACTTGCAATAGAAGAAGGTGTGCTTATTGAAGGAGAGGCAGAAGAAGAAACTGCTGAAGATGAGCCTGTTATAGAAGAGCCTGCTGAAGCTGATTTTACTGAAGCAGAAAGCGAACCGGTTTTTGTTGAAGAGCCGGTTATCGTAGAAGAAGAAGTTTCTGCTGAAGAAGAAGTTCCGCTTGAGGAAGAAGCTTCGGAAGAAGATGTTATTACAGAAGAAGAGCCTGTCGAAGAAGATATTGTTGAGGAAGCTGTAGATGAGGAGGAACTTACCTCTGAGCCTTTTGTTACTGTTGACGAATTACTTGAGTACGACACCTCCGCAGATCAGGAAACAGTAGATGTAGTAGAAAATGAGCCTGCCTCAGAAACAGAAACTTCTGTTGCAGAGGCAGAAATTGAAGAAGATGAATCCTTTGTAACTGCAGATGATATGCTGGATAAAATCGGCCGTATTCTTAACGACGATGACACAGCAAGAAATTACGCTGCAGAGCTTGAGCTCTTCAAAAAGCTTCGTGCCCTTTCAAACTTCCTGCCGGAAAAAGATAAAAATTCTTACGACTGCTGCCGCATGCGAATGGTAATAGAATACATCATTCAGAAAATGTCTGGAAAACCAGGCCTTCTTATTACGGCAGAATCGCTCATAAAATCCGGAGTACTCGGCGAAGAATACAACCGTCAGCTCGAAGATTGCTGCGAAGAAGAATTGAGTAATGACCTTATTCGCCATGTAATTTCTGATATGAAAAAGCTGGCTCAGGGACTTGAAGATAAATTCCTCTGCACTGCACTCTGTGTAAGTGCCGATGCTATTCTTGAACAGATTGCTCTTATAGACCAGAAGGTGCAAATATTCTAAACTCTAAATAAGTCTGTGAAAGCTTATGAAAATCAGAGTGTTAAAGACCTTTGCCTGTGGTGCATTCTTTTTAATTCTATTAACCTCCTTTCTCTATGGTTACGACCAGCCGTCTGGTAAGGTTGGACAAAAGTCCTTTAACAGCTCCCAGGTGCTTCCGTCAGGTCACTGGATTTATGATAGCTTGAAAATTCTTGGAATGGAACAGAGGCTTGTCTGCTTTAACGAAAATTCCATGATGACCATTTCTGAGATCA
>JAEEGK010029719.1_pt1 | contig 10877 bp, 11 predicted proteins | sample 8958771 | NCBI WGS metagenome assembly JAEEGK01 (sample SAMN16246547, study PRJNA631951) | gut metagenome | biome: gut microbiome; feature: rumen; material: SC-attached | host: Bos | place: Iran: Karaj | collected 2018-10 | reverse complement strand
CTGTCCTTCATCGCATCGTACAATGCCCTTCCGTCGAAGTAGTTCATGTAATCCATGGAATTCAGGGTGCGGAACGGGTTCGTACCCGTATTGCTGGAGTTGTATGTCGCTTCTACTATCTTCATGTCGGCCAGTTCGAAGTCTATCCCCCAGATGTATTTGTCATAGGACAGCCTCTGCACATCTGTCGAGAACGGTGCACCGAAGAAATCAGCGATCCTGCTACAGGAATCCTTAGTGTAATAGAAACCGTTGGCCGATATCGGAACATCTCCGAACAGTTCCTTCTTCTTCTCATCAGGCATGGCAGCCTGCTTATCCTTGATGATGCTCTCGTCCAGATACAATCCGTCACTGTAGTCTATGCCGTAGATGTAGCAGCATGCCTTCTGGAGGGCTTTCAGAACTCCGACGATCTTGTCGTACTTCTCAGCATATGCCTCTTTCGTTGCAGCGAGAACACATGTTGCCTCACTGACGAGAGTCGGGTATTTGTCCTCGTTCGGTGACGATATCACGCACTTGTCCAGGGTCGCATATGCGGCGAGATCGTAGCTTCCGCCCATGATCGCGTCCACATCGCCTTTGTCAAGCGATGCTACCTGATTGCCGAATTCGACATGAACGACACGGATATCCTTGGATTCATATCCGGATTCGCCGGGGAAACCGACGGTGAGTCCGGCAACGTTGCAGTAGCTGATGATCGCAGCCTTGTATCCGGTGGACGTGTCCATTCCGATCTTCATATGACTGTCTTTCAATGACTTCGTGGTGATGTCCGCAGTCGACCCGTCGAAGTATGTCACTGTGATGGGATTGCCGCCGTCTGGGTCATTGAAATCATATACCGTATTGTCGGAAGTCACCTTGGTGGCCATCTCGGTGTATGACTTTCCGCCCATCCATCTTCCGAGAACGACGATACTGTCATCGACGTTCTTGTTCAGCTGGTTGGCAAGCGGTGTGGAACCGAATCCTGCGATGTCGGCCCTTCCGGACTGGAGTGCTTCGAGAGCCTTTCCTCCTCCGGTGACCTGGAGCATCTCCACATCAGCACCGAATTCACTGTAGTATCCGAGCTGGTCTGCGAGCCATGTGGGCTCATAACAGTCCTTGTTCCCGTTAGCGAACACAAGATCGTGACCGCTGCTCTTCTTGGTCATGTTGACGGCAACAATGGATATGCCGGCTATTGCGACCACAGCAACGATTGCGACTGCTATCATCTGGTTTTTCTTCATTTTATTACTCCGTTCATTCTTCACTTTTGGTCGAATCATGCAGTTTCTGCGAGATCTCCTCCCTTAGAACTCTCATCTCTGCCGACTGTAGATCCCTGTCCGATCCTTCCAGATTCCATTCTCCGACGATCTTTCCGGGGGACGATGATATCATGATTATTCTCGTGGCGAGGAACATGGCCTCGTCGATGTTGTGTGTGATGAACACGACGGTCCTCTTGTTGTTCTTCCACAGGTCGAGGATGTCGTGATCGAGCTTCTTCCTGGTCTGCTCATCCAGTGCTGAGAAGGGTTCGTCCATCAGCATCACATCAGGTTCCATGGCGAGGGTACGTGCTATTGCGACCCTCTGTTTCATACCGCCCGACAGATTGCTGGGTCTTTGGTCCTTGAATTCACTGAGACCGACCATCTCGATGTACTTCTCAGCGACAGCTTTCTGTTCCGATGTCTTGAGATAATCGTCCACCGAGAACATCACATTCTTCAGGACATTCATCCAGGGCATCAGGCTGAATTCCTGGAAGACGACGCCTCTGCTCCTCGATGTACCGGTTATCTCCTCCCCTCTGTAGTACAGGTGGCCTGCGTTGGGCTTCTCGAAGCCTGCCATGAGATTGAGGAGCGTGGTCTTCCCTCCGCCTGAAGGTCCGACTATGCAGATGAATTCGTTCTCCTCTATCGTCAGGTTGATGTCCCTGAGGACGACACGCGCCTCATCCCCCTTCCTGTTGGGATAAGCCTTCGAGACATTCTTCACCTCAAGGACGCTCAATTGGATCCCTCCAGTCCCATCTTGTCACGGGCGATGCGCTCGATGTTGGTGAAGATCACCTTGTCGATGATTATTCCGACGATACAGATGATTATGATGCATGCGAATGAAGCTGGGTAGTTTACTAGATTGGCCGTCTGATTGATCGAATAACCCAATCCGACAGCGACACCGACGACCATCTCTGCGGCGATCAGCATCCTCCATGAATTCGCCATACCGATCCTGAATCCCCCGATGATGTCCATTATGGAGAACGGGATCAGAACATCCAGGAGTATGTCCCATGTGGATTTCCCTGACATCCTGGCCACCCTCAGGTTCACTTCGGGTACACGCCTCATTCCCGATGATATGTTGAACGCTATGGGCGAGATGACGGTGATGGCGATGATGAATATCGCGGATTTGTCACCGAATCCGAAGAGAAGGATGGTCACAGGGAACCATGCAAGTCCCGGGATCATCTGGAGGATGTTCACCGGTACGGAAAGGAATCTGTAGACAGTGTCATTGATCCCCATGACGAAACCGATCGTCGATCCTATGAGGGCTGCGACACAGAATCCCTTGATCCACCTGTCCATGCTTGCCGTGATATGTTCCATCAGCGGAAAGTTCAGCAGCAGGTGCGATGAATCCAGCAGATAGAACAGCATATCGAAACTGTCTGCCGGATTGGGGAACTTCAGACTCCTCATCATGTTGGTGTTGTAGTACTCTGCGACCAGATACCATACAAGCAGCACGAACAGGAGTCCGATGATGAAGATGCCCAGATCGATCAGGAATCTCCTGGGCTTCTGATTGCCTAATTTGATTACATTCCCTTCGAAATCTTCCGAATTCAGTTCTTCGGAGATTATCCTGTTAGGAGATCTCAGACTAGGCATACTGTCAATATCAGTTTTTTATTATTTAATTTATTTTAAACTAAAACAATAGATTTTGCAGTAATTCATTGGCATTCGTCTAATAAAAGTGTCAAAGGAATTTGACTGTCAGATGGAACCTGTCTTTTTCAGGTATTCCACATCCAGAGGCCTGACGGAACCGTCGGCCATCCTGATCTTGTCGAAACCGTCTCCGAACAGCGTACGGCGGCACCATTCGAGCGTGTGACCGGCGCTCTTCTCCGATAACGGGGCGGAATCCCTGGGGCTTCCTGCCAGCTCTGCGGACAGTGTATTGAGACCTGTGAAGTATCCCGTGTCCCACCCGGTGACCCTCTTCCCGCCGTCATGCCACGTGGATGCCAATCCCAGAACTGACTGCATCTGGTGGTATCTCTTGATCGATAATGTGGGAAGATTTCCCAAGGGTGTTCCGAACACAGGCATCCTCAAAGCCATGTAACCGCAGTCGCAACCGCCCTTCATGCCTCCGAAGTAATTGTCGATGACTTCATCGACGCTGTGCTCCGCACCGACGGGTTCGGTGCAGGTCATAAGGTTCAGTCCTGCTTCCTTGATGTTCCTCATCGTCTGGATGCGGTCCTTGGGATCGAATGCCGTGTCCTTTCCTTCGCCCATCCTGCAGACGTGATATGCCGTGACCGCACCGGCATCCTTCAGCATCCTGAACTCGTCCGCAGATTTGTCACCAGTATTCACCATTATCTCCACAGTATCTGGCACATTCGCCTTCGTGAATTCCACGAAGTGCAGCAATGTTTCAATGGGGCAGTCCTGATTCGTCATCAGGGATATGGTGGAGACATCGCCGTATCTGTTACATTCATCGAGATATGCTTTCAGGACATCGTCGGGCATGACATAGTGCTTGGAATGTGTGTGCGAAGCGCCGAAGTTGCAGAAACCACAGTTGCCGGAACAGGGGCCTGTGTACACACCGATCTGTGCACCTATCGCCGCGGTGTTCCCGCATTGCTCCCTGAAGAACCTGCTGAACAGGTCCCTTGAGAATATCGCTTCGGGTGAGAACTCCTGGAATGACAGCAGGTATCTGCAGTCATCCTTGGATAGTTTCTCCCTGTTGTACCCTTTCAGCAGGAGCTCTGCGGCCTTCTGATCCATCATCTCACTTGAGATCCTTGACAAGGATCAGGTGATATCCGAACTCTGTCTTCACAGGTCCGACTACTTCCCCTTTCTTAGCATTGAATGCAGCATTCTCGAACTCAGGCACCATGTCGCCCTTGCCGAACCATCCGAGGTTTCCGCCCTTGGATTTCGAGGGGCATTTGGAGAACCTCTTCGCCAGAGCCTCGAAGGATTCTCCCTTCTCGAGACGTGCGAGGATGTTCTGTGCGTCTTTCTCGGAATTAACCAGAATATGTGCTGCGTTGACTGATTTCGCCATGACAGATTATCATCGTTTCCAGTAAAAACCTTTTATGAGAAGACTGTAGGACTGTTTATGGGAAAGGCCGCGACGACAGCAGTCATGGGAGTGGTGTTCAGCGCCCTCATGTTCGGAATGTTAGGTATATGCACCCGTTATTTCCAGAGGGACTGCGGCCTGTCATCATCGGATGTCGTCGTGATCCGTCTGACCGTATCAGGTCTCGGACTTCTGATAATACTGGCACTGTTCGCACGCGAACACCTGAAGATAAGGAAGAAGGACATCCCGTTCATGTTCATCTTCGGTCTCTTCAAGTTCCTGACCGATGTCACATTCTTCTTCGCCCAGGGCACTGCATCACTGTGCCTTGCGACACTCCTTCAGATGACCGCGCCGTATTTCGTCATGGTCCTGTCGCTGATCCTGTTCAGAGAGAAGATAACCATGCCCAAGCTCATCGCGATGTGCGTCGGAAGCATAGGGTGTGTGCTCGTCACAGGCATACTGTTCGGAGAGGTGAACGCCAAGACCGAAGGTGTCCTTGCCGCAATATTCTCCGGACTGTGCATCAGTCTGTTCTTCATCGGCAACAGGATGGCGATCGACAGGGACATCAGACCTACCACCATGCTCCTTTACACAACACTGTTCGCGGATCTGATTGCTCTTCCGTTCGCCATTGAGCACGGAGATTCCTTCGCAGTCATACTGAATCCCACAGGTATCGGTACCGCACTCGCCTTCGGACTGCTCATGACACTGATCCCGTACTACCTGCTGACCTGGAGCACACTGCATATCGAACCTACGGTCATATCGATGATTTCCGTCCTCGAGGTCGGAGCCGCAGCGGTCGTCGGATTCCTGATGTTCGGTGAGGATCTTACATTGTTGCACATCCTGGGTATCGGTCTCGTCATACTGTCCATCATACTGATCAACGTCAAGCTCCGTCTGGATTACATCAAGAGATACGGGAAGTATGTGTCGCCTCTGGTGAAGTTCACTATGGCCCCGTTCAAGATGCTGAAGCAGGATAAGGACTGAACAGCGGTTCTTCCGGGCAGAATATGCGATGGTTTTTGAATTGATTAGGCGATGCAGAACGCATGGCCTCATTCATATGCACCGTCTGCGGAGAGATTTACGACGAAGAGAAGGAAGGCGTGAAGTTCAGCGACCTTCCTGATGACTGGAGATGTCCCAAATGCGGGGCACTCAAGAACGTGTTCATGCCTGTGATGGTCACAGGTAAGAGCAAGGACGATAAGTTCTCGCCCAAGGACCTGGAGATCGATCCTTCATTGGTACTGCATGACAACGGCGTGATGGATGAGATACACAAGATCGCACTCACCGGGAAGAGCATCGGAGAGGCCATGGAAACCCTGATGCCCGTTCCCAACTTCGATGATATCCTCGTACTCGGTGCACAGCTCTCCAGATTCCCCAAGGATGACGGTGCGGAGGTCAGTATACGCACGGTGATCGGAAAGAATGCGAAGAAGCCTATGGTCATAGAATCGCCTGTTTACATCTCCCACATGAGTTTCGGTGCACTGTCGGCAAGCGCGAAGATCGCACTCGCCAAAGGAAGCGCCATCGCGAAGACAGCGATGTGCAGCGGAGAAGGCGGTGCATTGGAGGACGAGATGATGAACTCCTACAGGTACATCTTCGAGTACATCCCCAACAAGTACAGCGTGAATGAGCACACCTTCGAGAATTCCGCTGCAGTCGAGATAAAGATCGGTCAGGGCACCAAACCCGGAATGGGAGGCCATCTTCCCGGAGAGAAGGTGACCGACAGGATAGCGGAGATGAGGGGCAGACCGAAGGGCAAGGACATCCTCAGTCCTTCAAAGTTCGCGGAGATCAACTCCCCCGAGGACCTGAAGAAGATGGTGGATGACCTCCGTTCCATGAGCAAAGGTCTGCCGATAGGAGTGAAGATAGCCGCCGGCCATATCGAAAAGGATCTGAAATTCATCAGCAAGTCAGGATGCGATTTCATAACCATCGACGGCAGAGGAGGTGCGACAGGTTCCTCACCGAAGCACCTCAGGGATGCCTCGTCCGTCCCCACCGTGTATGCACTCGCAAGGGCAAGGAGATACATGGACGAACACAACATGTGCCAGCAGTTGGTCATCACAGGCGGATTGCGCACGAGCAGGGACTTCGTCAAGGCCATCGCGATGGGTGCGGATGCCGTTGCAATATCATCAGCAGCACTCATGGCACTTGGCTGTCAGAGATACAGGATATGCGACAGCGGAAAGTGTCCTGTGGGCATAGCGACACAGGATCCGTTCCTCGAATCACGTCTCAATGTGGACAAAGGAGCGGCAAGGGTCGCGAACTTCCTCAATGCAGTAGCGAATGAGCTGAAGTCCTTCACAAGGATCACAGGACATGACGACATCCACGAACTGTCACCGGATGACCTGTGCACCATCAGCTCAGAGATCTCCGAACATACAGGAATAAGGCACGCGTGACCATGGCATACGCCGACTCCCACCTCCATGTCGCAGACCCCAGATTCAAGGGCATCGACAGCGGTGCGGAGGTGCTTTTCGGATGTTCATCCACACCTGATGAGTGGGATTACCTCAGCAGGATGATCGGCGGTAAGGTCGTCAGATTCTACGGCACACACCCCTGGTATCTGGACAAGACAGATCTTGAAGGTCTGGAAAGACTATTGATCGATGACAAAGAAGGCAATGTCGGAGAGATAGGTCTGGATTCCAAACACGGGAAACTGGAGGATCAGATACAGCCGTTCGTATCCCAGCTGGAATTGGCAGAAAAATACGGAAGGGCAGCGAACATCCACATGGTCGGATGCGAAGAAGAGATGCTGAAGATCCTCAGAAAGCATCATGTGAAATGCATCCTCCACTCCTTCTCCGGACCGGAGAGTTACATCAAGCCGTTCGCGGAATGCGGATGCTACTTCTCGATCTCCCCCAGGATCCACAAGAAATCGGATGAGAAAGTCAGATCCCTGATATCGAAGATACCTGAGGACAGACTGCTGATCGAAACGGATTCCCCTGACAACACGATGGGCATGGATGACCACATAACCAGACTGTCAAAGACCTTGTCGATGAGTTACACGGAACTGGAGAGCATCACCCTCAGGAATGCCGTATCCCTCCTACCGTAACCGTTTTTACAACAGATTGGATTACAGACATCATGGCCATTCTTTCCGACAAGGACATAGTCGAGAGCATGATGACCGGATACATCGGTATCTCGGATTACAATGAGAAGAGTCTCACACCCAACGGATACGATCTGCGCATAGCAGAGATCTCCATCCGCGGAGATGAGAAGAAGTACACCGAAGGTACCGTTACGATCCCTCCGAGGACCATGTTCTACGTATCCACCATCGAGCGCGTCAGGATGGCAGATGACATCTGTGCCCAGCTCTGGCTGAGGACCACGTGGATCAGGAAAGGCATCATGGCTGCGTTCGGGAAGATCGATGCAGGTTTCGAGGGAACACTCACCCTGGGAGCATACAATGCAACGGACGATCCCGTCGAACTGCCGATAGGGGAGAGATTCTGCCAGATGGTGCTTGAGACACTCACATCGGCAAGCGAGAAGAGCTATGAGAAGAGGAGCGGACATTACCAGGGGCAGACCGGGGTCACGCTGAATCCCATCAACAAATGATCATTCTCTGATTATGTCAATGACATAGACGCTCGCAGAAGGAGAATAGGTCTTCAGTTCGCGTTTCTCGGAGAGCCTGCATGCAAGACCTCTCGAGTTCATGTCCGATATCAATTTAGAGATGATATCATCGGATTCCTCGCGTTCCATGATCTTGTGCATGTGGATGATCCCGCCCTTCTTGGTCTTCATCAGAGCATCGGGAAGGAAATCCTGCGCTATCTGCGGAAGATTCATGATCACGCGGTCCGCATCGGGAAGGTCCTTGATCAGCTGCCTTGCATCACCCTCCATGGGAACGATGTTGTCGAAACGGTTCAGCCTGATGTTCTGTTTCATGTATTCCACAGCATCGTGGTTGAGATCGATGGCATAGATTATCTTAGGTCTGGCACATCTGCAGATGGTCAGAGGGAACGGCGCAACGCCGGCGAACATGTCGATTATCACCTCACCGTCCTTCACCATGGATGCGACCCTCTCCCTCTCTGTAGCGAGTCTTGGGTTGTAGTAGACCTTGGCGGGATCGGTCATTATCGTGACACCCGATTCCCTGTGCCTGGTCTCGCTTCCTCCGGAGCCTGCTATCAGTTCGAGATCGCGTATCCTCAGTTCTCCTTTCACTCCGTGATCCAAAAATACAGCACGGGTGCTCGATGATACCTTCAGCATCGCCTCTCCGATCTCATGCTTCATGGGAAGAAGTTCATCCACGAGCTTCACCACCAGGACGTCCCCGATATTGTCGTATGAATTCGGCAGGATGTCCCTTATCTCTTCGGGGAGGAGCTTGCGGTAATCCGTCTCCTGATGCTCTATGGGTTCCAGATCCGCATCCGTGACCTCGTAGTCCTCGAATGAATCCGAGAGGATAGGTATCAGAAGATGATCCTCTTCAGCACGGATCCTGGCATCGAGGTTCAGGAGACCTTCGTCCTTCAGCCTGATCCTTACCGGATTGCCTTCGGATTTCGGTACCCTGATGCATCTTACCATGCCATCTGCATGACCGTCCCCTGTTAAATGGTTACTGTCACCCTAGATACCTTTAAAAGAACAGCAACTATCATAAACCGATGACATCCGAACTTATCTTCGTCGGTCTCGGACTGAGCGGCACCGACGGAATGACCGTCAAAGCCCTCGAGGCACTGAAGACCTGCGACAAGATCTACGCCGAATTCTACACATCTTTCCTCATCGGAACGAAACCCGAGGACCTGGAGAAGATGATCGGCAAGAAGATCCACGTCCTGTACAGGGGACAGGTCGAGGAGAGCGAGGATATTATCAGCGATGCCATGAAGATGCGTGTCGGTTTCATAACCGCAGGCGACACCATGGCCGCAACGACACATGTGGACCTGAGGATACAGGCCAAGGATGCGGGCATACCCGTCCGCATATTCCACGGCATATCGATCTTCTCAGCATGCCCGTCATCGACCGGTCTCCAGCCCTACAAGTTCGGAAGGACGGTCACGCTGCCATTCATCGAGGACGGATATCAGCCCAAGTCGCCCTACGACCACATCAAGGAGAACAAGGACAGGGGACTGCACACGATGATCCTCCTGGACATCCATGCCGACGAGATGAGATACATGTCCGCCAAAGAGGCACTGGAGTGGCTGATCGAAGGCGAGAAGAAATGGGGAGAGGGACTGATCTCCGACGATACCCTCATGGTCGTTGCGTCACAGGTCGGTTCGCCCAACGAGAAGATCACCGCCGGTTACGTGAAGGATCTCCTGCAGAAGGACCTCGGAGAGCCGCTGTTCACACTGATCCTCCCCGGCAACCTACATTTCATGGAGCAGTATGCGCTGGTGTACTTCGCCGGTGCTCCCGAAGAGATCATCGAGGACGACTGATCCCGATATTGTGACTAAATCGTTGTTTAATTCAATTTTCATTTTATATCAAATAGCGGATGCCCTGGCATGACCGGCAGGATCAGAGTAGGATATATGGGCATACCCCACTCCAACAGTGCGCATATGGCCATATCATTCTCCGAAGGTCTGGGTCTTTATGATTACGAACTCGTTCCGCTGATGTCCGCCAAGAATGTGATCGAGGCATTGGTCGCCGGAGAGATCGATTACGGTGTATTCGCCACCATGAACAGATATGCAGGTACCGTCGTCGAGACGAGGAATGCGCTAAAGGACCGCAATGACATCGAGACGCTCGGTTCCATGTGGACGCATATCCACCATTGCGTCTTCAAGAGGAATCCCGAAGACGAGGTCACGAGACTCGTTTCCCACATACAGGCATTGTTGCAGTCGGAGAAGAACCTCGGAATCCTATACCCCGATGCAGTCTGGGAGGAATGCGAGGATACCGCTTACGCGGCGGAGATGCTCGCGGACGGAAAGCTGCCTGAGGGTTCAGCTGCGATCTGCAGAAGGGATGCGGGAGAGGCCTACGGTCTCTACCTCGACAACGAGAATGTGGAGGACAGGAAGGAGAACATGACGCTGTTCACATTCGTCAGAATGAGATCAGCTGATCCATTACCGTGATTGCCGTCATCGCTTCGACAACGGCGACTGCACGCGGGACTATGCATGGATCGTGCCTGCCTTTGATCTCGATCGTACCATCGGACATCTTCTCGAGATCGACCGTTTTCTGGACCTTGGATATGGACGGTGTGGGTTTGAAGGCCACATTGAAAGTCAGAGGCAATCCGTCACTCATCCCTCCGCAGATCCCGCCCATGTTGTTGGTGTATGCGGATATCTTTCCGTCCTTCATGCAGTACTGATCGTTGCTCTCGGAACCTTTCATCCCGGTGATGCTGAATCCTTTTCCGAATTCCACGCCCTTCACCGCGGGTATGG
>JAEEGK010029713.1_pt1 | contig 10877 bp, 9 predicted proteins | sample 8958771 | NCBI WGS metagenome assembly JAEEGK01 (sample SAMN16246547, study PRJNA631951) | gut metagenome | biome: gut microbiome; feature: rumen; material: SC-attached | host: Bos | place: Iran: Karaj | collected 2018-10 | reverse complement strand
AGGTACAAGCGGTTTCCGAAACGCTCCCCGAGCTCTGGGCAGCCACCTATTTGGATGGTTATGTGTGGTTCGTCACGCAGACAAGAAGTCTGTGCAAAGCACCTTTTGACCCAGAGACACAAACCATAGGCGCATACGAAACGGTTGTCCCAGCATTGGAACCCTATAACTTGTACATCGACATGGCCTACAACCCTGTGGATGGCATGATGTACTATTTATGTCAAGACAGCCAGTACAATTGCTACCTGAAACGCTCTAATCTTGCCACCCCTTCAGATGTTGAAGTCGTTGGGATTTTTGACGTAAGAATGTGGACGCTGGCCATCAATGCCCAAGGACAAGCTAACGGTGTGGCATACGAGGGCGGTAACCTATACGAAATAGACCTCAATAACGCGACCACCACCTTAGTCGGACCTACAGGTAAAGAGGTATGGTACACGCAAAGCATGGCCTTCGACCTCGACACTGGGGAACTTTATTGGGCACAGTTTGCCACTGCGAGCGACCATGGACTGTACCAAGTGAATACAGAAACAGCCGAGGCGACCTCGCTTGGTGAGATTGGACAAGGCACACAACTGACTGGCTTGTTCATGGTGCCGCAACCGACGCCTCCTGAGCCTGAGATTATCAACGAGATTTACGTGGAAGGCTTCACGACTCCTGTTTGGGGAGAGCATCCCGATTACGATATAGAGGTGGCCGAAGGAAGCCATTATTCCATAAACGAGGTTAAATGGTATTGGGTTAACCCTTATATATACGAGTTTATGGAAGAGGATGACATCTTTGACCATGAGGATGCAGCGTATTATTTAAGCATAACTTTCGAGCCTGAAGAAGGCTATGTGTTTTCCGAAGACGTTAAGGTGTTTTATAATGGAGATCCATCTATATTTGACGCCGCCGAAAGCTATTTTATTGAAGATGGAGCTTTCATGGCTTTCACTATTGGTTTTCATGTTTCCGATCCTACTGGCATAACCGAATTGACGTCGGAAAGCATTGCCGTTTGGCCAAATCCAGCGACAAACGTCCTATATTTGGATATCGTGGATGGAACAACTGTCAGCGTTTTCGACATGACGGGGAGTAGGGTGATGCAGGAGCGTTACGAAGGCCAGCTTGATGTGAGCAACATGACTCCTGGCCTTTATGCCATCAAAGCCGAGGGCTACACAGTAAAATTCGTGAAAGAATAATTATTGTGACTATTTGTAGAACCTTATAAATCTACAAATGGACAAGCAAACATCATCGTGTATCTTGTTACGACACCTTGATTTCCAATTTTTGTGAAATTAACTAATTATTTACAAGCTGCCTGCGCATATTCACAATGTCCATCACATTGCCGAAGATGCTGAAAACACCGAAACCCATAAACAGGGAAAGTGCGGTGGTGACGATGATTCTGGAGTGCTCACTCAACCACAACAGCATGACTGACTGTACATTGAATGTGAAAAGCGGAATCTCGGCAGGCATGGAGAGCACGAAAGCGATGGTGATGGCACCACTGATGATGCCCACGACAAAGGCTGCCACCATAGCCCATTTGTAGCGACGAATCGTGGCCTCTTGGTGTTGTTTGACATACTCCACGGCATCCAAACGCTTGTTAAGCGATGCCATAAAGGCCTCGTTGTCATCGAAATGCGGTTGCTGTGCGAGGAAAAGCTCCTCAAGTTCTTTGTCTTTGTTCATGGCTTCAGTTTCTCCTTTAGTTTGTCGCGTCCGCGCGAGAGTTGTTTTTTGACGGCATCTTCAGAGGTGTCGGTGATGGCCGCTATTTCCTTGATATTGTATCCGTTGAAATAGAATAGCGTGATGGCCGAGCGTTCCTTGGGCGGCAGGGTGCGCAGGGCAAGATAAAGGTCTTGGTGCGCAAAGGAAGCATCGGTGGATGTGTTACTGACGAGTGCACGTGCCTCGTCGAGGCTTTCTGTTGTGCGGCAACTGGCCTTGTGGCTGAGGAAGGTGTTGTGGGCAATCTTGAACAGCCACGAGCGGAACCGTCCCTTCTCCTGATAGCCTGCCGACGAGAGGTAAGCCTTGACCAATGCGTCTTGCGCAAGGTCGTCGGCTTCGTCCTTGTTGCCGCAGCAGAGGTAGAGCAAGAAGCCTCGAAGTGCCTCTTGCTCTTGTTCCACAAGTTCTATGAATCCTTCGCGTGTCACGAGTTATGACTGCGGGGTTGTTTTGCTTTCTTCGGCTTCAATCTCCTTGGCGAGCATCTTTCGACCTACACCATAGTTGATGATGAAGGCGGCACCAATGGCTAACAAAATCAAGCCGAAACAAAGGGCGGTCTGAACATCAACGTCAATACCTAATCCGCTACTTTTCATGTAGATGCCAAGGCCAATCAAACCGATGCCAACTATGGAAGTGATGCAGCCCCACAGCAGTTTGGTGAGCAGTTTCTCCTTCAGTAGTTTTGGCTTGCGAGAAACCTTCTTGAGTATTTCCTCGACATCCATGTCGGGATTCTTCTCGATGGCCGCCGTGACGATTTGCGTGCGAGCATTAGTCTCGTTCATTTTACGACGTGTTTCCATCCAAATGAAGATAATGGGAAGTACGCATCCGCATAAAATGATGGGTAACATACTGATGAGTTCATCCAGAATTAAATAAGTGCTATCCATTTTTCCTATCGTTTTAAGTGTTAGACTTCTGTTTTCTGTGTTTATTTCAATGTCGCAATCTGCGTCCCCGCAGATTGGTTGCTTATGTCGCCATATCAATCCAGCAAAACCATATTATGTCTTTCCTTGTCATAATAAAACCCCACGGCAAGGACTTTATTTTTGGCAAGACACAATCCCGTAATTTCCAATTGATAAGTATTGATTGTGTTTGGGACAAGAATCGTGCTCTTCAGATTCCCTTTCCTGTCGAATGTCTTTTTGAAGTAGCAGCCATCCTCTAATGACAATGTATAAATGTCGTCATTTGAATCAATTATGATATCAACTATCATATTCTGAAAGTCATCCTGAAATTGATAGGCATATTCTTCTGTGCCATAGAGTGAATTGTCAACCGTAAAACTATCGGCGGAGAGTTGAAACACATCTATCGTTGATATGGGTTTCGCAAAATTATTGGAATCGTAAAGTAATAAGGTTCCTGATGTGCCATCTGTTACCGCTATTGTGCTTCCATGGCTTGTTATTTTGGGGTTGCAGTAGGCATAGCCCAAATGCAAGTCCATGTGGATTTGTCCCAACTGCCCAATGCGTCCGACAGGCTTTTTATCGGTATCATAAACAGTGTATAATGGTGTTTCCTTATAAAAGCATTCTTCAAAAGGATTTTGATGCTCATTGGTCAATTCAAAATACGGATAGCCTTTGAACGAGGCAAAAAACAACAAGTCAAGTTCCTCTGAATAATAAAAGCTTTCATGCCCTATGTATGTGATGCTGTCAATACTTCCGAACAGTTCCATTGGAATAAACTCTCTCTCCTTTTCGTTGTGAATGTTTTGGAAAATAACGGCAGGGGCGTTGCTATAGGCCATGTTGTTTCCTTCTTTGTATTTAAGATTGGGCACAGAGACGGAAAACACCAGCGTATCCGGGTTAATCATGGAACCAGTAAGACACATGGCAAGTACCATGTTATTGGCTCGCAATTGGAAATACTTTTCATGCTCGATAGAGACAAACGCCAATTCTTCACTTTCATTCGGAACAAATCTTCCCACAAACGAAAGATTGTCAGCGTTTTCGGATAACGAATACAAATAAATGCTGTTGTCCAGCTCGTCGGTAAATGAAAGATAGCCTTTGCTTATCATGGGGAAAGTGATGTTTGACACGATGGTGTTGCTATCGGAAGGCACCATCATCCTGCTGAACAGTTCGGCTTTCTTATAATGACCGTCTTCACAATCTGAAGCGGCAGGCTGGAATGAGATGGTTCCTTCCCATAACTCGCCATAATAGGGCATTGGCTCTGTATGTCGAATTAAGGCATCTGCAAATTCATCGTTGATGACGATATAATCGCCGCCCGTAAGCAAACGCCCAGATTTCCTGTCTATTTTCATGATGAAAGGTATGCGCGGCTCTTCCGTCCTGAAAGCAAGAAACGACTTGAAAGACAAATCCGTGTCATAAATCACATCTTCGAAATCGAATTTCTTTGCCACATATTTTCTTGCTGCCTGTTCGTTGGGAGAGGATGCTATCATAATCATGGGATTGTCAGGTCTACGCATATAAAGCAATTCCTGCACGACATTGATTTCTGCCTCGCAGCGCGGACAGAACATCAACGGGCAGAGAACGACATAAAGCGTATCGTTTTCGTTAGATATTCCCGAGAAATAATCTCTAAGGAGATTTTCCGTGCCTTTAATTTGCGCTACCTTGTGAAATGGTTCGGCATCGGCAATCTCATTAAGGTTCATTTGGGCTTCAGCCGCATCAAGCACCAGAAATAAGGCCAATAGTATAAATATCGTTTTGATGATGATAGATTTCATTTTGATTTAAGAGTAAAGTGTTAGACTTCTGTTTTCTTGAACCAGTTCGCCCATATAACAAGTCAGGATGGCAAAAGGTGACGTTTATTCTAATTTTTTCTTTTTTTCCTAATGAAATGTCCTTCTTGAATGGCGGAAAATGTCGCAACAACGGCTATAATGATCATAGGAACAATCGATTCCAAAAATACCGTCAAAGGAACTCCAACAAAAAGCAGACCCCCCGTCACTTTGTTTGCGATAGTATGAGGAAATCGAAAACTCTTATACATCACCAAAGCAAATATTTGATTAACGACTTTAATTGCGACAATCGATCCGCCCCAGATCCACAGCCAATTCGGGAGAGCCAATAAGTATATCAACTTATAACAACAAGCCACAAAACAAAGGTCGGCCATACTATCCAACAATGCTCCTGTCTTTGTTTCGCATTTGAGTTTTCGAGCGAGATACCCGTCAGCCACATCGCTAAAGCCACAGGCAAAATAGATGGCCCAAAAGCAAACACTCCCAACATCGAAAAACAGGAGGCAAATAGCTCCCAGAAATCTTAACGCTGTTATAATATTTGGAATAAGTTTCACCTTTGTTAAACTTCGGGGATGTTTGGGTCGAATTCGCCAACAAAATTACACTTTTTCCCAAACCACCAGAGGCCATAAGCCAGCAAAAGGAGGCCGACAACAAGGATTACCAATAAAACGGTATTGGATTGAACACTAAAATGTAAGAAAGGTATGAAAGCTATGGAATTGTTGACAATATGGATGATGAGGCATGGAATAATGCTGCCCGTACGCCAATAAAGCCAGCCGACAATGATTCCCAACGATAGGGTACCGACGAGCTGCATTCCATATACATGAGCCAAACTAAAAGCAAGAGCTGTGATGAGAATGGCTATCCACGGACGACACCGCATTTTAAGCAGACCTCCAAGAAGAATGCCACGAAAACAGATTTCTTCTGCAATTGGGCCGAAGATACAACCCCAGAGAAAAAATGCAATTCCAGAAAAAAGTTGGTTTACTTCATGTAACTCATTACTATCTTTCGGGAAAAGATGTTCAATATCAATCAATTTATAAACTGAATGTAATACATACACATTAGCCGCGGCAATCAAGACAGACATGCCGACCACAGGCCAAATCATACGCTTTTCAATGCGCCCAAATGACAACTTCACATAGCGCTTGCCGAAAAACACAATGTCGATTAGCATGAATCCCAATGCTATCGTCCAATACATGATTTCATAGTTCCTAAGGATACGCCCCCATACTATGACGCCAATAATCGGTACACAGAGCAAAAGGCACCAAAGCAGGAACAGCTTTACCGTTCTCCATAGTTCTTTTTTCATATTCCTATTTTTTTGACCGAGACATCCTCTATACATAAACCCTCGATGGTTCCCCATCCATGTCATTCATTGTCGTCAGATACTCGCACCCGTATTTTTCATACAATCCGATGTGATTTGTCGAGATATACACCTGAGACACTTGTTCTTCCCTTGCAAGCCGTTCGATTTCCTCAAATAGCAAACCCACATAGCGATGTCCCCGATACTCAGGGAAGGTATAGACAAACCCCATCCAAGGTGAAAGTTCCGTAGGCTGGATGTCATCATTTTTGGCATAGGTGCAATACGAAATCAACTCATCACCATCGGTCAGCAACAGGACTTTGGAGCCCTCCCCTACTGCCTCAAAGAACCTGCCCGTGCTCAGCAACTCATATAGAAAAGCGCCTGCGCCCCAATCACTTTTCTTGATTGCTGAAAGCCAGTCTTGCTGACGGTCACTCTCAAAAAAACTAATCACATTCATTTGTTTCTCCTCTACAAACTTTCCTTAAACTAATCACAGCAGCCACGAACTCAACCAGTCCAAGCACGAAATAAATGTTACTCATGGCATTGAAGCCCCACACCCACCATTCAAGGACAATCCAAAGCATCAGGATGATGCCGCAAGCGAGAACGGCGTATGGGGCAAGGCGATGTTTCTTGAATAGCAGAAACGCCGCGATAAATTGGGTTACGCCATTCAAAATGAGCAGCACAAAGCCCGAGGCGATGAAGTTATTGAAAAAGATATCCGGCCAAGGCATTTTTGCTCTCAGCATTTCTAAAAGCGGCTCGCCACCCCACATCTGTCCAGAGGGGTCAATCCACATCATTGCGGCACCCATCACGGCACCGATGCCGATGAACAAGGTCAAGAATTGCTGAAATTTTACCATTTTGTTTACTCGATAATAAAACTCCTTGGATAAAAATCACTATAGAAACGACCATCAACAGCCGTAAACTTCAGGACACAATAATTGGGGTCGGTCACACCACCTGGGTAGTATTCCGTGTCGCCATCGCGCCAAATCATCTCTTTGCTCTTGGCATCTGTCAGCACCTCCATCGTGCCTCGCAGCATCATGCCCTTGAAACCCTCGGCATCGCAGAAATAGATGCTGGCCTTGGGGTTGGCCTTGTAGTGGGCCACACGCAGCGAGAAGGTGTTGGTGGTGAAATAGAACACCTTGATGCCTTCACGCACCCGAGGTGACAGCATGGCCTTGGTGCAAGGGAAGCCCTCCTCATCTACAGATGAAATCATAGTAATTGGCAGTGTATCTGCCATTTGTAAAATAAGGTCTTTAACACCCGCCAAAGCAGGGTTTTCAGGTATTTTTTCGTTTCCCGTTACTGTCAGAGACTTGCGCCAGCGTTTCAAATGCGGGAAGTACATCTTCATCTGGCCGATGTATTCTTCCCTCGTGATGGGCTGTGGCAGTCCTTTGTTTACCTCGTCCACAAACTGGGCACAATGCTCTATCATCTCATCCATCGTGCAGTCTTGCAGGAACTTGCCATCCTTGTAGCAATAGATGCAATAATCCTCATTTTTGCTTCCATCGGCATTGGTGCCGAGGATTTCGTTAATGAGCGGCATACCGCAGCTTTGACAAAACTTTTGTTCCATGGCTAAATAGTTTATATCTAAACGTCTGCAAAAATACAGTATTCTCCGTTCCAAAATGAAAACCATATATGTACAATTCTATGGACTTTGCGACATTTTGTTCCTAAAACGCGTTGAAATTGCGTATGATTTCCCTACTTTTGCAGCGGATAATAACGGAACGGATGTTTTATTATGGCAAGACCGACTAGCATAACGAAAGAAATAATACTCGCTGCTGCTATTGACATCGTGAGAAAAGGCGGCACTTTTGAACTTACTGCACGAAACCTTTCCTCGGCCTTGGGTTGCGGTACCAATGCCGTTTTCTCGAAATTTGGCTCCATGGAAGGCGTTATGGAGGCCGTCCGCATCGAAGCTCGCCGCTTGTTCAAGGAGCGAGTAGGCGCAGGCTTTTCCTTGAACCCGCCTTTCAAAGGCATGGGCTTGGCCTTCCTGTGGTTCGCCATCGACGAGCCCCAACTCTTCAAATTGGTGATGGACGACAAGGCTTCGGCTGCCTCTTTCGAGGATTACATCGACACCCAAGTGGGCTTCAAGCAGGAGTCGATTGCCGCCATCAGCCAGTCTTTCGGTTTGCATGGAAAAGACGCGGAAATGCTTTATTATCAACTGATGCTTGTCGGTATCGGGTTGGCCCACACCTGCGTGGAAGGCGGTGCGGCACTCAGCATTCCCCAAGTGTCAGAAATCTTTGGCAAGAATGTGAGGGCATTCCTAATGGTCATTCGCGCAGGTAACGATGAGCGCGAATCATTTATGCCTCAAGAAGGCACAGGACCCGAAGGCGATGTTGAATCCTATCTCTTGATCCATTCCCTTGCTGGCCAGAACCACCTGCTGCAAGAGCTTCACGCCGTGCCCCGCTATATCCATGACAATGAATGGGTTGAAATGGAACGTGTGTTCCGAAACGGCTTCTCCCTCACGCCTGAATCGCTTCGGGAGGAGCATCCCAACCTCACCCGTGGCGATGTCCGCCTGATCATGCTTTCCCGGCTTCAGTTTTCCGTGACCGAGCAAGCCCTTCTTTTGGGCATTTCGCCTGCCTCAGTCACCAAGGCACGACAAAGGCTCAAGGCCAAATTGGGAATGTGACGAACCGTCCTCCAACCTACGATTTCATTCTTTCCTGGGTATCTTTACCTGCACCAGTGCCTTTGTATTTGCTGCGCGTCGAATTCAGGCGATAATACACCGACACCTGCAACTTGTGCGTCGAGAAAACATTGTTTTGTTGGATTTGGTAGCAACCCATGTCGCTGTATTCGTTCATGCCACTGTGTCGCAGGATGTCGAGCACGGCGGCGCGGATGGTGAGCGACTTGTCTTTTAGGAAGCTCTTCTGCACGACAACGCCAAGGTTCAAGTAGTTGTAATCGTTGTAGAAATTCAACTGATGACCGCGAGAGCGGAACATGAAGTTGATGTCGATTTTCCAATCATGCTTGAAACTGAAGGTGTTGAACGCGTTGAAGGTAAAGACTGGTTTGTCAAAATACACCCTGCGTGTACCTTCTGGAACATGGATATCCTCAAGGTCGAGCCAAAGGTCTTGCTTCTCCATGCCTGCGGTGGCGTTGAGCGACCAAATACCCGCTCTCGGCGTTGCCGAAATGTAGGCACCAATCGTATTTACAGGTTTGTCGAGGTTGATATGTTTGATGAGCGCAGCATCGCCATCGGTGAGGTAGGCCCACTGCGTGATGGGGTTCTTGCAATGTCCGTAGGAAGCCGTGAACGCGAGCCATTGGTAGCTCACATTCAGCGTAAGGTCTTGAATGCGTTCGTTGAGTAGTTGCGAGTTGCCCGCCTGCATCGAATAGCGGCTGATGTAGGTGACGGCGTCGTTCATCGCGAAGAAACTCGGACGGTTGGTCTTGATGCCGTACGACAGGCCCATCTCCACATTGCCCAAAGCAACAGAATAGGAAGCCGTCGGGAAGAACTCATCCTGCGGGCGATAGAGGAAGTCGCTGTTGGTCACATCTCTATAGTCCAAAAGCGTGTGTTCGTACCGCATTCCCACACTGGCTTGTCCCCACTTCCCGAAGTCGCAGGCATATTGCGTAAAGGCCGCGATGTTATTTTCCGTGATGTCGGCATCGGTATTGGCAATGGTTTGTTTGTCAATCCAATAGGTGTTGTGACGCTTGGCGAAGGTCATCTCTGTGCCTGCCTCAATACTGCCTTTCCAAACGGGATAGGAAAGCACCAACTTGGAGGCATACAACCTACTCTCCGCTCCCGAACTGCTTCTGACAAAGTCATCTTCTATTAGGCTTTGCTCCACATTCTCGCGGTCGGTGTTGGTCGCTGTGTTCAGGAAGTCGAAGTTGAAGTCGATGCCGAGTTTACCTGCTGTTCCGTTGTAATAGGCATTGGTGAGGACACCGAGCGGCTTGGTTTCCTTGCTGGTCTGCACACTGTAGAGATGGTCGAGGAAGACATCATTTTCGAAGACATCCTCATCATAAATGACCTTGTTCTCGCCGCCGAGATAATGCGTCAAGTCGGCGCGGATGCCTAAAGAATGGTTATCTGAGACTTGCCAGTTGGCGCCAGCGGTATAAACGAGTTGGTCATTTTTCCAAGTCATGGTGTAGGGACCTGCCTGGCGGAACACTTTGGTGGTGTTGGCGATTTCCTCCAAACTGCTGTATTGGCGGTAGTCCATGTGTCTATAATAAACCGAACCAAACACATCGAAACCGTTTTTGCGGTAGTTCATGCCGAGTTTTCCGCGTGGCGTGTTGAAACCATACTGCAAATCTTGGTCATCGGTGAGATTCAGGTCGAGGCTAAGGCCATCGCCTTGTTGTTTCTTGGTGCGAATGCGAACCACTGCCCTCACTGTAGCATCATATTGCGCTCCCGGGTTGTTGATGACTTCCACATCGCAGATGTCATCGCTGCGCAGGCGGCGCAGTTCGCTGTCATCACGCATCAGCCGCCCATTGATATAAATGATAGGTGAGCCTTTGCCCAAGACTTCAAGTCCATCCTCGCTGCCCGTCATTCCTGGAACCTTGGTCAGCATTTCTTGCGCTGTCCCTGAATCCTCAAGCACCGAGCCTTGGATAGTGGTAATCATCGAGTTACCTGTCAGTCGCGTTTGTGGCAACTGGCTCTTCACAACCACCTCGCCAAGCAATTGTGCATCCATCATCATCTGGATGGTCAGGCCGTTTGCAGGCTTCATGTATTGGGTTTGGTAGCCCACGCACGACACTTTCAGCAGGCCATCTCTTTTGTCAGTCGGCAAGAGGAATGAACCTTGCTCATCGGTCACCGTTCCTTGCACAAAGGTCGAGTCGGGAAGCGAAAGCAGCATCACATTCACGAAAGGCATTGGATCACCTTTTTCATCGGTGCTGTGACCG
>JAEEGK010029711.1_pt1 | contig 10878 bp, 4 predicted proteins | sample 8958771 | NCBI WGS metagenome assembly JAEEGK01 (sample SAMN16246547, study PRJNA631951) | gut metagenome | biome: gut microbiome; feature: rumen; material: SC-attached | host: Bos | place: Iran: Karaj | collected 2018-10 | reverse complement strand
TATAATAATATAAGATTATTTATTAATTCAATTGAAGATAAAAGTAAAGATAGAAGAAGTATAATGGAATTAATAAGTTATTCATATAATAAAACATCAATATTTCAAGTAAAAAATATAAAAAATGTAGAAAATTTATCAAAAATAATAAGTAATATAAAAGAAACAGTGAAAGATAATCCAGAAATAGATTTTATTTTATATCAACATATAGATGAATTATATAAAAATGCATTAAATTCATTTAAAAATAGTCCAATTTTATCTGTTAATTATGCAGTATTTCAAATGGAAAAATTACATAAATTTCAAAAAAGTTATAAAACATTAATAAAAGCAACTGAACTTCATGATTTAAGCTTTTCAGAAGAATTTTTTATATATAGAATAAAAAGAAATTTAGAAGAAAGAGGAATTGAAATGGGAATTGAACAAACTCATATTTCTTTTGCATATCAAACAAAAGAAATTTTAGTTTTAATTCAAAAAATTGCTACTCATTATATTCAATTTTGGAGTTTACTTTTAAATAAAAATGAATCTATGGATATTAATCAATTAAAATCTATAGGTTTAAAAATTGATGAAATGAGAAAATTGATTAAAGAAAAATATAACAATTTAGTTTCTAATGGATTAAATACAAAAAAAATAACTACATTATATGCAAATTTTGTTAAAGAAGTTTTAAATGCTTCAAAAGAAAATGAAAATATAAAAATGAATGATTTAGATAATGATGAAAAATTCAAAGAATCTTTTTTTGATTTAAATTATTTAATGTCAAAATCTGATTATCAATTTATTATTATAAATGCATATGGAGATTCATTTGGAATAATAAAAAAAGTATCTTTAGAAATATGTCAATTATTAGGTTATTCAGATATTGATTTAATAGGAAAAAATATGAATATAATTATGCCAGATTTTATGAGAGAAAAACATGATAAAATGTTAAAAATAAAAATTCAAAATACAAATTTTCAAAATTATTCTATTAATAATTTAAAAGAAAAATTTGTTTTATTTAGAAATAGTGCAAAATTTTTAGTTCCTGCATATGTAGAATTAGGAATTATATTTGATGAAAATAATCATTCAATGCTTTTTTTAAAATTAACATCAAAACAAGATAAAAATAATGACATTTTAAAAAAAAAATTCTTTATTATGGTAAATAGTAGATTAAATATTCAAAATTTTACACCCAATTGTTTAAATTCATTAAATTTTGAATCAAATTTTTTAAATGGAAATTTAGAAATAATTCAATTTATTCCTGAATTTAATGAAGAAGTTTTAAATATTCTTTCAGATGATTTAAAAGATAATGAAATATCTCCTTTAAATGCAAAATTAATTGTATTAAAAGAAAAATATTTAAATAATTCAAATATTCCAATTTTATGGAAAAATAACAAAAAATTTGAATGTACTATTACTCAATTTATAATATTAGAAGAAATAATTGGATTTATTTTTGAATTAGATTATTTAGAAAATTGTAGTGAATCTAACTTTAATAATTTGAATAAAAGAAATTCTGAATCAAATGGAAAATATGTAAATAGAAATAGTGTTTTTAGTTATCAAACTAGTAATAGTTATAATAATCAAAATGATAGTTTTCGAATTGAATCAAATTTTATTCCTTATTCAGATGATGAAATTAATTTTAATATTGAAGGAAAAACATTTTTTTTAAAAAATAAAAATGAATCAACTGAAGATAATCAATTTTTATCAATTCAAAAATTTTTTGATAAAAAATATAATGATGATATAAAATTAGAAAAAGAAATAATTGAAGAAGAAAAATCATATATATCATCATCAGAAGAATCATATGAATATGATGAAGAAGAAGAAGAAGAAGAAATAGAAAATCATTCAAATAGTTTTGATATATTAGATAACGAAAATAATAAGAATAATTCATTTTTTAAACAAGATAATATAAATTATTATCAAAATTATTATAAAATTCATTCTAATGTCAAATTTTCTATATATGATTATAATTCTCATTCTTTTATTGAAATAAAAAAAAATGAGTTTGAAAGTAAAGTTGAAGAAATAATAAATGGTGAAAAATCAAAAACAAAAAGAATAAGTTTTACTAAAAATGATATGAATAATAAAGATTCAATTAAAAAATATAATTTGATGGGAAGTCCAAAAAAAAGTCTTACTTTATTAAATTCTAAAAATTTAAATGAAAACTCAATAATTAAAAAATTAATTTCACCTCATTTTATAAATAAAAGTATAATATTTTTATCATTTTTTTATTTTTTATCATTTATCTTATTAATTATTGTTCCATATATAGCATTTGATCAATTATTGAACTCAATAGAAAGAATTTATAAATTATGTTCGCATGTTCATATTCAATGTTCAATAACAGAAAATATAATTTTATCATGTTATTATATTTTTGAATTTTATTTAACAAAAAATCCAAATTATACTCTTGATTTTGTTAATAATAGAACAGAATATTCTATATTTCTTTATAATAAAATAAAAGATTTATATAATAAATCTCAAAGTGAAATTGAAATTTTTATTTTTAAAAGACCTTTACTTCCAAAAAAGTCACAAGCAATAATAGATAATTATTTTTTTAATTTATCTCTTTATTATAATAGTGGAAATTATTCTTTTTATTATGAAGATTATGCAATTTTAATAATTCCTTCTATTAAAATATATTTTTATTTTTGTTTTAAAAATATTTTACAAGAAGAATATTATCAAAATTTTATAAGTCCAAGTGCTAATTTTATTACTTCAAATTATCAAAAAATTGCAGATGGAATGGCAGTTTTAAATTATTATTATTTAGAAGAAATTAATGAAATTTCAAATCAAAAAAAAGTTTTTTTATGGATTATTTTTTTTATATATTTCTTATCTGAAATTATTGTTTCTTATATTTGTATTTTAGGTAAGATTAAAACAATTAGAGAAAAGGAAAAATTTTTAAATATTTTTTATAAAATTGATTTAGAAATAATTAATCTTATGAATTCAAAATGTCAAAAATATTCAAAAATACAAATTGATAATAATTCACTTACTCAAAAACAAGATTTTTTAAATAGTGAAAATTCAGAAGATGACGAAGATTCTTTATTAAATCATAAAGAAAGTATTTCTTCAAATAAAGTTTTTGAAAAAAATAAAAAAAAAATAACAAATTTATCACAAGAAAATATTTTTAAAAATAAAGTATTCAAAAAAGAACTTTTATTAACAATAATATTTCATTTATTTTTAACAATAATAATATTAGCATTAATAATAATCACATCAAATAGTTATATAATATTTTATAATTCAGCATTAATAAATTTATTAACATTAGAACAAGAAAGAAATTTTTTAAAAAATATAAATTTAATGAGAAATCAATTAAAAAATTCAGGTTATTATTTAAAACAAAAAAAAATAGAAAGAGAATTAGACATTATAATAGATTTTATAAAAGGAAATTTTATTGAAATCAGAGAAATACAAAGTTATATATATGGTAATATAACAAAAAATGGATTACCAGGGAATGCTTCTTCAATAATAAAAAATAATTTAACTGCTAATTTATGTGTTTTTTATGATAATTTTCATAATTTATCAAATATAACATGTGAAGAAATTGGTTTTGATATAATTGAATATGGTTTAATGCCAATTTATGGTTATTATTTAAAAAATATTTTAGAAATTGTTCATAATTATTATGAAAAATTTCAAAGTGCTTTAAAAAATAATTATATTTATTTTGATTATGCTTATGGAAGTGATTTATATTCTACAATTATTCCTGACTATATTGATAAAGAAGAATATAATAGTTTAAATCCTTTTTATATTTTTAATGATAAAGATTTTAGAGATTTAAATATTATTGTTATTAATGTATTAATCCCTTATTATCAAATTTTAACTAAGATGCTTTTTGATAGTTATGAAACTTTTTATAAACAATGTCATGATTGGACTCTTTATATTTGTATTTTTTTTATTTTTTTTGTTATTATAATTTATTCTACTGAAATTTTACCTATGATTATTAGAGAAAATAAAGATATTAATAAAACTAGAACAATTTTAAGTGTTATTCCTAAAAATGTTATTTTTGAAATTATTAAAAGTGAAAGTTTAAAAGAAAGTGAATCTGGAAATAATTAAAATATATATTATTTTATAATATATATATATAAACAATATAAATATTTAAAAATAAATAATTGAAATGATATCTTTAATGTTTAAATAATATATAACTAAAAAGAATTATTATATTTTAATTTTATTTAAAGGAAAAAAAAATAAATAAATTTATATAATTAACTTCTTGGAGAATCAATAATCATTTCATTATTATTATCATCAAAATCCCCTAAATTTCGAATATGATTATAATTGAAATCATTTTTTAATTGAAATAAATTTTTAGGTATATGATAATTTTTTTGATAAATTCCATTTAAGAGCATATTTTCTCTTTTTTTTAATTCAGGAAATAAATTAATTAAATCTTTTAATTCTAATCTTTGTTCATAAGGAGCAATCATATATTTAATAAGAGAAAGAAAATTATCAATATTTTTAATATTCCAATTGACTAAAAATTCATTTGGTATTTTAAAATTACAATTTCTAATATTTCTCCATAAAAGACCATTATTAGGTAAATCAATTTTAGCCATAATTTCTAAAATAGATAAACCTAATGAAAAAATATCACATTTTGAATCTAAATCTTTAGGTGATTTTCTATTAAAAACTTCAGGTGAAATATATTTAGAATCACCTTCAAAAATATCATCTAATTTATTTAAATCTGAAATTTTATGACATAAACCAAAATCACTTATTTTAATATAACCATCTTCATCAATTAAAATATTTGCTGGTTTAATATCTAAATGTAAATAACCAATTTCATGTATAAAAATAATACCAATTATCATTTCAAAAATTAAATCCCAATAAAATTCTTCTGTAAATTTAAAATTATTTTGTTCTAATTTACTTAAATAATCTAATAAATCTCCATTTGGAAAATATTCTGTTAAAATATATAAATTTTTATCTGTAAAATGTGTTGAATTTTCTATTAAATCATATACTTCTTCTTCAATCCAATAATCTAAATATTTATTTATAAATTTTGAATAATTTGATTTTTCATTTTTTACTATATCTTTATATAAACTTTCTACTGTGTTAAAATTATTTTTATATGATGATTTATATGATTTTTTTAAACAATATATTTTTTTATTTGAATTTTTTTCTACTTTATAAACTGAATCAAATTTATTTTGACTTAAAGTTTTTAATATTGTAAATTCTTGTTCTAATTTTTTTTTCTTTTCTTGATTATAAAAAATAATATTATTTGTATTATCCCCAACATCAATTTCTTTTAAATTTGAATTATTAGAAAAAAGTTCTCCTCTTGAAATATTTTCTGATTGAGAAGGAGTTAATAAATTTTCTTCTTCTTTTTCTTCAACACAATTTTCTAATAAATCCAAAAATTTACGTTTTTGATTTTTTTCTTCATTATCAATATCATCAAAATTTAATTTTCTAAAAATATTTTTATCTTTAATTGAAGAAGAACCAAATAAATTTTTTCCTTCTATTTTAATAGGAGTAAAATATTTTTGTATAGGACTTTTCATTGGAGATTCTGGAAAAATAATTTTAGGTTTTTTATATGAACCATGTGATTTTAAAGAAAAAGTTAAATCTTTTTGTGTTAAAGGAGAAAAATCTGGTTTTGGAACAGTATTAATTTCTTTTTTATTATTTGAAAAAATTTCTTTTTCTTTTAAAGGTGTTATATTATTTTCATTTGAAGAAATATCAAACATTTTTTTTTTTATTATTAAATTAATATTTAAATATTTTTTTTTTATTTATTTTTTATTTAATTTAAAAAAAAAAAATTAAAATTCAAAATTTGATTATTTAATATCAACAATTAATCCTAAAAAAATCTTATTTTCAAAAAAATAATAAAAAATAATAATAATAATTTTTAAAATTTAGGAAAATCTTTAGGATCAAAATGAAAAGCTTCAGTTTTTTCTTTTTTTTGATAATTTCCTCTTCTTCCTCTAAATTTTCCTCTTCCTCTTCCTTGAGAATAATCTTCAACTTGTAAATTTTCAAAGACTTCAGAAAAATTATTATCATCTTTTTTTTCTTTATATTTCTTTTCTTTTTTTTTATGTACTTCACTAACTCCAATATCATTTGTTTTATCTGTTTTTTTGATAGTCAAATTTTCTGTTTCTTTTGGTTTTTCTATTACTTTCTCATCTTCTTTTTCATAAACTTGATTTTTTAAATAATCATCTAATGATATTGCATTTTCTGGTCTATTTAATAATTCTTCTTTTTTAATTTCTTTAGTATCAATTTTTTTATCTTTTCTCTTTTTTTTATTATAATTTTCTTCTTTTTCATTTTTTTCTTCATTTTCATTTTTTTCATTTTCATTTTTTTCTTCATTTTCATTTTTTTCATTTTCATTTTTTTCTTCATTTTCATTTTTCTCATTTTCATTTTCATTTTTATCATTTTTATCATATTTTTTATTATAATAATTTTTTTCTTTTCTTTCTCTTTTAGGTTTTGGATTTAAGGCTTGTTCAAAATAATAATCATCAGAATTTTTTTCATATCTCCTAGAAATTTCTTTAGGATTATTACCCCAAGTTCCTTTTCCTCCTGCACCACCTTTTGAAATTTCTTTTCCTCTTCCAGTTCCACTTTTTCTTTCAAATTCTCTTTTTTTATTTGGTCTTGAATCATCTTTTATATGATAATCTTTTTTTACTTTTTTTGAATAATAATCTTTTTTTTCATATTCTTCATAATCACTTTTTTCTCTTTGATAATTTTTTTTTTGATGTTTATTTACTTCTTCAAATCCTTCTTCATCATCAGATATATTTTTTTCTTTTTCTTTTTCTTGTTCTTGTTGTTGAGGACGTACTTTTTTTTTCTTTTTTGATTCTTGATTTTTTACTACTTTATTATCTTTTACTTCTTTGAAATCTTCATCACTTGATTCATCTCTTTCTACTTTTAATTTTCCAAAAGGATTTGTTGTTGACATTTTGTATGAAATTAAGATAGGTATTTTTTTTTAAATAATTATTTATTTTTTTTTATATTAATTAATTCATTATTTTTTTTTATAAGTTAATTTTTATTTTTTTTTTTATTATTTTTTTTAAATTAAATTATTTTTTGTTTTATTTATATTTATAGTTTATTATATGTTTTTTTTTTTAATTTATTAATCTTTTTTTTTCTGTGTTTTTGATTTTGAATCTTTATTATATAACCACACTTTTTTCATTATAAATTTATTTATATTTTCAACTTCATTTTCTAATTCATCTTTTTGTTTTGTTTTAAATATACTTTCACTATTTTCTTTTATAAAATTACCCCAATCTTTAGTTTGTTCATCACTATCAGAATTAATATATTCATTTTCAAGAACATCATCAATTACATTTTGATTCATATATTTAGAAAGATTATATAAATTAATTTTTGTATCTAATAAATATCTAATTTGAATAGGAATATTAACAGAATTATTATTATTATCTATATTATTTTTACAAAAACTAAATCTTGAAGTTTCTCTTGAACTAAAAGGTTTATTTAATAAATTTTTAGTTAAATTATTATTATTTTCATTATCTTCTTTAGATGAATTACTTGTAGATTCATTATTAATTACAAATTTATTTTTATCATTTTTATCTTTATTTTTCCATTCATTTTCATTTTTTTTCCCATTTAAAATAATATTTTTATCTATATTAGATTTATTATTTTTATTATTATAATTAAAATTAAAATTAGGAGTATTCTCAATAACATATTTAGATTGATAAAGTGTATAAGGAGGAGGAAAAACAGTTTTAACTCTTTTCATTCCCATAATTCTATTTTTAACTTCAGGATTATAAATATCAGCAATTTTAATAGCAATAATATGCTGACTAGCAAAAATTGCTTTATTTAAATTTAAATCTCCCCTTTTAATAATTTCATTCTCATCAGCAAAAGTATGTAAAAATAAACAATCTTTATTATTACATTCAACACCTTTTAAAAAGAAAGAACAATATTTTGTAGTACCAAAACTTGCTCTAATTGAATGATTATCTAAAATTATTTCATCTAAACTTAAAATTGCAATTGAAGCTTCAGTTGGTTTTGAATATGTTACATAAGCTGAAAAACTTGGTCCATGAGGAGAATTTTGATTATATGCTTTATTTTTATTTACTACTATTTTTATTATTGTTCCATATTGACCAAAATATTCATATTTTTGTAATTTTTCTTTATTTGCTAATGATGAACTTAATCCTATTACGTATACTAAATTTTTTGTTATTATTCGAGATTCTGATAAATCATCTTTTGGATCTGGTGATTGCTTTTGAGATATATTATGCTTTGTTTTTGAATCTTTTCTCTTTTGAGACATTATTTTTTTTTTTTATAAAATTTTTTTTTTTTTTTAGTAATTTCTGGAAATTTTTTTATAATGGGTATAAATTTTATTATTTTATTTTTAATTCTATTTTTATTTTTTATTTAATCTTTGGAATAAAATATATTTTGTTTTATATATTCTCTTTTTTATATCATTATAAGATTTATATATAAATATTTTTTTTATAAATTATAGTAAAATAATTTTAAATAATAATGAATTCAAATAATGAGAATTCATCAGAAACATGTAAGAATATATAAGTTAATATATTAATATAAAAATAGTTAGAATTAACTTTAATAATGTAAATAAGAAAGATAATAATTCAGGTAGTAATACAATATCAAATTTTTTTCAAAATCAAAATGATCAAGAGAAAAGAAGATTTAATTTTAATAGGAATTTTCAACATGTTATTTCAAAAAGCCAAAACATATCAAACACACCAATAAATATAAATATTCAAAATATAAATATTAATAATATCAATTATTACAATAATGATAATAATAATATAAATAATGAAAATAATCAAAGAAAATTACCAAAAATAATAATAAACAATAATAGAGAAAATCAAAATAAAAATTCTCAAAATAATTTTTTTAATAAAACAACAGGAATAATAGGGTTTAATAAAGGAATAACATTTAATTCATTAAAAGAATTACCATCAAATCAAATAAACAATAATCAAAAATTTAAAAAAATAAAAATTATAAACAAAAAAAATGACCAAGAAAAAAAAGATTTAATAGAAGAAAATAATGATAGTTTTATAGATGAATTAACAGATATTTTAAATAATGTAAATAATAATAATAATAATAATAATAATCAAAATTTAAATCAACAAATAATTTTAGAAGATCAAAATAATGAAGAAGAAGAAATTAAAAGTGAAGATGAAAAAGAACCTGATCCAAGAATTAATTTTGAACATATTAATCAATTAAATCAAAAAAGACCTCAAACAAGTTATGGTGGATTAAATACAAGAAGAAAAAAATTACAAAATGCTCTTCAAGAAAAAAAAAATGAACTTAAAACTAATTATATTACAAATTATATGAATTTTCCTAATTTAAATGGAAATAATAAATAAAATTTTTTTATTTTTTTTAAAAAAAAGGAATTTTTTTATATTATTTTTTTTAAAAAATTTAATTTCTAAAAATTGAGGAAAAACTAAATTTGATAATTGAAAATTTTTTTTTATCTAAAATTAATATATTAATATTTATAAATTATGCTTTTGTTTATATATAATAATTCTTTTTCTATATTCTTCATCTTCAATAAGCATATCAGCACTTATTTTTTCTCTGGTCATTGGATCAGTATCATGAGTTTTTAACCAATTTAAAATTGCTTCTTTTTCATAATAAATACCACTTGGACTTAAAACAGGATTTTTCATATAATTTTGTGTAATAGGACAAATGCCATAATCTTCTTCTTCTTCATCACTATCATATTCATATGAATTATTATTATTATTTTCATTATATAAATTATTATTTTTTTCATTTATTTCATATATATTTTTTGCATAATTTTCTAAAAGTGAATTTTTAATTGCCATTTGTAATAAATTGTCATCTTCATTTTCAATTTTATTTGTATTATTATTTTTATCAATATTAATATTATTTTGAAAATTATTATTTAAGTTATTGTTATTTTTTTCTTTTTGATTATTTAGGTTTGAAGGAATTTTTGGATCTTTATGATTAACTTGTAATTTGTTTTTTAATATTTTTAATTTCATTTTAATTTTTTTTGGTTCTGTTGAAATTGTCTTTTTTATTTTTGATACAATTTTATTATTATTTATATTTATTTGTAATTCTTTTGCTTTTTTTTTAGTTATTATTTTTATTTTACCTAACATTTTATAATTAATAATATTTAATTTTTAGATTTAATTTAATTTATTATTTTTATTAATTATTAAATTAATAATAAAATCATAAAAAATTTTTATATTGAAAATTAAGAAAAGAAAGAATTTTTATTAAATATACAAAATCAGTGTTCTTTATAATATATTTAATATATTATAAATGTCAAGATTTTGTAAAATTAAAAAGTAAATCTGCGAATTATGTTCTTTTTAATGATGCATAATTTAAGAATTTACTTAACAAAAAAAATTAATAAAACCAATTAAAAATGGAATTTTTGATTTTATTTGGACTTATTATCCTTTTAATAATAATTTATATAATATTATTGGACTTTTAATTGATTGTTCATATATTACTTTACATTTAATTCAAATTAAAATTGAAGAAAATATATTAAATGGAATTGCA
>JAEEGK010029709.1_pt1 | contig 10878 bp, 7 predicted proteins | sample 8958771 | NCBI WGS metagenome assembly JAEEGK01 (sample SAMN16246547, study PRJNA631951) | gut metagenome | biome: gut microbiome; feature: rumen; material: SC-attached | host: Bos | place: Iran: Karaj | collected 2018-10 | reverse complement strand
ATCTGCTGGTCTTCGCCCTGGAAAGTGGCCACCACGAGCACCAGATCATGGCGTGAATGGCGAATGAAGCTGAACGTACGGTGGATGTTGTATTCGGGATTGTTGTAATTGCAATAGGTAAGGTCGTAAAAATCACCTTCACGCAGGGCATCACACGAATTGGCGATAGAGAATACCTTGTTGTAATAGTCACGAAGGTCGCGCATGCTCTTGGGAAGCATATGACGGCGCCAAAGCCCCTTCTTGCCACGCCACTGATAGATGGTATCGACGGTCCAATAATCGAAGATGGTGGTTCGTCCGTCAAGACCGGAATATCCTTCCTCATCCATGCCGCGTTCGCCGAGTTCCTGACCGAAATAGTTGAGGAAAGGACAGGTGTTCATAAGTGCACTGACTATGAGTGCAGGACGTCCTTTGATGGGATCTCCGGCGAAAAAATCAGAAGCCAGACGCTGTTCGTCGTGATTCTCTAGGAAGTTAAGCATGTGTTCCTGCACACCATTGAGCCCTTGCCAAACCTGTGTAATGGCACTGGCTGACTCTCGGCACTCGACGATGCCACGCAAGGTGTCATAAAGACCTACTTTGTCGTAGAGGTAGTCGAAGCCTCCGTAGTTGATGTAGCTTGAATAAAGCGCAGGCTCGTAGATCTCGGCGATAAAGATGACATTGGGGTTAATTTCCTTGATCTGGGGAATAATCCAATGCCAAAAATCAACGGGAACCATAAACGCCATATCGCAACGGAAACCATCGACGCCCTTTTCGGCCCAATAGACGAGAATGTCGCGCAATTTAAGCCAGGTATTAGGTAGAGGAGTAAAATAATCGCGCCCTCCTCCCATGTAGTCGATGCCGAAGTTTAACTTTACGGTCTCGTACCAATCATATTTGTCGGGCCATGCGTTGAAAACATCATTGCCCGTGGCACAAGCCGGATTCTCGACATATGGTCCCATTTCTTCGCTAGGTGCCACTCCTACCCTGTCAAGATGAAGAGGTTCTTCGCAATAATAGAAGTTGTTATGAGGATCAAAGGGACGGTCCACGTGATCGTACTCACCAAGGTCGCTGACGTTCTTCGGCTTGGTCACACTCTTATAGTGACGGGCAACATGATTTGGAACAAAATCGATAATCATTTTAAGGCCCACCTTATGCGTACGCTCGACAAGGGCATCAAACTCCTCCATACGACGATCCGGATCGTCAGCTAAGTCACATGAAACGCTATAATAATCAGAAATGGCATAGGAGGAACCAGCAATACCCTTCAGGACCTGAGGGTTCTGACGGGGAATACCATATTTTGAATAGTCGGTAGCAGAAGCCTGCTGCAGCAATCCGGTGTACCAGATATAGTTGCAGCCAAGTTTTCGAATGGATCGCAGCGCCACCTCCGAAAAATCGCTCATCTTACCACAGCCGTTCTGCTCAATCGTGCCATTATGCTCGCGGGTCGTATTACCATTGCCGAACAGACGAACCAAGGCCTGGTAGATGATAATCTTTTCCTTCATCGGTTTGGGTTATCTTTATGAGAGGAATTATTGCAGTATTTCGTTGAAACTAACAATAATTCGCTTATAATTTCATTTTTTTTATTTATAGTGGGTGCAAAGATAATGAATATATTTGAAAAAACAAATTTTTAGGATGTTTCTTTTTGCAAAAAACCGTGAAAAACCAATTTAGAGCCATCAAAAAGGGGCATTTTGCTATTTTTTGAACACAGAAATTACATTTTTCCGTCGAAATAATTGGATAATTCGAAAAAATGACGTATCTTTGCGCCCGTCAAAACGAAATGCGGCAACGCTTCGTGACCGACAGGTCTGCCCTGATGGTGGAATCGGTAGACACGAGGGACTTAAAATCCCTTGGCCCAAAAGGCCGTGCGGGTTCGACCCCCGCTTGGGGTACCTTTTTTATTTAATTAGGAATTGCCTAACATCTGCAAATTAGATGTTAGGCAATTTCTGTTTTCTTTTTTATCCCCACATTTTCCCCACGTATCCACATTAGGTTCTCGTCCTCGGCGATGATACTCAATTGGCGGAAATAAATGCCAATGTCCAACTCCTGAATGACCAATCTTGGCCAAGATTGGTTATTCTTCAATCACAGCATACCCTTTCTTGGCCAAGATTGGTTATGCTCCAATTGGCGAAAGCACTCTGACGGCCGACAGAGTGGTATTTCCTGTAGAGGCATACCCTTTTTCGGCCAAGATTGGTTATTCTTCGATTGCGGCATACCCTTTCTTGGCCAAGATTGGTTATGCTCCAATCGGCGAAAGCATTCTGACGGCCGACAGAGTGTTATTTCCTGTCGAGGCATACCCATTTTCGTCCAAGATCGGTTATGCTCCAGTCGCCGCATACCCTTTCTTGGCCAACTTTGGTTATGCTCCAACCGCTGCATAACCATTTTTGGCCAAGAATGGTCATACTCCTGCCGAGGAATAACCAATCTTGGCCAAAAATGGTTATGGCGCTATTTTAGAAACGGGGTCTCGTTTCGCAATAAGAGCTAATCGAAATCTTTCAGAAGCACGCTGCCGCGCACCATCTTTGCGCGCTTCTTATAGAGCATCATACGCTTATAAACCTCATTGACGGGGGTGGAACGAATCTCATCTGAATACATCACGATAATGGAAATGCTCATGATATTGATACGCTCGAGTTGCCCTGCTCGGTTACGGGTCTCGATGTATCCGTTCTCCAAATCCTTTGCCTCGTAGAATTTGGAAATACCGGCATCAAAATGGGCGATAATGCGGTTGCCTATCTCCTTCACAACATTAAGGTGCTGGAGAATCATGATGAAATCGTCGCCGCCCACATGGCCCACAAAGTCGGTTTCGGCGCCACATTCACGCATTACAGTTGGCAGCATTCTGGCAAGAAACAGAAGAACCTGGTCTCCCTTGTAGAAACCATAGTATTCGTTGTATTCCTTGAAGTTGTCGAGGTCTATATACATCACTGCGAAATCCTTTTCATCGGCCTTGCAGTCGCGTATCTTCTGGCCGATGACATTGTTGCCCGGCAGGCCCGACAACGCATTCAGATTGCGGTTTGACTCGATGGAATCGATGATGTTGCCCAGATGATGACCAAGACGAGCAGGCTCGATATCCTTTGGGATGACGCTGATGACAGGTACCAGCTTCTGTACATCATCGCTCAGTTCGTAACGTTTGCCAGTAGCGACAATGATGGGAGCAACGGTGAACTTGTTGCGTGCATAGAGGTATTTCACCAGTTGGGTGATGTCGATCTTCAGGCCCTCTTCGTTGACGATGATGAAATAATTATCAAGACCCAATGTTTTATTCACATCCTCAATGTCAGAGCTTGTCTGAATTAACTGTACCGTTGGATTATCGATGAACGACAGGGTCAGAAGATGCAGCAGATCGCCCAAATCGTCAATCACAACGACGTTCTTTTTCTTATCCATATTAATCTATTGATAGTGAATCGTGAGAAAATGAAATTGCATATCGAGGCAATGCCACGCCCCAGGACAAAGCCCCACCAAATGCCAATAAGGCCCCAATCGAGAATAAAGCCCAGCAAATACGTGGCAGCAACGGCACATATCAATTCGTTGATAACGGTCCAAAGGAGACTGTAATTGGCTTTACCCATTCCAAGATACATGAAAGTGGAAGGAAGTCCCACGCCAAGAAATGGAATGCAGAATGCCGTGATGCGTATATATTCGTTGATGCCACTAATAAGGTTTACATCGTCGGAGGTGAGGGCGAAAAGCCGGGCAAGATAGTCGGAGAAAAGGAAGACCAGCAGCGTGACGGTAAGACCTATTGCCGTGGCATAGAGACAACAATAATTATGCGTTCTCCTCAGGTTAACGATGTCTCTCTTACCATACCAGGTGCCAACGATGGCTACCGATGCCATACTAAGGGCTGAAACCGGCATCAAGTTGAGCAAATAGAGGCGATAGCCCGACGAATAGACACTCACTCCATAGTCGCCACCCAGTGTACGGATGAAAGAATAGAAAAGGAAACTGGCCACCGACATCATAATCAGCTCAATCGAAGCCAGGATACCGGTATTGAGGATGTCGAGGACTATGGTCCTATCCCATTCGGGATGCACGATGCCACTAAGCTTGACACGATAGTAAGTGTCCTTCTTGACAAACATCCAATAAAGCATAATGGCTGCACTGAGCCACGAAGTGACAACCGTGGAGATGGAGGCACCTGCGGCACCCATCCCCATCCAATAGATGAAAACGGGGTCAAGACAGGCGTTGAGTATCAAACCAAGCGAACAAGCATACATGGGCCGTTGTGTGTCACCTTCCGCACGCATCAAGCCAGCACATCCATTCATCAGGGTAACACCCATCAATCCGAGAAAGAGGGGAACAGCATATTCATTAGCAGCCTGACGAGTATCCCCTGTCACCTTGAAATAATTCAAGTAAGGATACAGAACGAGAAGCAGGACGACAGTGAGAATGATGGCTCCCACCAGAAAGATGACAAGTGCATGCTCGGCAGTTCGCTCAGCCAAGGGCTTGTCCTGGTTCCCGTGACGACTCACCGCGCTGGTGGCTCCATGTGCAAGGCCATTGGAGACTGCCGTGATAATCATCCACAAAGGTGTAATCAAGCCGATACCCGAAATGGCAGATTCGCCCAAACCCGCAATCCAGATACCATCGACCACGTTGTAGAGTGAGGTGATGATCATCGTCACCATCACAGGCAAAGCCAGTCGGGGTATTGACTTGCGCGGATCTGCATTCAGCAACGCGACATTCTCGGCACTTCGATTCGGCATAGACTTCTATTGTTTTGACGTGTCACACAACATGACCGAACCACTGATCTGTTTGGCTTCGTCCTTCGCCAACATCATCCGCTTGTACACTTCATCGGTGGAATTGTAAGTCCGGAATTCATTGCTCACCATGGCTATCGAAAGACTGATCAGACCGAAACGATCCTTTTCCCCTTTTCTGTTGAGCACCTCGATATATCCTCTTTCAAGATCTTCGGGCTCATAGTATGTTGACACATTGGCATCGAATTGACTGATAATCTCGTTTCCGACAGCTTCAGCATAAGCATAGTCATTGAGAATAAGCACGAAATCATCACCTCCAATATGCCCGATGAAATCGTCCTTCGACCCATATTGAGCCACAGCTTTGCTTAGCAGCTCGGTCAGAAAGCCAATAAGCTGGCCTGCCATGAAAAGGCCGTAGTAATCGGTATATGGTTTGAACTTGTCAATATCGATATAAACGAGTACAAACCTTTCTCCGTTCTTAATCTTGTCACGTAGAGTGGCGTCAATTGCGTAATTGCCCGACAAGTGTGATACGTCGTTGATGCTTCGGTTGGCCGAAAGTATATCGATGGCGTTGAGCGCCTGTTGATGTATCACATCGATATGAATGGGCAAGGGAATGAATCCCACTCCAGGAACGACAATAGACTTCATCATTTCCCTATCGGACGTGAAAGCCAGAATCACTGGCTTCATGTAATTGAGGAACGAATACAAATAGCCTACCAAGTTACGCAAATCGGCCATCAATCCATCATGGTGGATATAGATGATGTAATAGTCGTAGCTCAATTTGTTTCGGAGGTCGTTGCGTGCCGACGTCGAACACACCAAATCGATCGTCTCGTCATTGGCAAAAGCTTTGCGCAACAACGTGACCATCTTGTCGGTGTCGTCAATGAGCAGGATACGTTTCTTGTAGATCATTGATTAATAAATCTAAGGTTTATATTCCTCGAAGAAGTTTGCCGAGAGCTTCGACATCCGCCTGGGAAGTTGCCCAGCTGGTGACGAAACGGACTGTGGTCTCGTGTTCGCCACGCGGTCCCCACAATTCGAACGAGACGTTCGGGAGCAATCGGTCCATCACTTCATTGGGAAGAACGAAGAACTGCTGATTGGTGGGCGAATCGATAGCAGCCTTATAGCCTTCCTGCTCAAAAATCTGACGAATGCGCATCGCCATGGCATCAGCATGACGAGCGATACGACCATAAAGATCATCTGTGAACAATGCACCGAACTGCACTCCCAGCAGGCGTCCCTTGGCCAGCAGAGCACCATGCTGCTTGACCAAGGGAAAGAAATGTGGAAGTCGAGCAGGATTGGCTGCCACCACAGCTTCGCCAAAGAGCAGTCCCTGCTTGGTACCACCAATATAGAAAACGTCACACAGCCGTGCTATGTCGGCCAAAGTGAAATCAGCGGCTTCGGAAGACAAGGCATAGCCCAAACGTGCGCCATCGAGGAAGAGCGGGATATTGTGACGATGGCAGACAGCGCTAATCTCTTCAAGTTCGGCAAGCGAATAGATGGTACCGTATTCGGTAGCCTGTGTGATATAGAGCAAACCAGGAGCCACCATGTGCTCGAAGGTTTCATCTCGATAGAAGTCGCTGATGTATTGCTCCACTTCCTCGGCACGGACCTTGCCGTCATGGCTAGGAAGAACGAGGACCTTGTGGCCGCTGTGCTCGATGGCTCCACTTTCGTGCACGTTGATGTGTGCCGTCTGGGCAGCCATCACTCCCTCGTGACGTCGCAAGAGGGCATCGATGACCGTAGCATTGGTCTGCGTCCCACCCACAAGAAACTGCACCAGGGCATCTGGCGCCTGGCAAGCCTCACGGATGAGTTTCTTCGCCTCGGCACAATAGTGGTCGGCACCATAGCCCACGGTGTGTTCAAGATTGGTCTGGACAAGGCGCTCCATCACCTCGGGATGTGCACCTGTAGTATAGTCGGAAGTGAAATACAACATGGAATCAAGTATAAAGGAAACGCTTGATGCTCTTTTTAGGTGTCTTCTCGAATTCGTGCTCTACAAGCTCGAAAGCATTCACCTGGGCGTAAGGCGGGAAGACGGCGTTGACCTGGTTGCGACGTGAATTGAAGAACTTGAGAATGTCCGCATCATTGTGCAAGCCTGCCGAGTCTGCCACCTGACGATCGGGATAGACGAGGGCCACAAGGCGATGGTCACGCTGGACGACGACGCACTCGGCCACATAAGGCATCGAGTTGACCACAGCCTCGATTTCCTCGGGATAGACATTCTGTCCCGATGGCGAAAGCAGCATATTCTTGATGCGTCCACGGATAAAGATGTTGCCTACCGAGTCCATGATGCCCATGTCTCCCGTATGGAGCCAGCCATCGGCATCTATTGCCTTACGGGTAGCTTCTTCGTTCTTATAATAACCAAGCATCACATTCATGCCACGCGTGAGAATTTCGCCTGGCACACGAGCATGGCGACTATCGATACGCACCTCCATACGAGGAGCGGGCTTGCCACAAGAGTTGGGAATAAATTCCTTCCAGTCGGAGTAGCCGATGATGGGCGAACATTCAGTCATACCATAACCAACGGTGAACGGGAAGTCAATCTCCTTGAGCAGCTGCTCGACCTCGCTATTGAGACCTGCACCGCCGATGATAACCTCATAGAGACGTCCACCAAGAGCTTTCATCAGACCATCGCGGAACTTGGCATTGACGGCCTTGCGCATGCCTGGAATGCGACGTACGGCACGTATCTTGGTCGAATTGTACTCGGGCATGATGCCCTTGCGAACAATCTTCTCGATAAGCATCGGGACGACAACAATAAGGTGTGGTCGGATGTCACTGAATGCCTTGAGGATAAGAGCAGGACTGAGTGCACGATTGAGGAGGGTAACATGAATACCTACAATGAACTCATACATCAGTTCGAAAGCCATGCCATAAAGGTGAGCCGTGGGAAGCAGCGAGAGAACCTCCATACCGGAACGCAGGTTAGGCAGCACCTCTTCGGCAAACGCCATATTGCTCCACATGGCGCGTTGCGGAATCATCACGCCCTTGGGCTCACTAGTCGTGCCCGAGGTATAGTTGATCATGAGCAGTTCGTCGGCCGTCTGGCGATGATAATGGATGTCAGTGGGCTTCAGGCCATCGGGATAAGCCGATTTGTAAAGGTCTTCGACCATGTCCTGATTGTCGAGCAGGCAAATCTTCACGCCAGGAAGTTTCTCTTCGAAATGCAAGGGCTCAAGGTTCTTAGCCACATGAGGGCCTACTAGGAGCACCTGTGCTTCGCTATGTTCGATGAGTCGAAGCACCATCTCCGGAGTGAAATCGTTGAGCAAAGGAACTGCCACAGCGCCATAAGTAAAGGCTGCAAGCAGTCCGATGCACCATTCGGCACAATTACGGCCACAAAGGGCTACGCGGAAGCCTGGTTCCAAGCCTGCTGACTTCCAGGCAAGATGATAACGTGCAATGCGGTCGGCAACATCACGGTAATAGTAGCTTTCGCCCTCGTAATTGGAAAGGGACAAAAGATCCCAATGATTGGAAATGGAGTCCTGAAGGACTTCGTTAAGTGTCTTTTTCATATTATCGAAATTAAATAACAATTGCTTAAAAAGGATATCCAACGGCAAAGTGCAGTGTATTGTGGCTGCTGCGGAAAGGATGGGGCAGTGCCCATGACTCGTCGGCATCTGACGATGGGTCAAACGCCTTGAAGCCCCAGTCGAGACGAAGAATCACAAAATCGGTGACGACACGCAGACCAAGGCCCCATGATGCTGCAATCTCCTTATAGAAGTTCGACGTGAATCGCCCGCCTTCCTGGTTTTCGTACTCCTTGATGGTCCAGACGTTGCCCGCATCAACGAAAAATGCCGATTCGAACTTCCAGAACAGACGGGTACGCAATTCGACCGAAGCATCCAAACGAACGTCGCCGCACTGATTGAAATAGTTGTAGGCCGAACCAGCCGAGGCGTATTTACCTGGCCCCAGTTCGCGCACCGACCAGCCACGCACCGAGTTGGCGCCGCCCGAATAATAGCGTTTCTCAAACGGCATAACATCACTGTTGCCATAAGGCACAGCCACGCCTCCTGCCAGGTGGAGGGCAAGGCGCGATCGGTCGGTCATGTAGTGACTGTAACTCCAGTCGGCATCGAATCGCGCATATTGCTCGAAGGGTTGGCCGAATATCTCGTATCTGCCTTCGGAAGTCTGTCCTGCCCTAACCGAATTGCAAACGGCAGAGAGCAGGTTTCCCGATATCTCAGGATTGAGGCGAAGGTACCACAGGTCACGCGTAGTCTGCTGTGTACGCCCCGTTGTGAGGATATTGTTGCCCATGTAGATCGTATAGTCCATACCGAAGATGAAGTGGTCGGTATAGGAACTGTAGATGATTGGGCCAAGGTTCTGCACCAGCGACTTGAACGTCTCGCTCTGTTCTGGCAGATAGACATAGCTGATGTTGAGCACATCCCACACGTGACGGATAGAAGAGTTGGCCGTGCTCCACTTGTAACCGATGACAGCCGATGCCACATTGCGGTTGTATTCAGGACGGCTCTGGCGCGACAGACTGGCCTTGACGAGAGTTGTAGCAAGGCTCTTGCGACGTGTTTCGTCCTTGATGAATGGGAAGAGAAACTGGGGGAAATCGACACTGAACTCAGCAGCATATTCCTGGTAATTGTCATTGACCAGCTTCTCAACATTTCCGCTCAATGCCTCGTAACTGCCTTTCAGATGGGTCGTAAACGCTTCGGAACCATGAAAGATGTTGCGGTGCTGGTAGGTGGCACCCAAGGCAAAGCCCAGGTCTCCCGCAGTATTGGTGCCGTCGATTTCGAACTGAACAGCATGGTTGGACAAGGGCGAAAGGTAGATGTTGCAGTCGAGTTCCTGACTTTCACCGGGAACTGGTTCCACACGGACATTGACATATCGCAGGATGTGCAGACGACTGAGTGAGGCATAAGTATTACGTACCGCCCTTTCTGAATAAAGCATGCCGGGAAGAACGTGACTGTTGCGTATCAGGACCCGGTCACGCAGATAACAGTGTTCTCCCGACCACGTCACATCGTAGCCAGGTTGCTCCAAAGCTCGTGTGGACAACTTCACAGAAGAGCTATCGCCACCACTCGAGAACATATCGGTGAAGAAATGCACCTGACGTATTCGCCAAGGCTTATGTCCATCCTGCAGTACACAGGTCAGATCGACATCCTCACTGCCGGCAAGAGTGTCGGCCAAGAACGAAACATCCTCCTTGTTGAAATCCCAGTACCCTCGTTCACGAAGCATTGCAGTAATGCGTTCACGTTCGCTCTCAAGGCGCGAACGGTCAAGCAACTGGCCAGTCTGAAGCAAGCGTGCAGAAGGGCTCTCGTCGATGAGTCGTTGAAGCGTCGTATCTGCCGACACATAGGCGAGGGATGCAAGTCGGCGTGGACGTCCCGACTTGATGTCATACGTCACCAATGCCTTGCCATTACGAATCCTGACACGATGGCTTGCTACTGCATCAAGATAGCCTTGTTGCTGCATGACACGCTGCAAGGCTCGATCAGTGCGGTCGGTTGTCTCTTCATCAAAGATGGCAGGTGCTGTGCCCAAACGCTGTCGCATGCGATGCCAGGAGGTAAGCGTGTCGGGATGCCATACCCAGGCAGAAATAGGCAGGAAACCAAAGGTGCGACGATAAGGACGCTGCAAGATTGCCATTCGCAGTTGATTGTCCTGCGACGGCACTCCATCGACACGTATCACGACACGGCTGACCACAGCATCTCCATCGGCCACATGTTTGGCCACACGACAGCTCGTAACCGTCATGCTCAAAAAAAGGACGAAGAGGATTATGTAGAAACGCTGCATGCAGAGGTGTCTTAATTACGAGTTCACACTCGATTGAGGGTGCAAATATACTGCTTTTTGTAATAAAATGCAAAAAAAGTCGGAGAAATTTGCATTTGTCGGAAAGTTTAAATAACTTTGCAGCCAAAATAAC
>JAEEGK010029706.1_pt1 | contig 10879 bp, 8 predicted proteins | sample 8958771 | NCBI WGS metagenome assembly JAEEGK01 (sample SAMN16246547, study PRJNA631951) | gut metagenome | biome: gut microbiome; feature: rumen; material: SC-attached | host: Bos | place: Iran: Karaj | collected 2018-10 | reverse complement strand
TCGACACCGACAGCGTCGCCGTGATTGCCAACAAGGACAACGGTTCCGGCAGCATCGCCGTGATGGTCGGCAAGAACGTCCAGGCCAAGGGCATCAAGGCCGGCGACCTCGTCAAGGACCTCGCCGCAGCTTGCGGTGGCCGCGGCGGTGGACGCCCGGACCGCGCTCAGGCCGGCACCAAGGAAGTCGAAAAGATTGCCGGTGCCATCGCCAACGCCAACAATTGGATCCGTGCCAAGCTCGGCGCATAGTTAGACGAACCTGTTGAAGACTCTACAAAAAGCCGCGATTTTTTGTCGCGGCTTTTTTGTGTTTTAAATACTCAAATTAACCTTCTGTCGCGTAGTTGTCCTTAGGGGGTGTTTGTTTTTGCTTCATGAATATATCTTTTGGGGGTTATGAGACAAAAATGGATTTTATCTGTAGCTCTTTTATGGATTCTACTCTTTTTGAGTGGATGCTTTGATTCAAGTTATGATTATATCTCAGGTTTTGACGATGTTGGCGAAAATTCGGTGACGGGAAGCGAACAGGATTCTTCTTTAAGTAATCGCTCCTTGAAAGGACAATTTGATTTCTCTTCAAAACTAGTGCCTGTAAAAGTAGAAATCGTCGCCATTGATGAAAATTTCAAAGAAAAGAAAACAATTGCGGGGAAAATAGCGGAGGATGGCTATAGTTTTTCTGTGGATAAATTCAACTACCCGACATCCCTAATAAAGATTCGCTATACACTAAAGAATCCAACACAGAACTTTAAAATGACTTTTTCGCAGTACGCCAATATTGCGAATAATCGTAATCTTAATATAACGCTTGCTTCTGCTGTCAAAGGGCACCGCATTGAGTCCCTTATAGAAGATGACGTATTTTCTTTCGATGTTGCTAATCTCAAGGCGACTCGGGAACTTTACCATATCCTTCGTCTAGATTCTACAACTGCGACTTTGAAATCTTCGGATTCGGTAGCGCTTATGACGATGAATTGGTATGTGGAGGTATTGTCTTATTGTTACCTCGGCGGGGACTTTGATTCTACTTTCCAGAAGCGTTTTGAATTGCTTTCCCATGCCCTTGGTGACGAAAAATCTTGGTGGGATTCCGTGTCGGAAGTGGAAATCGCAGATGCTATTGTACGAAATCTTAAAGACCGCGTTATTCCTTTGAACAGTTTTATTAGAATTTTTGCAAATTTCTGGGGCAAAGCCTATGAATTTCCTGCATGTGATAGCTCTAATTTTTTGGACGAAATCAAGAATCCGGCAAAATCAAGTCAGTATTTTGACACTAAGTTTGTTTGTAATAAAGGAGACTTGAAGAACGAATTTTATTATTGGCACCCTTTAAATAAAATGGAAGACGAAATAGGGCTATGTCCGTTGAATTATCAATGTTCTAAGGAATATAATGATTCCGTGTATGTGAGTTACAAGGGTGATTTAGATTGGCGTCTAGGGAATGCTAAGGAAACGGTCATTTATTTATACGGTGAATGCGATTGGGATAAAAGAAATCAAGCCCATACTGTTCGCGATACCATGTTCCTATGCGACCGCGATTATAAGGGCTCTTTTTGGACGCAGAATTTTGATACTACAAAAGTCAGTCATGAGGATCTTATAGAAAATCGCGCTTTGAAAAAATATGGAGAATGCTCCGATTCAAATAACCTTGCCAAGGGTGACATTGATTTAACGGACTTTGTGCTGTGTGTAGATAAAAAATGGATTATTATAAGCGAAGAACGTTATTACGGGGATTCTTGTACTGAAGCTCGGACGGGAGAACGCTTACGGACTCCTAGAGCGAAATATTATAGGTGTATGGCTCGTGGTGATAAATATGCATGGGTAGGCATTCTCGCTCCGGAATACTTCGGAGATGTTTGTGATGACGCTCGCAATAAAAGAATCGTAGAACACGATAGTGTTTACTTTAAATGTAATTCTGGTTTGTCATGGGGAACGCCTAGTTGGGGTGTATTAAAAACTGAAGACATTCTCCCTCCTGTTTCCCATAAAGATACATGTCGCGAAAAGAAGGTCGTGAAATACGATGATGTCTATTACATTTGCAGAGATAAGGAATGGAAGGCTCTTTCTAAAGAAGAGGCTGTTCCGCCTGTTATTGACGAACAGCCTTGTGACTGGACCATAGAACAAACCTATGTACACTATGGCGATGATTACTACATCTGTATGGATAGTAAGTGGAGTTATGCTGATAAGGATACTGTGCCGCTACCAGAAATTCACGGGGATACATGTGATTCCAGATATTGGGGGCGTATGGCTGAATATGATAATGAATATTTCATGTGTTTTTGGACGGTCAATGCTACGTTCCAAAGGGGCTATTGGTATAAGGCCGGTGGTAATTCCACCGCAGTTTACAAATACAACAAAACTCGTGGGAGTTATTGTGCTTCTGGGCAGGTGGGGACGACCTTGGAATGGAATTCTGAAATAGATGCGCTGATGGGGTGTGTCAAGAATACAAAGACGAATGTTTATGAATGGGGAATTGTCCGGCCAAGAGATTCAACTTTTGTGAGTGAAAATGTATTTGCGGGTGGTGAATTTAAGGCTGATGGTGCTTACGAGGTCACGGTGGATGGAATCACTTATGAATTTGACGGGTTCCAGTTGTCAAGAGAGGCTGATACCTGGAGAGGTAATCTTGTGGCGTATATGTATAATCACCATGTAGTCATTGGCGGCAACCGTTATGAAGCCGAATGGGCGGATTCCGACTTGTATATCAATAGCATGCGCGGGGAAACGGTTGTAGACTTGTCGGACATAGAACCGAAAAGCGATTCGTACAATGCGTTTTATGAAACGTGGCTTGATTGGATTGAACAAAGCAATACTTGCAATGGAAATGCTTATGGATTCCATTTCCCGATTACGTCCATTCAGCTGAATCAGTATGGGGAAGATGTTTTTGCTGATTGGAATACTGCTAAAGCATTCTGCCCTAAAGGATTCCATATTCCGGATACGACGGAATGGCAAAAGTCAAGCATAAACATCCATGCGAATGCGATAGCTTCGGTTGAGGAAACTTACGAGCCGGATCACGGGCGGTGTGATAATAAGTATTCGAAAGGTTTTGTGCTTTTGTGGTCCAGTACAGAAAAGGATTCCGATACGCAATATTGTTTAGGATATACGACAAGACAAAATCGTGGTGATAATCGCAAGAGTTTGTTGGAATGCCCCAAAGATTTATTCCCGCTAGGGCAAGTGATGTGTGTCAAGGATAGATGATGAAATACTTTGTTAAAAACATATGGCCTTGTCTTTTAATGTTGATGGTGCTTTCCTTTATGGGGTGTGCCATGGATGAATATCATATCGAACATGAAAGCTATGGCTGGCGTTATGAAGGGCTTGCCGACGATACGACGGCGGTGGTCTCGGTGGAACATCGCGAGGGCGGACATATTGAATGCCATCACTTTATGTCGTATGATGATGGCGAAAGTTTCTCTAGGGTTGTTTCTAAAAAATACTACAAGGTGGGAATGAAGTCCTTGTGGGTGAAAGATTGGACGGGTTCGCTTCCGAAAGAACGCGAAATGAATGATGATTATCCGAGATGGTCCGATGGCTGCCTTGCTATGGATACCTTGGATGGAAAATTCTACTGTGTCGAGGCGGCGCGCTTGGATGGTTATTCCTATTCATGCGGGTTTATTCTGATAGACGGCTCCAACAGGGACCTCGATACATTGGAACGCCCGTCGTGTACGGGTAATGTTTCTGAATCGGTTTCCTTTGCGGGTCATTACCTAAAAATAAATGGAGACTTCTTCGAAATCCGCAAGGGGAAATTTGTGTCGCAGGATCCTGCTTATAGAATGACTGAAGAACACGGAAATTTGAAGTTCTTGGATAAGGATGAAAACTTTGTAATGTATAGCGGGAAACCATGATGAAAAAAGCATACGTTTATTTTTGCATTGTGCTGGCCTTTATTGTTGTCGGTTGTGATGATGGTGCGACAAATCCCATTGAGGTGAAAGTTCAGGAAGAAACCATCCTTACACGTGATGATATAAAGGAAGATGTCGTTAAGGATGCTCGTGACGGAGAAACTTACCGCACCGTAAAAATCGGAAATCAATGGTGGATGGCCGAAAATCTGCGCTATGCTGCCGATTCTAGCCTTTGCTATAACGACGAAGAATATTTTTGCAAAACATACGGGCGCCTTTATCCGTGGATTATCGCCATGAATTTGGATACAACGTATCGCCGCAATGGAGCCATTTACGCCGATGTCATTGAACCATCGCATCAGGGCGTTTGTCCAAAAGGTTGGCATGTTCCGACAAAAACGGAGTGGGAGACGATGATAGAATTTGTGAAGGCGCATAATGGAACAGAAGGTGATGGCGCAAGTCTCCGCTCGCCGGAAATGTGGGCTGAATCTGGTGAGGGAACGTCCAAGGTCACGCATTCGGACAGGTTCGGTTTTTCAGTGCTTCCTGCGGGGAGGCATACAGACCCGATGGCTGGCTATGATGGCAATATTTATACGGGTTTTACAAGTTACGCTTATTTTTGGACATCTACCGAGGTGAATTCTTATAGGAACGATGTCACCAAGGCTTATGATGTGAGGGTTTGCGGTCATTGGAACGATAGGGCGGTTCAGTTAGAAAATGACAAGTCTAAGCGGGAAGCCATGTCTATTCGCTGCGTCAAGAATTGAGGGGGATAATTTTGAACCATACGCTCGTAAAACGCTTGACGGCTTGTCTTGTTCTGGGAATCTCGATGATTCTCGCTGGCTGCAATTTGCTTAATCCAAACGAAGACGTTCCTTCGCAACACTTTGAGACGGTTACGATCCACAAGCTTTACGTTGATAAATTTGACTATTACATATACGCCTACGATTCTTTAGATGCGTCGCCCCATTCCCATTACTACGAAAACTACACGCCCATGCATGATTCCCTCCAGACCCGCGTCAATCCTTACATAAGAACGGTTCGGGTGGAGATTGAAGATGCTCCGGCAACATCGCGTTATGTCAGTTACGTTTTAAAGTTTACGACCGGTACTGACAAAGTCAACCGCCATTTCGATGATTCCTTTTACTTGGACATTTACGATTGTGAACCGCCTTATTGCAGGAACGCTTCGCAGGTGGTATTCCGCTTGAGAAATCACTCCTATATGGAAGTCTTTACCAAGGGCGAATTTACTATAACGGAACCTAGCTATAAGCACTTTTTGGGGGGCCGCGATACGGATGGTTGTACGTTGAATATCTATAAGAATTATAGACTGACTCTGAAGAACGAGCGCATCGATATGGATATCGAATTCCAGAGGATGTTCTTTTATTGCGGTGGGTGATGGCGATGATTCGTAAAATTATAATGTTCTTTGCTGTGACTTTGTGTTTGATGGGCTGCGCCGAGGATATGGTGGTGGACCCTATTACCTATGACAATACGCGGGGCTTGAAGCTTACGGATAGGTCCATTTATGTCTCGACATGCGGCAAATATCCGACGGTCGATTGTAAAGACAGTGCTCTGAAAGATTCCGCTATTTGCAAGAATCCCGTGGATTCTATTTGGTTTAAGCCAAAATGGATTCTGGTTGATTTTTTAGATGAAAATCTTGAGACAAAAGGATCCCTGTCGGAAGTGTATTACGGCGGTCCCCTAACCCAGAGAAACTTTAGCCAAAGTTATTGGCATGTAGGACTTGTGGGGGAGTGGATGCTTTCGCATACGGGCGAGGATTCCCTTTCTGACACAAGCCGCGCTTTGGATACGCTTGACCGTTATGTAGATATTTTAATTTATGAAAGTGTCAAAGTCTGCATGGATGACGAACTTGCCTTCGAAAAAATTGCAGAACTTGTGAAAAATGAAAAGTATTCGCTGGATGTGGCGGAATATACGGTAAAAAACGAACAGAGGAAAGTCTATAGCGACTCGGCAAGATGGTTTTTTACTAACAAGGAAAATTTGAAGGCTCTTTTTCGTTGAAATCCGGCCCTCATTGCAGATGACATTTTTTTCCTGGTTGAAATATTTTTTATTGTTTGTAGAGTAATCGTTTCGCCAGGAGCCTTTTCAATGGTCGATTTCTTAAACACGGTTGACAGCGTCCTTTATTACCCCATATTGATTGTCGTTCTTGCTGCGGCGGGAATCTATTTCAGTATCCGCACACGGTTCGTGCAGATTAGGCTGTTCGTGGAGGCGATTCGCACGCTGCTCGAAAAACCGCACGAAATGAACGGTGTTTCGTCGCTAGAGGCGCTTCTCGTTTCTACAGCATCGCGCGTGGGCACGGGAAACATTATCGGTGTTTCGACGGCGATTTGCCTGGGTGGGCCGGGTGCGGCGTTCTGGATGTGGGTGCTTGCGATTGTTGGAGCTTCGTCGGCTTTTGTCGAGAGTACGCTTGCGCAAATCTATAAGCGCCGCAATCACCGTACCAATGAATGCTATGGCGGCCCGGCATATTACATCGAAAGTGCGTTGCATCGTCGTTGGCTTGGCGTGCTCTTCTCCGTTTTTCTGATTTTGACGTATGCGTTTGGCTTTAATCTACTTTGTTCCTATAATTTGCAGTCGACTTTTGAAACCTACAGTTTCTACAATCCTTCGGTGACGCCGTGGCTTATCGGTGTTATCCTTGCGGTGCTGGTGGGCATTTGCTTGTTCGGAGGCGGTAAGCGCATTGTGAAGACAACTGGCGTACTGGTTCCGTTTATGGGAATTTTCTATGTGCTGATTGCGTACATTATGTTGGTTGTCCATTACGACATGATTCCTTCCGTTGTTGTCGCGATTATGCGTGATGCGTTTGATTTTGAGGCGATTGGCGGTGGTATCGCGGGCTCTTGCTTGATGTATGGCATCAAGCGCGGGCTTTACTCCAACGAGGCCGGTGTCGGTTCTGCGCCGAACGCTGCGGCTGCGGCCCATGTGTCGCATCCGGTAAAGCAGGGACTTGCACAGGTGCTTTCGGTGTATATTGATACAATTCTTCTTTGTACGGCAACGGCTTTGATGTGTCTTGTTTCCGGAGTGCCGGGGACTGCGGAGAATGCAGGAGCGATGTACGTGCAGCAGGCTGTTTCGACTACGTTTAGCGCGGCGGGTCCAGTGTTCATCACGGTGGCGATGACGTTGTTCGCGTTTACGACGCTTCTTGGCAACCTTTACTACGTGCATAATGCGATTGCCTATATCAACAAGAAAAAAATGCCGGATAAAAAGGTGATGGCGATAATCCATATTGCATGCTGCTTGGTAGTACTTTTTGGTGCGGTGACACCGATGGATGCCTGTTGGGCCTTGGCGGACATCATGATGGGAGGCATGGCGCTCATCAACTTGCCCGCGTGCGTTATCTTGGGTGGAGTTGTTGTTAAGACCCTTCACGATTATGAACGCCAACGCAAGCAGGGGCGTAACCCGGCCTTTATCGCAAGGCATATCGGCCTGGACCCAGATAAGCTGGATTACTGGAAACACAAAGAGCGCGACGAAAAGAATTCGCTTATTTAGAATTTTGTATATGGGCGAATCCAATGACGGTAAATACAACGCGATGATTTGTTGTAAAAAAAAATTACCTGAAAATCGAATATTTTAGTTAGTAAAAATCCATAAATCTGTAATTAAAGGCTGCTGTACGGCGGCCTTAGGGTCGCCTTTTTTGCGCTTTATCACTTTTAAGACGCTTTTTTTGTCAAGAAATATCAATTTCGATAAATTCCCGCAAATAATATCTATAATTAAAAGAAATGGTGCAATAATATGGAACCGCTTTTCAATCTAGAAAGCATATATGTTGCAAATGTAATCGGGATAGTTCTGATTGCTGTTATGATTGTGTGCAACTTGTGGCGATTCCAGACTCGGAGCCGTTCGGACAAGAACTTGATGATGATGATGTTTCTTGCCCTGATTAGTTGCGTTGCCGATCCGATTTCTTACACGATGAAGGGATTGCCGGGCTTTACGCCAAGGTTTGTTGTTTATGCGACAAGTACGTGGCTTTTTGCGGCGAATATGCTGACTAGCTTTTTCTGGGTGCGCTTTTTGTCGTTCCATTTGAACGGGGGAATGTCATCCCGTTCCAGGATTGCGCTGAATACGGTTGTTCTCCTTGGCCTTGCTTTGCTTTTAATCAATATTTTTACACCGATTGTTTTTTATATCGATGAGAATAACCTTTATTCTAGAACTTATCTGTACTCTTTCTTTATGGTTGTTGATTACATGCTGGTTTTCAATAGCATTGTGACTTATTTTAAGGCGAAGGCGAAAGGCGGCTTTCTCAAGTTTTTCCCGATTTGGGCTTATATTGTGCCGATTGTCATTGGGGGTATGGTCCAAGCGCTTTTTTACGGGATTTCGGTTATTCCCACAAGCATTGCGGTTTCGATTGCGGGAGTGCTTGCGAGTCTCCAGAACGAGATGATTTACCATGATCAGTTGACGGGACTGTTTAATCGTTCGTACATGAACTACTTGATGAAAAAGTATGTCAATCGCCCGAATCTCAGTATTACCGGCATTATGATTGACTTGAACGGCTTCAAACATATCAATGATGAATTTGGGCATGCCGTGGGCGACGATGCGTTATTGATGTCGGCGCGAATTCTCAAATCGGCTGTGAGCGACATGGGAAGCGTTATTCGCTATGCAGGTGATGAGTTTATTATTTTACTTAATACGCAAGAAGATATAATGGTGGAAAAGGGCATTGCCAGAATACGCAATTTTTTTGATAAATTCAACAAGAACGAATCGAAGCCTTACGTACTTTCTGTTTCTATCGGATTCCACAAGTTCGATATGAAGATGGAAAGTGTCGATACTTTCATCAATATCGTCGATGCCCGCATGTACGAAGACAAGAAAGCTTTTTATGCAGCCCATGGTGGAATGAATCGCTGCAGGCGTTAAACTGTGTTGTAGCGCGTTTTTTTCTTTTTCTATCTTTGTGCCAATATGAAATTTGAAGAACTTCCTTTGGCAAATCCGTTGCAGCGTGCGGTTCGCGCTGTGGGTTACGAAACTCCGACTCCGATTCAAGAACGTTCTATCCCGAGCCTGCTCGAAGGCAAGGACCTTTTGGGAATTGCGCAAACGGGTACGGGGAAAACGGCTGCATTTGCTCTTCCGATATTGCAGCGTTTGCTGGATTCTGGAAAGTTCCGCTCGCCGAAGACCTGCCGCGCGTTGATTCTTTTACCGACGCGTGAACTTGCCATCCAGGTGGAAGACTGCTTCAAGGAATATGCGCAGTTCACGGCGATTTCGACGGCGTGCATTTTTGGCGGTGTGGGTGATGGACCGCAAAAGAATAAACTAATTCGCGGAGTCGATGTGCTTGTGGCGACTCCAGGACGGTTGCTCGATTTGATTGGGCAGAAGGCGGTGACGCTCAAGAAACTTGAATTTTTTGTACTCGATGAAGCCGACCGCATGCTGGACATGGGCTTTATCCATGACATTCGCAAGGTTGTGGCGATGCTTCCGCCGGATAGACAGAATTTGTTCTTTAGTGCGACGATGCCCGATGAAATTTCGAAACTCGCCGCGACGATTCTGCGCCCGAATCCGGTGCGTGTGGAAGTTGCTCCGCAGAGCACTCCGATTGAACGCATCCGTCAAGAGCTTTACCGCATTGACAAACGCCGTAAAGGTGCTTTGCTCAAGGAACTTTTGGCGGAACATCCCGAGATGAAAAAGGTGCTTGTGTTCTGCCGTACCAAGCATGGTGCAGATAAAATAGTGCGAGTGCTTGAAAAGGCGGGAATCAAGTGTGCTGCTATTCACGGGAACAAAAGCCAGAACCGCCGTCAAGAAGCTCTCGGAAACTTTAAGTGCGAACAAATTCGAGTACTTGTCGCGACGGATATTGCGGCACGTGGCATTGACGTGGATGACGTAAGTCATGTGTTCAATTACGATTTGCCGAATGAGCACGAAACGTTCGTGCATCGCATTGGCCGTACAGCTCGCGCAGGGAAGGATGGTGTGGCGATTTCGTTCTGCTCGCCGGACGAGGAAGCTGATTTGCGCGGAATCGAAAAGCTGACCCGCGTGAAAATTCCGGAAGGTGACCAGAGCATTTATGACAAGTTGCCACCTCCGCAAAAAGAAACCGCCGAAAGCATGATGCGCAATTCTCGTGGTCGCATGTCCCGCGAAGAAGCGCAGGCACGTGCTGAGGAAACCCGTAACAATCGCGGCGCACGTGGTCGTAAGGACAACCGCAATGAAAATCGCGGGAATCGTGACGACCGCGGAAATCGCAATGAAAATCGCGAGAATCGCAACAGGCACGAAAATCGCAACGAACGTCCTGCGAACAATGTTGTCGCAAATGGCGGGGTTCCGCAAAGCGTAAATGTGCCGAATTCGTCGAATACGCCAAATCCGAATGGCGGCAATCGCCATCATCGCCGCAACCGCCCCGGTTCCCGTGCCCGCCGCCGCATGCGCGAATCGCAAAATCAACAATAAAACGTCAGAAACAGACATCATGACGGCCTGCGAGCCGCCATCCTTGCATTTCGTCATCCTGAAGAGCGAAGCTCTGAAGGATCCAGTTATTTCTTGATTGACTTTGTCATGCCCGACTTGATCTCTTTGACTACTTGCAGCTATGCTGCTTAGTAGTCATGATCCGCGTATGGGGAGGGCATCTCCTCTTTATTCGAACGTCTTACAATACGCTTGTGTTGTGAAAAATGCTTAAAATTTTATAATATTTTATAAAATCTCAAAAAATTTTGTAAAAATCAATATTTTGTGTTGTAAAACTATTGACTTTTTGAAATTTAGGGTGTATATTTGTTATCAAGAACGAGAGAA
>JAEEGK010029705.1_pt1 | contig 10880 bp, 8 predicted proteins | sample 8958771 | NCBI WGS metagenome assembly JAEEGK01 (sample SAMN16246547, study PRJNA631951) | gut metagenome | biome: gut microbiome; feature: rumen; material: SC-attached | host: Bos | place: Iran: Karaj | collected 2018-10 | reverse complement strand
TGGCCCCATCCGGCCTCGCCCACGTCGATGAGCACCAGCTCCCCGTCCTGCAGCATCACGTTGCCCATGTGGAAATCCCCGTGAACGAAGGTGTGCCGCTGGGGGATGGCCAGAAGGAAACGGCGCAGCGCCGCGTGATCCGCCGCCGTCATATAGGGTGCGGCCTGATCTGCCGCCGCCAGGTAGCGAGCATGGACGTTTTCCAGCTCATTCTCACCGATCTCCACGGCATGGATGGACTTATACATCTCGGTGAAGCGCCGGAGATATTCGTCGAGGCGCTCCGGCTGGGCCATGACGGCGGCGGGCAGCACCTCGGCGTGGAACATCTCGTATACTTCGCCGTATCCCTCCTCCGTGCGCACCACGTCGTAGGAGATGGCGGTGGGGATGCCGCGGATAAAGACCTGCTTCGATACCTGCATTTCCGTGCGGATGGCGTCCAGAGACATATCCTTCACGACCTTCAGGATCGTCTCCTCGTCCAGGCGGTACACGGTGCTGTGGACGCCCGAGCCCAGCACATCCAGGCCTTTTACGGAGACGAAGCGCAGGGCCTTCTCCACATTCAGGATGTCGGTGAAGCCCGTGACGTCGAAAATCTCATACAGGGCAGGGGATACGTTGCGGACCGTGAGCTCGCCCGCAGCCTTCCGCTGCCGCAGCAGCACCCGCAGGCCGGCGCTGGAGATATAATCCAGCTCCCCGGCGTCCAATACGAGCGCCAGGCCCGGATGCTCGGCCTGCGCCCGGGTCAGTTCCTGCTCAAAAGCGGCGGCATTCGTGGTGTCGATGCGTCCGGTGGGGTAGCATACGAGTCTGTCGTCGGTTTCAATCCACTTCATGTCGGGTTCCTTTTTCTGTTCAATTGCTGTATTGCTGCCTCTTGACCTGTTAAGATATAACATACCATACAGGCGCCTGCCGCGCAAGACAAAACTGTCCCGGGTCGGGCAGAACGCAGTTTGCCTGTGAACCGGGAACAAGCGGAAACCCTCGCCAGCAATCCCGCCCATCGGCTCATCGCTGCCGAAGCAGCGCTTTTCCCCTCCGCCGTATCCGCCGGCCCGGAAAGGACGAATTGGTGGAAGCCATACCGCTTCATGGAAGCTGCGCTCATTTCCGGCGCTGCGGCGATTGCCCTCGTGCCTGGCGCGGCTGCCTGTGCCGCCGCCTGGCTGGCTCCTGTTTTCCGCCGGATGCACAGAATGTTCGCTGTGTCCGATTCGGAGCGCGGGGCGATATCAGGAGCGCATGCCCCCGCCCGGCGAGGAGTTTTGCGGCTAAAACGACAAAAATGCCGTCTTTCGGCCAAAGCCGGAAGAAAAGAACGAAGGCGGGGAAGCTGCTCCTTGAAGCTGCTCCTTTACAATGGATGTGTCGTATGCTATACTGCGGGAAAGCACGATCTGCAGGGAGAGGAAGGGAGGAAGCCCATGAAGCTGTTGTGGAGACTCAGCCGGGAGGCTGCCCGATATCGCGCTCTGTATGTTCTGGCCATCCTGGCCACCTTCTGCCTGACGGGGCTGAACCTGGCGGCTCCCAGGGTCCTGTCCGCCATGACGGGCATCGTGGCCCGGGGCGTGGACAAGGCTGCCCTCAGCAGCATCTGGGGCCTCACCGCCATCCTGACGGCCCTGTATCTTCTGCGGGTGGTCTTCCGCTTCCTGAGCAATTATCTGGCCCACAAGGCAGCCTGGAACCTGGTGGGAGATCTCCGCCGGCGCACCTATGACAAGCTGGAGCGGATGCACCTGGGTTATTTCCATGACAAGCAGACCGGCGACCTCATGAGCCGGATCGTGAACGACACCCGGGACTTCGAGCTGCTTTACGCCCACATCATCCCCGAAACCATTACGAATCTCGTCACCTTCGTGGGGGTGCTTGCGGTACTGCTGACCGTGAACTGGAAGCTGGCCCTCATCACCTGCGCCCCCATCCCCCTGATCCTGGCCTCCGGGGTCCTCTTCGCCAAAAAGGTGCGGCCCGTGTTCCGCCTCTCCCAGAACAAGATGGGCGAGCTGAACGGCAAGCTGCAGGACAACCTCTCCGGCCTGCACGAGATCCAGTCCTTCGGCCGGGAGAAGTACGAGACGGGCCGGGTGGACGAGAAGAATTTCGAGCATGTCCGGGCCATGCTGCGGGCCCTGAAGCTGAGCGCCATTTTCCACCCCTCGGTGGAGTTCATCTCCTCCCTGGGCACCATCCTGGTGGTGGGCTTCGGGGGCTGGCTGGCCTATCGGGAGGGTCTGCGGGTGGAGGACGTGGTGGCCTTCCTCCTGTACCTGGGGCTGTTTTATGCCCCGGTCACCGGCCTTGCCAACCTGCTGGAGAATCTGCAGCAGTCCCTGGCCGGGGCCGAGCGTGTGGTGGCGGTGCTGGACGCCCCGGCGGAGATCGTGGACAAGCCGAAGGCCTGGGAGCTGAAAAACGTGGAGGGGGCCATCACCTTCGAGCATGTGGACTTCTCCTACAGCGAGGACATCCCGGTGCTGAAGGACGTGAGCTTTTCCTGCGCGCCGGGGAAGATGCTGGCCCTGGTGGGTCCCACGGGGGTGGGAAAGACCACCCTGACCCAGCTCATCTCCCGCTTTTACGAGCCCACCGCCGGTCGCATCCTCATCGACGGGCAGGACATTGCCGACGTGACCATCGAGAGCCTCAGGCGGAACATCTCCCCCGTCCTGCAGGACACCTTCCTCTTCAACGGCAGCATCACCGAGAACATCGCCTACGCCGTGCCCGAGGCCACCCAGGAGCAGATCGAGGCGGCGGCCAGGGCCGCCAACATCCACGAGGACATCCTGGCCATGCCCGAGGGCTATGAGACCCAGGTGGGGGAGCGGGGCCTCCGGCTCTCCGGGGGGCAGAAGCAGCGCATTGCCATTGCCCGGGCCATCCTGCGGCAAAGCCCCATCATCATCCTGGACGAGGCCACCGCTTCCGTGGATGTGGAAACCGAGCAGCAGATCCAGAAGGCCATTGCCGGCATCGCGGGCCGCCGCACCATCATCGCCATTGCCCACCGGCTTTCCACCATCCGCAACGCGGACCTGATCCTGGTGATCGAAAACGGCCGGATCACCGAGCAGGGCACCCACGCCCAGCTGGTGGCCCTGGGCGGCAGCTACGCCCGGATGAACCGCATCCAGACCAACGCCGACCTCCAGGGCGGCATCGCCTGAGGGGATCCTGCCTCGGAGAAGCGAAAGGACGCTCTTGCAAAAAACGCCGGTTCGCGGTATACTCTCGTCGGAAAAGGGAGAGATTTCAAGCGGAAAGGAAGAATCAGGATATGAAGAAAAACCTGTTCTGTATGCTGCTGATCCTTGGGATGCTGCTCCTCATGGCCGTCCCGGCCCTGGCAGCGGATTCCGGGACCTGCGGGGAAGGGGTGACCTGGACCCTGGACAAGGACGGCACCCTGACCATCTCCGGGACCGGGGAAATCGAGGATTCGCCGGATTATCTGAGGCTGAACACCTTCCGGATCCAGTCTGTGGACATCCGGGACGGCGTCACCGCCATCGGTGAGCGGGCCTTTGCCGACTGTGTCGCCCTGGAGAAGGTGACCATGGCGGACAGTGTGCTGCGCATCGGGAGCTATGCCTTTCAGAACTGCGAGCGGATCACGGAGATGAACCTGTCCGGCGCCCTCACCGAAATCGAATCGGCGGCGTTCTTCGGCTGCAGGAAGATCCCCAGTCTGGAACTCCCCGCAACGCTGGAATCCGTGGGCTTCGGCGCCTTCACCGGCTGCTCCAAGCTGCTGGATATCTATTACGGCGGCACGGAAACGAAATGGCTTGCCCTGGACATCGAAGAAGAGAACGGGCGGCTCTACTGGGCGACGGTTCATTTCAGCGAGGAGACGGTCCCGGCGCCCAGAGGCTATAATCCCGACGTTGCCGTGCGGGGCGCAGGCGTGGCCTGGACCGACGCCGTTCCCTTCAACGACGAGAACGGTCGCATGCTCTCCCCCCTCCGGGCGGTGGCCGAGGCCCTGGGGCTGGAGGTGATCTGGGACGCGGAAAAGCGGGAGGCCGTCTTCACCGACGGCAGCAGCACCCTGTACTTCCCCATCGGCAGCCGGGAGGCCCGCACCGGGGACGGAAGCGTGATCGAAATGGACACCGCGGCGGTGATCCTGGAGGGGCGGACCTATGCCCCCGTCCGCTATCTGGCGGAATTCTTCGGCTATACGGTGCGCTGGAACGCAGAGAGCCGTACTGCCCTGATCGACTGAAGCGAAAGAGCGAATATGGACAAGCGGCGGGCCTTTTGGCCCGCCGCTGTCAAGCTGTCGACAAAGTGTCGACAGCTTGTGAGGCATAATCAGAATTGTATCCTGATTATGCACAGATATAACGTGAAGGGGGATTCCCGTCCCCCTTCACGAATCCCCCGTGCAGACCGATACTCTGCCGAAGGGTTTGTCTACAGTCTGACAGCGGCGGGCCTTTTGGCCCGCCGCTGTCGCATTTGCTCTGCTTATTTCAGCACGCTGTCCAGGAAGGCGAAGAGCTTGGCCTCATTCTCCGGGGTGGCGTAGTCCGGATGGCCGTGGGTCCGGCCCTCCAGGGCGTGGAGGATGGCCCGCCCGTCGCCGCAGACGGCGTTGATCCTGTCCACCAGGTCCGGGGAGGCCTCGTAGGGAACCACCTCGTCGGCGGTGCCGCCCTGGATGAGGGTGGGGGGGCAGTCCTTGGTGACGTAGCTGCCGGGCCAGGTGAGGGAGCTGAGCTCCGGATGCTCCCGGCAGACGATGCCGGCGAACTGGTCGGCGAAGTTTGGCATCTTGAAGCCCCCGGGGCCGGGCTCGGAATCCTCGGTGAACTGGGACTGCTTCACCAGGTCATACACCCCGAAGAGGCCGATCACCGCCTGAACGGAGGTGTCCACCCAGGGATTGCCCATGCTCTGGTCCTCCAGAGCGGCCACATTGGCACTGGTACCCAGCAGGGCGGCGAAGTAGGCCCCGGCGGAGTTGCCCGCCACGGCGAAGCGCTTCGGGTCCAGGCAGTATTTGGCGGCGTTGGCCCGGAGGTAGCGGATGGCGGCCTTCACGTCGTAGACGGGCTCGGGGTACTTGGCCTCCATGCTGAGGCGGTGGTTCACGCTGACCACGGCGTAGCCCCTGCGGATGCCGTTCATCAGGTAGATGCACTGGGTGTCCTGCTTGTCCCCGCCCCAGAAGGCGCCGCCGTGGATGAAGATGATGACGGGGAAGGGGCCCTCCCCCTCGTCGGGGAGATAGATGTCCAGCATCTGGTTCTTCAGGGTGCTCCCCTCCACGTAGGAAAGGTCCAGGAACTTGCGTTTCACGCCGCTGACGTCCATCACCGGCAGGGCAAATTCGCCGGGCTTTGCCTCAGGCATGACGATCTTGATGACATCCATGAGAAGTCCTCCTTATATGTCGGTTCTTGTTCTTGATCTCGATCCTTTACTCTGAATGATAGCACGGCAGGGCCGGGCTTGTCAAAGATAATGAATGCTTAAGACTAAAGGACGAATAATGAATAATACGGGAGGCGCCCCCTCCTGACTCACTCCCTGGGGCACAGGGGGCTCTCGTAGAGCCTGCCCCCGGCGAAGAAGTTGTAGCTCCGGCAGCCGCCGGCGCAGTATTCCCCCGCCGCGCAGCGCCGGCACTTCCCCGTCAGGAGGTCGGGGGTGAACCTCCGGTTGTAGGCAAAGGCGGCCTCGTCCTCCCAGATGTCCCGGAGAGACCGATGGCGCAGGTTCCCCTCGATGAAGCGCTCGTCGTAGAGGCTCTCGCAGCCCCGGACGTTTCCCGCGCTGTCGATACCCAGGACCTGGAGCCCGGCGGCGCAGCCGCCGAAATAAGACCCCGCCCGGCCCCGGATGCGCTCCTCCTCCGGGGTATAGTAGCCGATGTTGTCGGCGACGCCCACGCTGAAGGGGGCCTCCGGCGCGATGCGCGCCGCGAAGCGGATCACCTCCAGGGGGGCGAAGCGGGTGTCCAGCCCCCCGTCCCCGGCGTTCCCCATGGGGGAGCAGGCCTGGAGCTGCCAGGCGAAGATGGGGTAAGCCTTCAGCGTTTCGTAAAACTCCTCCAGAAGGGGGGCGTTGTCCGCCCGGAGGGCGGAGATCACGGAGGTGGGGATGCCGCGGCCGGTGAGGGCGGCGATGGCCTCCAGGGCCCGGCGGTAGCTCCCGGGCTGGCGGCAGCGGTCGTGCACCCGCTCCGGCCCGTCCAGGCTCACCGCCACGGACTCGATCTTCAGGGCCGCCAGGGCATCCAGTATTTCCCGGGACATGGTAAAGCCGTTGGTAATGATGCACACCGCCATTCCCCTGCCCGTGAGGGCGGCGGCGATCTCCCGCCAGTCGGGGCGCAGGAAGACTTCGCCGCCGATGAGGTTCACCCGCCGGCAGCCCAGGTCCCCCAGCTGGGCCGCCACGTCCAGGCACTCCCCGGTGCTCAGCTCGTCCGGCCGCGCCTCCCCGGCCCGGGAGCCGCAGTAGGCGCAGCGGAAGCAGCAGCGGAGGGTGATCTCCCAGACGCAGCTGTCCAGCGCCCAGGGGCAGAGCTTCTCCGTATTCACAGCGGCCAATTCTTTTCCATGTCCTCCGGTCCGGCGTAGACCGGCTTGGCAGGCTCTTCCGGCGCTGCCCCGCCCCGCCGGAAGAACTCCGGCCCGGCGTAGACGAGTCTGGCGGGCTCCTCCGGCTCCGGGGCCTCCGGCTCCCGCTCAAAGAATTCCGGCCCGGCGTAGACGTCCGCGGGGGGATCCTCCTCCGGACGGGAGCGCAGCTGTTCCGGTCCGGCGTAGACGGGAGCGGGAGGCTCATCCCTGCGGGGCGGTGGTCCGGCGTAGACCTTCCGGGGCGCGTCCTCCTCCGGCCGGAAGCGGCCCATCTGCTCCGGCCCGGCGTAGACCGCCTCGGCCGGGACCGGCGCCTTCCGGTTGTGGGGGTATTTTTTCCGCTTTTTGAACTTGTCGAACAGCATGGCTAGGCCTCCTCGTCCTTCACGATGCGCACGGCGATGCGCTCCTCCGGGTCGTCGATGTCGTTCTCCCGCAGGGCCTTGCTGCAGGTCTCCACCAGGTCCACCTTCACGTCCCAGTACCGGGGCGTGTCGCACCAGGCCCGGACGGTGAAGAGGTAGGTGTCGTCGTCCACGTCGGTCATCCGGGCAAAGGGCGCCGGGTCCGCCAGGACGCCCTCGGTCTCCCTGGCGGCGGCCAGCAGGACCCGCTTCACCACCTCGGCGTCGATGTCGTTGGTGATCTTGAAGTCCTGGTCGATCCGCCGCTTGTCCGCGGCGGTGAAGTTCACCACGTTGGCGCTCATCAGGTCGCCGTTGGGGACGAAGATCTGCTTGTTGTCCAGGGTCATGATGGTGGTGTAGAAGATGCTGATGTCCTTCACGTAGCCCTCGGCCCCGGTGGATTCGATGTAGTCCCCGATCTTGAAGGGCTTGAAGAGCAGGATCATCAGGCCCCCGGCCAGGTTGCTCAGGGCGCCCTGCAGCGCCAGGCCCACGGCCAGCCCGCAGGAGGCCAGGATGGCCACCACGCTGGACATGGACACCCCCAGGATCTCCACCACGCTGATGATGAGGATCACATAGAGCAGGACCTTCACCAGGTTTTTGACCACCTGTCGGACGGTCTCCTCCACCTTCATTTTGTCCAGGGCCTTCCCCGCCGCCTTGTTCAGCAGTTTGATGAGGAAGGAGCCGACGAAGAGGACCACCGCGGCCAGGATGATCTTCCCGCCGTAGGTGCTGACCAGGTCGACGGCCTTGCTGACGAATGGATTCATGCCCATACCTCCTTTGCTTTGTTCTGTTTTGTTTCAGAATAGCATATCGCGGCGCAAAAAAACAGTTCAAAATCACCGCCGAAGGCGGCACCTTCATTCTTCATTCTTCATTCTTCACTCTCAACTCTCAGCTCTGAAGTAAAGTCCGTTTTATGGGACACCCCTCCGTGGTATCCTCTGTTCAGAAATGAAAAAAGGGCCGCTCTCGCGGCCTCGGGAACAAAGGAGGAAGACGCCATGCGGGGATATTTCACGGCAAACGGATTTTACGGACTGGTGGACGGAAGGTACGTCCTCTTCGCCTCGGAGTCCGATTACTACGAGGCCATGGAAGAGGGCCGGGAAGAGGAGTAGAAAAACGCCGGGACCCAGGAGGCTCCCGCGTTCCGGCTTCCGCCGCCCGGTCCTCCGGCCGCGCCGAAGCGCTCAGGAGGCTCTCGTCCCGTCTCCCCCCGCCGCGGAGGGCAGGTCGTCCGTCAGCTCGTGGAGGGAGCCGTAGAAGACCTTCCCCACGGCCTGCTCCTCCAGGTAATAGAGGCGGAGCAGGAATTTCCCCAGCTCCCCGGAGGTGCGGTAGACCCGGATCACCCCGGAGGCGCCGCCCATGGAGTCTCCGTAGGCGGCCTTCATCAGCCGGAGGAAGAGCCCCCGGTCGTCGGGGTGGAGGTAGGGGAGGATGTCCGTGAGCCGGTTGTCGAACTCCGGATCCGCCACCACGTCCCGGAAGAGCTCGTTGTAGCGGATGATGTCCACCCGCTCCTTCCCGTCCCAGGCGTAGAAGGCCACGGCGCCGATGATGTTGTTGAGCATCACGTCGTTGTAGATGCTCCGCTCCAGGAATTCCCGGACGCGGAACTGCCGGACGCCGCCGTAGACGATGCCCGCCCGGTCCACGTTCTCCTCGTCCCCGATGAGGGCCTCGAAATCGGAGACCGGCATGGGCCGGTAGAAGTAGTAGCCCTGCACATATCGGCAGCCCAGGCTCCGGAGGAAGCGGACGTGCTCCTCGGTCTCCACGCCCTCCACGATGATGGGCAGGCTGAGCCGCCGGGTCATGTCGATGACCGCCTCCAGGATCTGCCGGCCCCGCTCATCTCCCTCCTCCAGGTGGAGGAAGTGGGCGTCCAGCTTCACCACGTCCACGCCCAGGCTGTTGAGCATGTTCAGGGAGGAGTAGCCGCTGCCGAAATCGTCCATCAGCACCCGGAAGCCCAGCTCCCGGAAGCGGTGCACCGCGTTCCGCACGGTCTCCATCTCGGAGACGTAGGCGGACTCGGTGATCTCCAGCTTCAGCGAATCCCTGGAGAGCTCAAAATGCCGGATCAGGGAGTCCAGATACTCCGGCACGTCAAAGGTGAGGATGTCCGCCTGGGAGACGTTCACCGAGACGGGGACCGGCTCGTGCCCCCTGCGGATCCAGTCCCGCAGCCAGGCGCAGACCCGCCGCCAGATCAGCTTGTCCACCTCGGAGATGAAGCCGTAGCGCTCCAGCACGGGGATGAAGTCCCCCGGCGGCACCACGGTCCCGTCCGCCTTTTTCCAGCGGATCAGGGCCTCGGCCCCCACGATCTTTCCGGTGACCATCCGGCACTGGGGCTGGAGGAAGAAGGAGAACTCCCGGTTCTGCATGGCCTGCTGGACCTCCGAGAGGATCCGGTATTCCTCCCTGGTCCGGTCCCCCATCTCCGGCCGGTACTGGCCGATGCGGACGCGGAAATTGCCCCGGAGAGAGGCTGCGGCCATGCTGGCCCGGTCCGCCATGCTGAGCACGGTGCCCCCCTCCCGCTCCTCGCTGACGCCGATCACCGGCAGGAAGCCCACGGGGATGCCGTAGACCTTGATCTCGCCGTGGAGCTTCTCGTACAGGGCCTTCGTCCGCTCCATGTCGTAGGGGGCGAGGAGCAGGAAGTCGTCGTCCCAGAGGTGGCCCGCCAGACCGCTCACTTCCGCGGCCTCCTGGCGCAGCACGGCCCCCAGGCGGGAGAGAAGCTCGTCCGCCGTTTCCTTGCCGAACCACTCCCGGAAGAGCTTCAGGTGCTCGATGGAGATGAAGAGCAGGCTCCACTTCCCCTTTTCCGTGGGGATGGCCAGCATGGACTGGGCGGCGGGGAAGAAGGAATCCCCCACCAGGAGCCCCGTCACCTCGTCCCGCTTCCGCTTTCCTCCGGCGGAGAGGGCCAGGCCAAGGCGGTGGTTCTTCTGGAGCTGGATGTCAAAGTGGTAGTTTCGCACGATCCCCGGCTTCAGGCCGAATTTCTCCCCGTACACCAGGGTCTGCTCCACCCAGCGGTAGCCGCCGCCCTGGACCAGGAGCCGGTACTGGGCGCTGAGGATGCCGGGGTATTTTGACTCGGCGAAGCGCCGCTCCAGGGTCTCCGGCTCCGTCAGGGAGAGGTAGATGCCCCGGTCCTCCGGATGGATGAAACGGTTCGCGGCGAAGGAGCGCAGCTCACTGTATTTGTTGTCGGCCATCGGCCCCTCGAACTTGCCCTCCGCCCGGGCGAGCACATGGAGCCAGTCCTTTTTCAGGTCTACCTCCGACAAATCGTCGTAGGCGGAGCCGTCCAGGTATTCCACGATCGCCTCCGGCGATTTTGCGCCGGAGAACAGCTCAAAGATATCCATGTTCATGGCCGCTTCATCGCCTCCTTTTTCCGATCCCGGAAAAGATCTCCGCAGCCTGTCCATGCAATCCCATTCTATGTTAATTGAAAGTCTACCACACCGATTTTATGAAAACAAGCGGTTTTCATTGATTTTGCACAAAAACGGAAGGGCCGGACCTCTCCGTTTTGTCGGAGGGGTCCGGCCCGGAAGCCGTTTGTTTATTGGTTCATCTTATACAGTGTGTACAGGCCGCGGAGCAGCAGGTCCTTTTCCAGCAGGATCTCGTGGCGGCAGAGGGGGATCACGAACTGGGCGAGGCCCCCCGTGGCGATGATGGTGGACTCGTGCCCCAGCTCCTGGCCGATGAGGTCGATCATCCCGTCCAGCATGGCGGCGGTGCCGTACATGATGCCGCTGCGCATGCAGGCCACGGTGTTTTTCGCCACCACCTTTCCCGGCCTGTCCAGGCTGAT
>JAEEGK010029704.1_pt1 | contig 10880 bp, 5 predicted proteins | sample 8958771 | NCBI WGS metagenome assembly JAEEGK01 (sample SAMN16246547, study PRJNA631951) | gut metagenome | biome: gut microbiome; feature: rumen; material: SC-attached | host: Bos | place: Iran: Karaj | collected 2018-10 | reverse complement strand
CCCCGTCGGGTCGGTGTAGCGCAAGGGGTTATAGCCGCAATAGGCATATCGGTTGAAGGCTTGGGCACTTGTCGGGTCCTGCACGTAGGCATCCACCGAGAGGAAGCTGCTAGTCAAGGGGTCATAGCAGCGGCCGTTCATATTTATCAGGCCGAAGGCCGATATATGCTCGTGCCCGGTGAAGCCCCTGTCAAACATCGGGGCTTCGACAGGCTCAGCCACCGAATAGTTCTGCCATGTCACGGGATTGCGGAGGTTTCCCCAGGCGTCGAATGAGAGCTCTTGCTCAACTGTGCCTTCGACATCTGTAATCGTGGTCCACGAGCCGAGATGGTCTTTCAGGATGTAGTGTACGCTTCCCTCGTTGTCCTGCTTTTCCACTATGGCAAACACGCCGAAGGGGCCCACGAGGTAAGTAAGCGTCTTCGTCGTTGTGTTTTCCCCGTCGTCTTCTGCAATGTATTCGCATACGCCCACATAGTCCTTTGTTCGCGTCATGTCTCCTACATTTTCCACCATGCGAATGCGCTGCTGGTCGTAGCCGTAGGTGTAGGCAAGCGTGTTGCCACCTTCGGCGATGGTCTTCACCTTGTCGAAGCCCGTGTACGTAATCTCCTGGGTGGCCGAGGGGAACACGCCTTCCACCGTCTCGGCGCTCGTCATGGCGTGAGGCCGTGAAGGCTGCCCTTGGGCTGCGGCGAATGCGGCATTGGCAAACACGGTCTCCCCGTCGGTCTGCTTGTCGGTCATGCGGCCCAGTGGGTCGTAGACGATCTGGCTGTGCGTCGTGCCAAGGTATATGTCGGTCAGGCGGTTCATCTTGTCGTAGTGGAAGGTCTCCTCAAGGTTGCGGAGGTTGTCCTTCCGGCTGGCTAAATTACCAAATTTATCGTATTCGTATGACAAATTCTGCAAATTATTTGAGGTGACGATGCTGTCGATATAATGCATGTCCTCCTTATAGGCACGGTGGGTGGCCGTCCCGTTACCTAAAGTGGCATCAACAAGTTGCCCGTAGGCATTGGCCTTGTCGGTCCTCCACAACACGTTGTTGCCTTCATCCTTGACGGTCTGCAAATATCCGTTACGGTATTCGTAGTTGACGGTCACACCCGTCGGGAATACGGTCTGGCAAACCCGCGAATATTCGTCATAAGAGGTATTGGTTTCATAAGTGCCGGAAGGCCGTGTCTCGACAGTCTTTATGTTTCGGCCAAGGTTGTCGTAATCATAGTTAATGCGTTGGATGGGGTGGTAGTCATAGGTATGGTGGAGCACCTCAGCCAAAGTGCCTTTGGCAGGGCCGTCCGCCTCGTTGTAGGTGTAGCGGGTATAGGTGCTTTCCATGTCGCACATCTCGACCTTGAGACGCCCTAAGCCATCGTATTGGTAATGGGTCTCGTTGCCATCCGCCAGCTCTTTGGGCGACACGCGTTTGCGGAGCTCTCCATAGGCGTTGTAGGTGGTGGTGAGGGTGCCGTAGTTCGGGTCCGTGAGGGTGAGGCGATTGCGGGCGTTGTCGTATGTGGCAGTGATAGACGTTGTCGCGTCGTTGTTCACCTTGGCCTCGGTCAAGAGGCCGTCGGCATAATGGTCGTAGGTAACGTAGGAGTTGCCCGAAGCGTCGTCGCTTCTCACGGTCCAGCCCATCGCATTGGTGGTGACGGTACTGGATTGCGGTTGGCCTGCCGTGGGAGTGACGACGGTTGTCACTTGGTTGCCGAGGTAGTCCGTGGCCGTCTCGGTGCCGTCGGGAGTGATGACACTGACAGGCCGGTCTAGATTGTCGTATTGATATGACGTCTCTTGCAGCGCATCGCCAAGGTGATATGGGTTGAACACTTTTCCCAGCCTGCCCCTGTCGTCGTAAGTCTTGTCGGCAAAGATAGCTTCGCCGTCAAGCCCAAAACTGACGGTACGGAGCTCGACGCCAGTCTTGTGGTAATAGGTCAGCGTTTTTTGGTTGCCTGACGAACGGCTCCATTTGAGATAAGAGGCGTCTCTTGGAGCGTAAGGATCTCCCTCTTCAACCCAACGCAGGGCCGTGCACGTCTGTATTTGGTCGGGGCCAATGCTCTTCGCTTTGGTGCCCAGCGGATCTGTCTCATAAGCGGTAACGAGACCGTTGCTGCCGACCAGGGTGTCCAAGTTGTCGTAATTGTCATAGGCATAGTTTGTCTCATACTGCAGGTCTCCACTGATGGTGACTTTTTTGGTGACCAAGCGCCTTTGGTTTTCGACACCTTCTCCCGGACCATATTCGTATTTCTCCATCCGGTCATGTTCACCCAAGGTGCCGTTGGGCACCTTGATGGTCTTCTTCTTCAGGTTGCCTTCCTCATAATACTCGAAGTCTGTCCTTGTCATCAGAGGGTTCTGGTCGATGCACATCGGGTTGTCGTACAAACGGCTCACGAGATAAGAGTCTGGAGCTGTATATTCATAGGTCCAGCGGCGGCTCACGTCCGGCTTGCCGTCACGTTTTTGGGTGACGGTTTTACGGTGAGGCCGGTTGACCGTCCAGGTATAGTAATTGTTGCTTGTGAATTCTATGTTTTCCTCAGTTTTGAACTCGCATTGGCTGTAACTGGTGACGTTTTGAGCATCTGTTCCTGTACGTGTTTCGGTGCAGTTGTAGGTGTTATAATAAATGTTGCTTGTTCCGAAACTATAATCATACTCGACTATTTCCTTGCGCAAGAGATCGTTAGGATTGGATGTGTCATAGTTGAAGAAGAGAGTTGATTGTCTTGTCATGGCGGGTTTCACAACTTTTGGGTTGCGTGTGCTGGTTACCTTACAAAACTCATAGTCTCGCTCCATTGATATGCGCCATTCCCCGTTGATATAGACTTTGGCGATTTCCTTTTCCGGAAGGGAAAAGGCGTGGCTGCCCATTGTCCCAATTTCATAGTGAATTGAGGTACTACCGACAGGTTCATCGTTGACTTTGCTTAGGGTTTCTTGTTTCAGAAAACCGAGATAGCCGTGGCCGTCCTTATGGAACAAGGCATTCCAGAAGGAATAAAAGATGGTGTATGCCGCATTGTGGATCTTGTACTCTGTTACCGTGTAGAGCGTTCGGAAAGGCATATTGATGTTGCAAATGCCGTTACCCAATTCAGTCCTCCGCATGCCGGCAATGGCAGGATAGCGGTATGACATCCGGGTATCGTTGCCCAAGCCGTCGGTCACACAAGTTACGCTGTTGTACTCATGAAGTGAATACAGGGAGCAAAGCACGGGTTTCTTCTGTTGCACCCTATCGCTCTCTGGCGCTTCGTTGCCGAGGAAGGACATGTTGTCCTTGTTGTGGAAATTGCCCACGTGAATGTATTGGCTTCGTGTCCTAATACCGGAAATGGTCGCTTTGGCCAATGGGTTGAAACCGCCTAGATATTCGTATTGGCCGTATTGGTCTAATTGTACTATCGTGCATGGAACGAACTTGGAATGTACACGGATGGAATACTCTCCGTTGATCCAACATGACAGAGCAATGTCGCAGAGACCATCGCCGTCGAAGTCGGATGCGAACATGGCAAAGCCGCCTCCCTCGTCCACCTTCTCCAACGAGTAAGTGTAAAGTTTCTCTGGCGGAGAAAAGCTCAATCCCGCAAAAGATGATGTGGGTTGATAATCGAAGGAATTGCCTTTCGAATAAAGGAAAAACCACTTCAATTGTTCGGCTTCACCATGGCGCCCGTAGCATAACAGGTCAGTCTTGCCGTCACCATTGTAGTCTCCAGGGAAAAGATTGAGTTCGGAAACATACTTTATTTCGTAACAACTATGCATGGGTTCGAACGAATACCCTCCATTGTTATGACCAATACGATACATCCAACCATAGCTGTGGTTCACTATAATGATCTCGGTTTTCCCGTCACCGGTAAAGTCTCCCGATACAATGTCGTTGGCTATGATTGTTTCCAAATTGGAGATAGTGTCATATGAACAGGTTCCATTGTCACAATGTATGTAATATGCTGGAACCATGGTTGGCGTGTCGTTATTAAAATCATAATGCAAAAAGGCCAGAGCGCTTTGTTTCCCTTCTCCTAAGAAGTCTCCGAATGTCAGATACAGCTTTAAGGGGGTCACCAAAGGTGAGTCCCAAGCGGCAACGAACCTTTCCCCTGATTGGTTGACGAACAAGGCCAAAGATGTCGTCGCATTTATTGGGTGCAATTCATCTGGAGTATAGTAATGCAGGATGATGTCATCAAACCCGTCGTCGTTGATGTCGAGCACGTGTATCCAGTCAAGATTAGAAGCTAGGGGATTCCCATTGGCTGTGTTCATTGACAGGCCTGAGTCGAGTTCAAAACTACCATCGCCTTGGTTGAGGAGTACATTCATATCAACGGGGCCTGGATAGGTGCTACATCCTTTCCCCTTATAGGGAACGGTGATGACGTCGGAAAAACCGTCCGCATTGAAGTCGCCGACAAAGATGAAGTTATTGAGATAGGTTGTGTCCAATTCACTTTTGTATGAGGTATTGTGTTGATAAGAAGGTGTTTCGTCCTTCTCCCAGATAATCCTTGTGGGATTCAGGGTATTACCTTCTTTCTCCAAACTTATGCCAATGAGACGGTTGTACATCTTGTTGTTGCTATAGTTTGACATGGCATGGGCACTTGTCCCTGAATACTCCATGGTGTATCTCATCAATTCCCCACGGTTACGTTTGTCAACCCTTATGTTTGTCAAAAGTCTCTTTTGCTGAACGATGTTGCCGGCAATGTACCCAAATTCATAATCCATTCTGTTTTTGTATCCGAATCTTACTGTAAACTCAGGATCGATGGAAAACTTTCCGTTTGAGGTGTATTGGATGGAATCGATATAGTATTCCCCCGTTTCCTGCATCTCTGTATAATAGTATTCGATGCTGTTGCCGTTGCGGTCAGAAACTTTGTTCAGAAGCCAACACAAAGCCATGACATTCCCGTTCTGTGGCTCTATTCGAGCATTGTCTGTAAAGCCGTATTCAAGAATAGTCCCATCGGGATTCCATACTTTGAAGTTGTTTATATACTGAAAGGTAATACTGTTTCCGAAAATAATAATTGTCATTTCCTCGACATAAGCCCTTATTTTTGCAAAGCCATCCTGTTCAGTCTTGTAGTCAATGCTATCGCCGTAGTTGCTCACTTCAATAAGCCGTTGCCCGTCAAGCATAAAGCGGTCTGTTTCGTCGTTGATGGTCACTCCGCCTTTTGCACCATCATGGTAAAGAGTCTTCCCCGTTCTAGTTATGGACGAAAGGCCCGACAAATCCCATTTCCAGCCCGCAAGCCCGTTACCGCCTTGGCTATTGTAGGTTAGTGCCAACGACGGTTGCATCCCGTTAATGCCCGCCGGCAGCTCAATGGGTATGGAATAAGAGACACCACCTATTGCCCCAACATCAACACTGCCGCCCAGTGCGCCCACATAGCCCTGGTCACCTTCATTTGGTCCTCCTTGCTCACCGTTGCTGGGCGGGAAAATGGCATAATCGTCTACAACAAGTTCCGTATTGAATACATGGTGTGGAAAAATGTGTGAAATACGTCTGAATCCCGGATTGAGCACGATAGAGTCGCCAGCCAAAAACCGATAGTCGACAGTATCATTAAGATTGGTGTCGAGGACAATCACCTCGTCTTGGACTACCACCGGTGACTGGGCGTATGCAATGGTGGCCGATAGCCACACTAAAACCGTAAGTATTGTTTTTTTCATCTTTTTGGAAATTGGTTATTTGTGGTTTATCTTTTGACCACCTTCCAGGTCTGCTTCTCTTGCTCGGATGACAGTTGCAGGAAATAGACACCGGCTGACCTTTCACCTAAGTTGAATTCCTCGTTCATGTCGGAAAGAATGCGCTGTTCGATCAAGATGCCATTGGCTGTGTATAGTGAAGCTTCAATAGGGAGTGTGGCGGTGCCAGACTGTCGGATCGTAAATCTGCTTTGGGTCGGGTTGGGGTAAACCGAAACGTGAAGACCGCCCCAAGTCTCTCGTTGCCCGTCAAGCGTAGGAACCAAATCCATATTATCCTCTCCAGCAAGGAAATCGTCGCTTTGTATACGCCTGATTTCCAAAATGCGGCTTATTCGGTTTCCATTGGCATCGTAACCGAAATGCACAGTCGTGTTTTGCGCCAAGGCCGATGCCGATAGTAGCAACAGCAAGCAAACTGGTATGTATAGTATCTTCTTCATGACAGTTTTACTTGTTTTTCAACGCGTTGATTTCCGTTTGCATCGATTCAATTTGCTCTTGCAGTTGGATGGTATAGAGTGTCAGTTCCTCAATCTTCTTAAGTAGAAGGCTCTGCATCTCATAGACCTCCACTCCATTGTCAACCACTTCCTTCTCTGAAGGAATGTCGGGCAGGTGGCGCTTTTCCGAGACATATTCTTTCAGTTGCCATAGAGGCATGAGCTCATAGTCTGGTGCAAACACACAGTCAAACCAATCGACTTGTCTTTTGATGATTATTCTATCTGTCAAGATCCCCTCTCTGACCCACAAGCCGTATGTGTCCGTCAAGTCGTCGTAACGGTTCGGGGAGATATTAATACCCACAATGCCATTGAGAACAAGTGGCTTTTTCACATCACTGCCGTTATAGGTGTTGGTAGTCAAGCTCTTTAATATCATAACACCATCTTTATCCACCTCAACCCCATGCTTTTCGTCACGCATCATAATAAAAGTGTTTTCGGTTGAAGGGTCCTTGGGCTCAAGGATAATGCCCGCGTCTTCCCCATAGTCGGAGCGGATGTGCAGCTTGGCTGCAATATCGGGCACGGGCACGTCGCCGATGGCCACCTTGCCCGTTTTGCACAGCGTGTCGCCCTGTGGATAATCGTTGGGCGACGGGCCGACGGTAAGCGTGGGATGTATGCTCTTGAAACCAATCATCAGGCTGTGGCTGTACTCGTTTTCAAGAAACTGTTTCGGCTTGAGTCCCGAACCGGGAAAGCCACTTCCGATGACCATGCAGTTTTCTTCTCCCATTACTTTCAAAAAGCGGCCAATACCAAGTCCGTGGCTATACATTACCTTCACGTCTTGTCCCATTGCAAAGGAAGAGCTTCCTCCAATTCTGTTTGCGGTACCCACAGCTAAGGAGTTAGGGCATAGCCCATTAATGGTATCACCATAACCTACCGCCAAGGCATTGTTTGCCCCAACAATGTTATACTGGCCAATGGCGCCCGATTTGGTACCCGTTAGGGTATTGTTCTCTCCGATGTTGAGTTTGGTGCCTTCTACGACAGTGTTTTGTGCCATGCCCACAAGACCTAGCAGGCAGGCGACCAGCGTAATTGCAAATCTTGTTTGTTTCATTGTCTTGTTTGTTTAGTTGTTTATCAATCCTTCACAAATTTTCCTTCGGCCACCGTGCGGCTTCCGGCGACGATGCGATACAGATACAGACCCGAGGCAAGGTTGCCCGTATCGAGCCTAATCAGGTTGCCCTCCTGGCCGACGGCACTGTCGAGGCATTTCACACCACCCGCGTCGAACAGCAGGATGCGGGTGTTGTCGGCAATGGCTTCCGGAAGCGGAATGTTGACGGCGTCGTTCGTGGGGTTGGGATAGGGCAAAAAACGCCGCTCCCTTGTCCCACTTTCCTGAACCACGTCCCAGGTGATCTCGATGTCCTCCCTTCTGAACTTCATCAGCATCCCTTGAAACTCCGGGTCACCAGGTTCATTCGTCCCTCTCCGCTTGAGCATCGGCACAAGGCACCCGCCGTCGTTGAAAGCCGCGGGCTGTCCTGGGCGGAACAGGAACTCGTCATCCCTGAATGCCTTACGCCCCAAAAGGTTGAGATGCTTGTCCACAAGGATCACATTGGCCTGATAGATGTCTGAATATAGCCATTCGGCACAATAGGTGATTGCAAAGATGGTGGTGTCGTCGATGTAGGCCGTGCTGGTACCCCGTGGCATCCATGCAGTCGAGTCGTAGGGTGGCAGTCGCAATTCTCCGTACACGTTCAATGCCGAATCGATGACGTATAGGGAAGAGTAATAGAAAGTAGTCCGGCGATTAAGCTGGACTTTATTGGCGTGAAGTATCAAACGGTCGTCGTCTATCCAATTGCCGTCGGTGGAGATTTCATAAATGGGATCCACTTCGTATCCATATCCGCCTTGCACCTTATTCAGATGTTTCCTTGATATGACCTCAAGACTCATGTCGACCACATATATCCCTGGCGCACCTGTGGAGCTCAGGAAATTACCTCCTTCCACAGCCATCAACAAATTGTCGGAATGCGGCTCGTAGGTGATTTCCTCGATGGAACTGGCATAATAGGTCGGAAGCGACTTCATGACAAGTATGTTGAGTTCTTCGTCCAATTCGTATAGCTGCAAGGCTCGCCGATAATACTCCTGCTGGGTATAGTAGGCAGGTGCGGCGGCAAGGATGACTGTGCCCGAAGGGGACAGGATGGAATTCAGCAACATCCCTGAAATGACATAAAAGCAATCGAAAGCTTCGTCCTCAACACTGAAAGTTCTCGAGTTTATCGGCTCCAATTCGCTGTCGAAGACATCCACGCGGATATATCTTTGGTAGTGTGGGTCACATAGGCTGTCATCGCACACGCCGAATACCATGTAGTTTCCATCGTTAAGCTCCACGGCGCTGAAATAGTTGAGTATCATGCCCTGTGGGTGTACTAGCCTGTCGATGTGCTCGCCGTCCTTGTCGACTTTCACCAACAGCCCATGTTTGTTGGACGTACAGCCCATGCAAAGTGCCGACTCGCCATCATCAACCGATATGACATCATTGAGGGCCCATGTGTTTCCCGTCTCTATCTGGACTGTCCATTCCTGGGAGAAGAGGCTTTGGCACAGGATCAGCAAGACCATTATTATGACAAGTTTCCTTTTCATAGCGACAGAATGTTTTGTTATTGGAAGATCTCTTTGTGGAGACTTTCTTGGGAGACTAGAAGCGGAATCCCATAGAATGCTGTAGTATAATGTCCTATCGAAGTGTTGTCTTTCCCGTCACCTACAACAACTCGGAACAAGCAATGGTCAGATGGTACGGGAAGAGTGCCACTGTTGGGCAGGATGTTCAACACAAGGTGACGCTCCCCGAAATAATAGTAGTTCATCTGATCCGAATTCAGCCGGTAGTCTTGCGCCGTGGGATTTTCCTTGAAGAACTCACAGTAGCGTGGACTGACACTGGTGTATCCTGAAGTCGGATTCGGATGGTTCTCTCCCAATACAGTATATTTGTTCATAACCCCGATATAGACATATTCATATCCCTCTGGAGCTATAGATACCAGATTCGCATTCAGCATCCCCGTCAACGTGTCCGCCGCATCAGCTGGAAAACCATTGCTGTTCTCATGATCTTCACCGTAGTACCACAGTACATCATCGTCCATAAAAGGCCTCCAAGGATGTGGCTGGTCGGGGTCGGGCTGATCACCTTTCATGCTTCCCTGAAGAGTGTGTATCTCGATGGCTAGGAGATTGCCGTTGCGCTCGCCCGCCTCCACATCAAGGATGATGAACTGCTTGTTGTCCAACAAAGCGGCTTGGTATAGCATTAGTACAGCATCGTACATCTGGCAGTTGAAAACATACAGGTCGGCAAGCGATACAGAGTCATTGGTGCATACTGGCATGTATAGCGTGGTGTCGCAGCATATCGTCTGCCCATAGGAATAGCCAGGATAGGCATAGGTGTAGTTGAACAGGGCCTCGATGTTCCACACGGCATCGGGAATGCTCATATAGGAGATGCTCCTCTCATTGGGGTTTGCCCCAACCGCCTCCAACTGACTTTTGAAGCCCTGAATCTGGGCAAGAATGGCTTCACTTTGATTGGACGTGTCGGGGGCTTGCTCCTTCTTGCAGGACACAACGGCCACGGTGGTGGTCAAGATTGCCAAAACGATAATGGCAATAATTGATTTTGTATTTTTCATAACATTTAAAGTTTATAGTTAAGTGATTTTTAATTAATTACGGTCAAAATCGCCTTCGGCATAGCCGCTGGCATTGCTGAGTTCCACGGTGAAGTTGTCACTTGCAGCCGTGGTAAAAGGAATGATGTACACCTGCTGCACGTCGGTGTTCACCACTGTGTTGTAGACAAGGCCGCCCATACCGTTGTAGATGGAGATGTTCACATTGCCGAAGCTTTGGTTGAAGCCGATGTAGACGGCATTGTCGTTGGCACCGGCTACGATGGCGTTAGGACCAATGTTATACATTAACTCGCCATGCAAGTTGATTACATCATAATCAGTTGGGACATTGATTTCCATAAAACACTTAACTGTTGTTTCTGGATTTCCTGCTTGGACTTTCCAAGCACCAAGACTAATAGCACAAAGGCTGACAAGTAGAAGTAGTTTGGTTTTCATAGCATAATGAATTTTTTTTGTTTAACATTTTAAGTTTTCGATGACACAATATGTCCACAAATAATACACTTTGCAAAATTGGGGATTTCATTCGTGCATACGAACCCCATTACGAACTATTTAGGGGTTAGATAAATATTAAAATGCTGTAAATATGAAACTTAAGATTGTCCTTATTACGAACTTTTTCTCATAATATTACGAAAACTATAGGAATTATGGGCCAAACGTATTAGGAAAAAGATTTGTTTTTCTAGGCCTTTTTAGTCTTTTCCGTTGTTGTGTTTTTCATTTTTCGTCTTACGGAATTGCGAACCTTGTCGACCATATGCACACTTTTCTTAAACATTACAGCTTCTTCATCCCTTGAAATGTTGAAAAATGACAATATAAAATCTTCTTGCTCCATCTCTGTCAATTCAGGATGTTGCAATGCCAAATTCCTTCTGACATCAGGATATAAGATATC
>JAEEGK010029702.1_pt1 | contig 10880 bp, 12 predicted proteins | sample 8958771 | NCBI WGS metagenome assembly JAEEGK01 (sample SAMN16246547, study PRJNA631951) | gut metagenome | biome: gut microbiome; feature: rumen; material: SC-attached | host: Bos | place: Iran: Karaj | collected 2018-10 | reverse complement strand
TGTCAGCTCTTCCAGAGGAAGAAAGGATGGAATTCCTTGCTACTTTAGGGGCAACAGAGTCCGGATTAGACAAGGTCATTAAGTCAGTTTACAAATTACTTAATTTATCAACCTTCTTCACTTGTGGAGAAGATGAATGTAGAGCATGGACTTTCACAAATGGAATGCTTGCTCCACAATGTGCTGGAATCATTCATAGTGATTTTGAACGTGGATTTATCAAAGCTGAAATCTATAGTTTTAAAGATATTTATGAATATAAATCCGAACTTGCTTTGAAAGAAGCTGGAAAGTTAAGGATTGAAGGTAAAAACTATGTTATGCAAGATGGAGACTGTGTCTTCTTCAAGTTTAATGTCTAGGAGTTAACTATGTTAAGAGTAGGATTTTCAGAAGATATACACAAAAAAGAAGAAGGTAGAAAACTTGTTTTAGCAGGAATTGATTTTCCAGGTGAAATCGGACTTACTGGTCACAGTGATGCTGATGTAGTTACACATGCAGTTGCAGAGTCAATTCTTGGTGCTTTAGCACTTGGTGATTTAGGAACCCACTTCCCAGACAACGATCCAAAATATAAAGGAATTTCATCTCTTATCCTTTTAGACCAAGTAGTTTTACTAATGGAACAAAAAGGCTTTAGAATTTCAAACATTGATGTTCAAGTGGCATGTAAGTCTCCAAAGCTTGCAGACAAGATTTTAGAAATGAGAAAGTCGCTCGCAAGTCATCTTAAAACTGAATTAGAAAATGTGTCAGTTAAAGCATGCTCATATAACGGCGTAGGCCCAATCGGAAACGGAGAAGCAATTAAAGCGTCTTCCTATGTAGCACTTGAGAAATGAATTTCTCCTTGCGTATATAGAGAGTCGTTTATATAATTAAACCTTAAAAACTTATGAATATTGAAGAAACACTTAAGCTTAAAATCCAGGATTCACTTAAAAGTGAAGGGTTAGTTTTAGATATCAAAGATATTATTATTGAAAAATCTAAAACTCCTGAGCACGGCGATTACGCATCGAACGTTGCATTAAAATTCGCCGGCCGTTTTGGCATGAATCCAAGAGATTTAGCAAACAAGATTGCCAACAATATTGATAAGGAAGTTGTTGAAAAAGTTGAGATTGCTGGACCAGGATTTGTTAACTTTTTTGTTAAGAAAAACGCTATAAATTCAGTAGTTTCCCAAATTATTAAAGAAAGCGATAACTTCGGTAGAGGCGAAAATAAAGGCAAGAAGATCAATGTTGAATTCGTCTCTGCAAACCCAACCGTAGATCTTCATTTAGGGCATGCAAGATGTGCCGCAATTGGTGATTCAATCTGTAGACTTTATGATTTTGCTGGATATGAAGTAACACGTGAATTCTATGTTAACAATGCTGGAAATCAAATTCATACACTCGGATTATCTTTAGATATCCGCTTAAGACAATTACTCGGTGAAAAGATTGAACTTCCAGAAGATAGTTATCACGCAAAAGATATCATTGATATCGCTAAGTTATATAACGAAAAACATCCAAATGAATACAAAGTTGGAGATGAAGAAGCATTCAATAAACTTCAACAATTTGGAATGGATGAAGAGTTAGAAAAGATTAAAAGAGATCTCGAACTCTTTAGAGTTAAATTTGATATTTATTCCTTTGAGACTGATGTTCGTGCAAATAATCACGTTCAAGATGTCTTAGAGAACAAATATGGAAATTACACCTATAAACAAGATGGTGCAACTTTCTTAAGAACAACAGACTTTTTAGATGATAAAGACAGAGCAGTTGTTAAATCTGATGGTTCATACACTTATTTAATGCCTGACATTGCTTACCATCTAATCAAGTTATCAAGAGGCTATGACAATCTTATTGATGTATTGGGTGCTGATCACCACGGTTATATTAACCGTATGAAGAGCGCTTTAATGATGCAAGGTTATGCCAAAGACACTCTTGAAGTTGAACTTGTTCAAGTTGTTAGATTAATCAAGGATGGACAAGAAGTTAAGATGAGCAAACGCACTGGCGCCGGAGTTACTCTTAGAGAACTCTGTGAGGAAGTAGGCGTTGATGCTGCTAGATACTTCTTTGCTGCTCGTGCCGCTTCATCTCACTTAGATTTTGATCTTAATTTAGCACTCGAACAAAGTTCATCAAACCCAGTCTATTATGCCCAATATGCACATGCTAGACTTTGCTCTGTATTAGAGAGCGCTTCAGACATCAAAATTGATGAATCTGCAGCAAATTTAAAAGAGGATTCTGAGAGTGAATTACTTAAAAAACTCATGGAATTCCCGCATATTATTGAGATTTCTGCCCAAAAAAGAGCACCTCACATGGTCGCTACTTGGATTCAAGAATTAGCAGCAGATATTCACTCATTCTACACAAATTGTAAGATGATTGACCGCTCAAATCTTGAAGTGACAGCATCTCGTTTAGCTTTAGCAAAAGCTGCAAAAATTGTTATGAAAAACGCACTTAGCGTTCTAGGAGTTAGTGCTCCAACTAAAATGTAAAGAAAGAGGTAAAAATTTATGAACGAAAAATCTTTACTCGATTATGGCTTTGATGTCTTATCCGCATCAAAAGATCCAGTTAAGTTTATTGATTTATTCAATAAGGCACTTGAATTAAGCGGATTAGAACTTAGCGAAGCTGAATTAAAAGTTAGAATGTCAAAATTCTACACCCAACTCTCCCTCGATGGACGTTTCATCACCTTAACAGATAACTATTGGGATTTACGTTCACGTCACGTCTTCGAGCAAGTACATCTTGATATGATTGATGCTTATTCAGACGAAGATGATGATGTCGATGAGGAAGAGGAAGAATTGCTACGTCAAGAACTTGGTGAACAAGAGGAAGAGAGAGAAGAAGAAAGTGATGATCTCGACTTCGATAAACCAGTTAAAGATCCTGACGACGAGGATGAAGACCTTTAATGAATAAAGATATCAAAGAAATCTTTAATCTCATCAAAAAATACGATACCATAACAATTTTCGGTCACATCAATCCTGATGGCGACTGTTACGGTTCAAGTTTGGCGCTTCGTGAATTGATTAGACTAAACTTTCCAAAAAAGAAAGTCTTTTCTCTCGCAGGCACTTTGCCACAACTTGAAAAAAGACTTGCAAAGCAAGACTCTTTAGAAGATGACAACATTATCAAAGATAGTTTAGCCATCTTAGTAGATGTTTCTGAAACAGAAAGAGTTTCAGATCAAAGAGTTACTCTTGCTAAGCAAATTATAAAAATTGATCACCATATTGAATCCAAACCATTTTACGGGATCAAATGGGTTGATGAAGGTGCAATTGCTGCATGTCAAATGATTGCAGAAATGGCATTGACCTACAAATTAAAGATGAACAAGCTTATTGCTGAACTTCTTTATTTAGGTATTTGCACAGACTCTGGTAGATTTAGATATCAACCAACAAATTCAAAAACCCATAGAATCGTTGCAGATTTATTAGAATACGGCGTTGAAACTGATTCAATGTTTAAAATTCTATATCTCTCTGACGAAGCATATGTTAAATATCAAGCATTGCTTGTTAGCAAGTTTAAAAGAACTGCCCACAATGTAATTTATTGTTGTGCAGACGTTAATGATTACACACAATTTGGACTTAAATTTGACCAAATTTCCAAAAACGTTAACGTTATTGGAAACATAAGAGGCTGTCCAGCCTGGGTCCTATTCACTCGCTCTCCAGAGAATTTCATTAGAGTTGAATTTAGATCACAAACATTAAATGTTCAAAAAGTTGCCGCGAAGTATGGTGGCGGTGGTCACTTACATGCTGCTGGAGCAAGACTTAATGACCAATCTGATTTCTCTTTAGCAATGCAGATTGTTGAGGACTTAGAGCAAGAAGCAGCTTTGGAGGCAGAAGGAAAATAATGTTTAAACGCGAACTTGAAGTAGCAATTGAAGCAATAAATTCAGTTCGTGAATTGATTTTAGAAATCTATAACTCCGATAATCTAGGAGTTGAAATTAAGGAAGATAATTCGCCTGTAACAAAGGCCGATAAAGCCGCGGATAAGAAGATTCGTGAAATCTTATCTGGGGCTTTTCCTTTTTATTCACTTTTAACTGAAGAGTCTATCGATGATAAATCTAGATTAAAAAATGACTATGTTTGGATTGTTGATCCAATAGACGGAACTAAGGATTTTGTCGCAAAAAATGGGCAATTTACCGTAAATATTGGTCTTTCATACAAGCATAAACCAGTTCTTGGAGTCATCTTACTTCCAGTAACTGGTGAGATATATTACGGCGTTGAAGGACTTGGTTCTTTTTATCTTAAAAATAAAGATGCTAAACCGGTTCAAATTCACGTCAATGATAAGACTAGTGACTTAACAACACTTTGTTCAAACTTCCACAGTAATCAAACTGAAATGGATATGATTGCGAAGCACTCTGATGTTATTAAACATCAAAGAAAGATAGGAGCAACAATCAAGGGATGTTTAATTGCAAAAGGTGAAGCTGAAATGTCATATAGATTCTCATCAAATACAAAAGAATGGGATACATGTGCGATGCAAGCTCTTGTGGAGCAAGCTGGTGGGTCTATTCTTAAATTTGACGGAACTCCAATCTGTTATAATCGCGAAGATGTTTATAACAGAGATGGCTATATCATTTGTAATAAAAAAGAAAATTTCTTATTATAATAAGTGAGGTAAAGAAATATGAAATTAAAAAGATTATTACCAGTAGTATTAGTTTTTATAATGTCTGGATGTGCTTTAGGAAAGAAAACACTTGAAATACCAGCTGTTGATGTTGATTCTGTTAAAGTTAATCTTCCAGAACGTCCAACTAGAAATGTAGGATCGATTAAAAACTCCGATGGTTTTGATTATATTGATTTATATGAATTATCCGATTTCCATGGGGCTGTTCATTATGAGCCAGATCATTCAGAAGACGTTTATATTGGTCTTCCAAAATTAGCGAATTATTTCGATAAAAAACGCTCTGAAAACCCTGGTGGTACATTACTTTTATCTACCGGAGACATGTTCCAAGGTTCTGCTGAATCAAATTTAACACGTGGTTACATGGTTAATTATTGCATGCAGTACATGGGATTTGATGCTATGGCAATTGGTAACCACGAATTTGACTGGTCAGATGAATGGCTTAAAAAGAATGCTGAGCTTAAATACAATACAACTTCAATACCTTATTTAGGCGCAAACATTCTAAAGAATGGAGAAATTCCAGATTATTTAAAAAAATCCATTGTTGTCACTCGTGGTGATTATAAAATTGGGGTAATTGGAGTTATTGGAAACGACTTAGAGAATTCAATTCTAAAAACTGTGATTGAAAATTATGAGTTTGTTAAATATGCAACAATAGTTGAAGAAGAAGCAGCAAGACTAAGAAACGAAGAAAATTGTAATGCTGTTGTATTATTGGCGCACGAAGATGCTAAACAAATTGAAACTTTAACTAAGAATTGTGTTGATGCAGTTTTTGGGGGCCACGCTCACACAAATACTGAATCTACTGCAGCTGGTGTTCCTTCTCTTGCTACAAAAAATTATGGTACATCTGTAGCACATATTAGTTTGAAGTTTAATTCATCAACAAAAGAAATTGTTTCTGAAGGCACAACAGCAAATATTGAAAAAATGATTGACGTCCATAAGACACTTAATGATGATACAAACATTACTAGCATTATGAATCAATATTCAAGTGCTATTGATAAAATCAAAAATATCAAAGTTGGTAAATGCAAAGAAGAATTAGCATACGATAAAGCTCTTAAGAATATTTGCACAAGAGCAATGCATGAAACCGCTGTAAAATTCGCAGATGGAAATAGCGATATTGATGGAAGCAAGATTGTTGCAGCATATCATAACGTAAATGGTGGCATTCGTGATAATATCGCCGCTGGGACAATTACATATGGTAGTGTTTATAAAGCATTCCCGTTTGACAACGAGGTTGTCTTAATTAAGTTAACTGGTTTCGAATATATTCGTGGTTGTGCAAGTTTAAATAGACTTGGGATTTACAAGACTTTTGAAAGAAAAACTGAAATTAAAGATAGCGAAACTTATTATATTGTTGCTACAGATTTCTTAGCTTTTTCCGAATATTTTGCAGAATTCAAGAAGGATGAAGGCGGCTTACAAGATAAGCACTTAATCCGAACTGGAAAAGTTGTCAGAGAAGAAGTGGCCCAAAAAATTTATTCTATTAAAAAAGTTAAAAATTCTGAGTGGGCAACAAATGATAATTGCTACAGAGTTGTTAGCTAGTTATTAGTAAAAATAAAACAGCACAATGTGCTGTTTTTTTTATTTCTTTTCAGGCATTTCGCTTGCAAGTCTTACTCCGATTACTCCAGGAACCTCTTCTTGAAGAATTATTTCAATTCCGTCAGATAAGGTGGAGTCAATCATTATACAATCTGCGCACGCGCCCTTCATATTTACATAAACAATGCCATCAATAAAATCGACATACTCAATATCCCCTCCATCTCTATTGATGAATGGGCGGACTTTGTCTAATGTTTCTTTAATTAACTTAATTGTTTCTTCCATAAGTAATGAATATTATATTCCTTTCATTTATTATTTCAATAAATGTGTGATAGAATCTAAATATGCGAAAAGTAAAGAAAAATGAATTTAGATTAACTGTGTCTCACTACAAGATTTTACAAACGGTTAATGAATTAAATAAAAATAAACTTTATCCGACTGCAAAGGGTATTAATAACATTCTTCAAGGTAAACTTGATCCTGAGACTCGTAAATATATTAATTTAAAGACGTTTGGGACACTCTTGTCTTACCCAGGAAGAAGATTATGCTCTTATATTCTTAATATGGTTCGTCGTGGCTATTTATCTTATATATATGATAAAGGTTCAGATGATATGTATCTAAGACTCACCGAGAAAGGCGAAGTGGAAGTATTCAACTTTGAAAGAAAACACAAGAATGAATACACTAAAAAAGAGCCTCATAGAAAGGCTCAAATAGTAGAAATAAAATAAAAACTCTCAGGAATTCCGAGAGTTTTTTAATTATTTTAATTACTTATGTAAGTAGCTGTATGTTGGACCTTTTGCCTTTGCTGGGCTCTTAACTTCGTCCTTCATAACTTTGAATGTTCTATATCCCATAAGTAGAGCAGCGAGGATAAGCAAGCCGCCAATGACATATGCAACCCAGAGAATTAATGAGTAAGCATGATTTTCTGGTTGAATGTGATAATTTGGATAAGCTTTTGCACCAGCCGCTGAAATTGAGAAGAATAAGACAGAAACTGTAATCAATGCAAGTGTTGTAAGAAGTGCAACAAATGATGATTTCTTTGAGAAGAGAAGTCCTGGAACACAAAGCACTAATAATGAGAATGCTGCAATACCTTGAGCAGATGCAGATCCGATTTTAGAACCTAATTTGTTTTCAACAGTACCGAAGATCCATTGATAACCGGAAAGTCTATATAAGAATCTTTCACTTGCAACTTTGGAGCTAAGGTTTAATGGTCCATAGTGAGCAAATTGTCCTGGGATTGCAAGAAGTCCAAATGAAACTAGAACGACAAGCAATGCGAAGAGGATAACTTTATTCTCTTTGAGAAATTTCATATTCTTTTCTCCTTTCAGATGTGGTTGGGGCGACAGGGATCGAACCTGTGAATGGTGAGTTCAGAGCCCACTGCCTTACCGCTTGGCTACGCCCCAGTAAATTAAAAGGTGGCGTAATTTTGGTGCCCAGGACCGGACTTGAACCGGTATGAGTTATTCGCTCGAGGGATTTTAAGTCCCTTGCGTCTACCAATTTCGCCACCTGGGCATTCAATGGTCTCCCGTAGACGATTCGAACGTCCGACCCCTTGATTAAAAGTCGAGTGCTCTAGCCAACTGAGCTAACGGGAGATCGAGTGCATTTTTCGCAAAATGCTTTACTATTATACACACGAGAAAATATATACTCAAATACTTTTTTAGAAAAAAGTGAAAATTGATATAAAAAAAGCACCAAGAACGGTGTTTTCTTACTTTGGTTGGGGTGGCTGGGATCGAACCAGCGAATGATAGAGTCAAAGTCTATTGCCTTACCGCTTGGCTACACCCCAATAAGTGGTGGGTGAGGACAGATTTGAACTGCCGAACCCTCAGGAATTGATTTACAGTCAACCGCGTTTGGCCACTTCGCTACTCACCCACTATTGATGGTTTCACGTTTAATGGTGGATGTTAAGAGGCTCGAACTCCTGACCCCCGCCGTGTAAAAGCGATGCTCTCCCAACTGAGCTAAACATCCACGTTCACACTCTAAACGTGCTATAAAACTATATCATTATGATATATGATAGTCAAACAAAATTAATATCCCTTTTTACCAAGAAGGTGGAACATATTCTTTTTGTAGATTTCGACCCCTGGTTGGTTAAATGGATTTACTTTCAGTAAATAAGCAGACATAGCACATGTCTTCATAAAGAAGTAGAAAAGATATCCAAGTGCTTTTTCATCGAGCTTTTCAATTTCTAAAACAACATTTGGAACGCCTGCTGTAACAGCATGTGCTTCAAGTGTTCCTTTGAATGCTTGTTCAGAGACAAACGACATATTTTTACCAGCAAGATAATTCAATTCATCAAGGTCTTCTTCAGCCTTTGGAATTGAGATTTCATTGTTTGGATGTTTGATATTTAAAATTGTTTCAAATAAGACTTGCGAACCATCTTGAATGAATTGGCCTAAAGAGTGAAGATCGGTGGAGAAAGTAGCTGAACATGGGAATAATCCTTTATGTTCTTTTCCTTCTGATTCACCAAATAATTGTTTAAACCATTCACCGACAGAAACGAGTCTTGGCTCATAGGTTACAAATAATTCATCTGCAAATTTTTCATGATATAAGAAATCACGAATAACAGCGTATTTATAAGCGGAATTTTCAGAAATTTCAGGGGATTTTAATGATTTTTCAGCTTCTCTTGCGCCTTCAATTAGCTTTTTAATATCGATTCCAGCACAGGCAATTGGGAATAATCCGACCGCTGAGAAAACAGAGAAACGACCTCCAATATCTGATGGTAAAACGAATCTCACATAACCTTCTTGTTGTGATAATTTTAAAAGTGCCCCTTTTTCTTTATCAGTAGTGGCAAAAATAGATTTTGCAGCTTCCTTTTTACCAACTTTTTCTTCAAGAAGATTCTTTAGAATCCTAAATGCAATCGAAGTTTCAGTGGTGGTGCCACTTTTTGAGATGACATTAATGGCAAATTTCTTGCCTTCAAGGTGCTTTATAACTTCGTGCAAATAATCTGAAGAGAATGATTGACCAACGAAGATAATTTCAGGTTTATTGTCTGAATGCAAACCATTAATTGCTTCGATGGCTGCACGTGCTCCTAAATATGAACCGCCAATACCGCAAACAAGCAAAATATCATAGTTTTTACGCACAATTTCAGCATATTTTTGAATTTCATCAAGTTCTTCTTCCTTGATATTTGTTGGGTAGTTTAACCAGCCTAGATAGTCATTACCTGGGCCTGTTTTTCCTTCAATCATTTTATTGATTTCTGCTACTTGATTTTTGTATTTAGCATAATCAATTTTTCTTCCTAAATTTTCATCAACAACTTTAATCATTTGCGTTTTCCTTCTCTTTCTTAATCCATTCATCTAATTTCTCTTTTAGTGCAGAGTAATCAATAAACTCTGGATCAATTTTAACTTTCTTAACTCCGTTTTTATGGTATTCATTTTTTTCTTCTTTGCTAATCTTTGACATTGATAACTTTAAAAAACCATCCGGTTCAATACCAATAACTTTTACTTGGTAAGTTTTACCAATGCGAAGGTATTTATGAATATTTCGAATAAAGACATTTGCTACTTCGGAGATGTGCAAAAGTCCCTTTTTGCCATCATTAAAAATCATGATTGCACCAAAATCACGAATATTGATTATTGTGCCTTCAATAATTTCTCCGATTTGATACTCTTTCATTATTTTAATAGTCCTTCAAGATATTTTATATCTTCCTGTGTGGTAATTTTATGAAATTTTTTGTCACCTTTGACAAGTTTAACTGTATGACCTTGGCTTAAGATTAATGAACAATCATCAGTTGCTTTATTGTTTTCAGCCTTGTTGTGAGCTTCTTTTAGTAAACCGAATTTGAATGCTTGAGGTGTTTGAATTTGTGCTACCGATTGTCTAGAAACAAAGTTTACTATTTCTTCGTTATCGTTTTTAATTGCAATAGTGTCTGTTGCTTCAAGATAAGCAGTCGCGGCACCAAACTCGATGGCAGCTTTTGCAACTTGATTAATGATGAACGCATCTACTAATGGTCTAGCTGCATCATGGATAACAACAATGTTATTGTCTGCTAAATTGAGTGTTTCTAGAGCATGATCAACTGATTCTTGTCTTGTTTCTCCACCTAACACTAATTTTGCATTTATGTTGTTATTTTCAACAAATTCTTGAACATCTTTTTGATTGTCTTTATTAACAACAATCACAAGTTCAGAAATGGTTTTTTGCTTTGCAAATGTTTCAATGGAATAAGCAAAAACAGGTTTGCCATTAAGCAAGCATGATAACTTATTTTTAGGTCCACCAAAACGAACAGACGAACCAGCCATTAAAACAACGCCAGCTAGTTTTTCCATTCGATACCTAAGTTTTCAGCTAATTTCTTAGATTGAGCTTTAAGATTTGCTTCGGCTGCGACTGTTTGAATAATTGATTTAACAACTTTCTCTAAGTCAGAACCTTTTGAGTAATCTGCTTTAATACAGACATTTGTACGTTTTTCTGCAAGAAGTTTTTTAAGAG
>JAEEGK010029701.1_pt1 | contig 10880 bp, 9 predicted proteins | sample 8958771 | NCBI WGS metagenome assembly JAEEGK01 (sample SAMN16246547, study PRJNA631951) | gut metagenome | biome: gut microbiome; feature: rumen; material: SC-attached | host: Bos | place: Iran: Karaj | collected 2018-10 | reverse complement strand
AATATTTCTTGATCAATATCCTTAAAAATATTTTCTTTATCATTTCTTATATTTCTCAAATATTGATATATTTTTGTTCTTGAATCTTCTAAAACAATTTTAATATGATCAATAAGTAATTCTTTTTTATCATTTTTATTAATAAGAAAAAAGTCATTTATACTATCTTCATCATTATTATTTTCATTATCATTATGATTAATTTGATTTAATATCTCAGCATCATTAGAAAGATAAAAAAAATCTTTAATTTGTTCAATATTTAATTGAATAGTATTTTTAAGTGTTCCAAATTTTTTAGGGATAAAATGTTGAATAATTTGTTTATTTAAATTTTTAAAAATATTAATCATAGAATTATAAATTTGTAAATTATTATCTTGATCAAATAAATCCAATAGTTGAGAAGGTGCATCAATTATAGTTTGATATATCATTTCTAAATCTTCACAATTTTTATTATTAATTGAACTACTTGAAGCTTCTTCTAATACATCAATAATATTATGACCCTCATCTAATATTAAAATTGAATCTTCCATATCAATTCTAATAGATTTTCTTATAAAAGGATTTAATATATATTGATATGGTAATATTATTAAATTTGCTGTAAATCTTGCTTTTTTCATATTAAAATAAAAAGGACAAAAACAATTATCTTTTGATATTTTATACATTGATTCTATATCTAAACTATTATAATTTATTTTTGGAATATTTAAAACATTATTATAATATCTACATATTATTTTTTTTGAATTATTAACAATTTCAATTATTTCATTTAAATCTTTCAGTTCTTTTTTAATGAAATATAAATCTTTTTCTTCTTTAATTAAATCAAAAGTTTTTATTAATTTTTTTAAAAATTTTTCAATGGGCTCTAAATTATATAAAAAATAATTTAATTCATATTCTTTAATATTATTTTTAAATTTTGAAAGTTCAACTTTTAAATCAGTATTAAATTCTATTTTTTTTTTTAAATTTTCAAAATTTTGAAAAATTATATTTTTAAGATTTTCAATTTCTTCAAAATTACTATTAGTAATTTCTTTTTGACAAATTCTACAAATTTCATTTAATTGATTTTTTTTATATTTTGATTTCAAAGAATCATTAATACAAAAAATATCTCTTGAGCAAATAGTAGAAGTAATAGGTTCATAAATAGTTTTATTTAATTCTTTAATAATATTATCAATTTGAGTATGTGTTTTTGTAGCATAAATAATTTTTCCTTTAAATCTTTTATTTTTTTTTTGATTAAAAATAATCCAACTTAAAGAAGAACATAATAAACATAAAGTTTTTCCTGTTCCAGTTGGAGATTGTAATGCTGCATATTTTTTTGAATTTAAAGCTTCAATTACTTTTTCCATATATAGCATTTGATTTTTATATGGTTTATAAGGAAAAAAAATTGGAATTTGATTTATTTCAAATTTATAATAAGAATTTTTGTTTTTATTCATTTTAATTGGTAAATTTAATGGAATTTCATCTATGTTTTCATATTTGATTTCTTTTGAGTTATGCATTTTTTTTTAATTGTTTTTTTTTACTTGAAAAGAAAAAGATAAATTTTGAAAAATAATGATGTAAATTAATATTTTAATTTTGTATTTTTTATTAAGAAGATTTTTAATAAAAATCGCTTTTCAAAAATACTTTAGACTTTTTCTTTCAATTTCATTAATTTAATTTTTGCAAAAAAATTTTAAAGTTTAAATTAATTTAAAAATTATTAATAACTCAAATTTATTTAATATTAAAATAAATATAACAATTGAAAGAAAAATGTCAATCCAATACTTAAAAAAAATAGGAATTTTATCTTTTTTTATTATTATAATTGGATATAAACAATATATGAAAATACCAAATCCTTGCCAAAAATCATGTAAAATAATAAAAAATGAATATGATTTAATAAATTGTCTTGATGCATGTTCTGAAAATTATGAAGATTTAATTCCTGTAAAAGGAATTTCTTTTCAAAGATTTTTTTTATATCTGACTATACTTTTAGTTTCAATTCTTTTGTTTATTCAATTTATTAATTATATTTTTATAAATGATGATAAAAGATTAATTGAAAAAATTAATTATCTTTATTCTTATGTTTCAAATAAAACAGTTTTTGAAAAATTAATTCCTAAGGACTCATTTAATTCAAATGAAAAGGATTATATTAAATTAAATGATCATGAAGAATAATAATTTTTAGAAAAATATATATTTATAAAAATTTTATTTTAAAAAAAAATAATAAATTATCTATTTAAAACTAATGAATCAAAGAATTAAATATTATTTATTATTATTGGTATATTTTTTTATAATATAATTTCTTAAATTATTTGAATAAAATGATTTTTTATAATCATCAATTTCTCTTTCATTATAATAATCATTTAAAAAGTTTAGATTTGTTTTATTAATATTATTATTACTATTAATAGTAAAATTTGGATTTGATTTTTGTCTTTTTTTTAAAGACAAAAAATTATCAAAAAGATTATTATTATTTTTTTTATTATTATATTCAAAATTAGAAATATTATTTTGAGTATTCAAAAAAGTTAAATTTCTTTTCTGTAGATTTAATAATCTATTAAACTTTCTTTTTATTGATATACTAATATCATTATAATCATTTATAATTTTTGGTTCTTTAATATGAACTTTTGGTCTATTCATTAAATCAATATTTTCTGAATTTCCAAATTTTTTTTTCATTTTATCAATTTGATATACTAATTTAACTGTTTTATCTAATGTATAATTTCCTTCTTCTCCAAAAACTTTATTGTAATTTTTATTAATATAATATTGTGATAAATTATTATTTTTTTTTAATTTGATATTTTTTGATGAATAACTTCTTGTTTTAGTATCTAAACTTTGATTTGTTTTATTTTGATGTTCCTTAAAGTCTGAAATATTATTTAAAGGAATATTTATTGGAAAATTTTCATTTGTTATTGAATTAAATGTTCTATCAATTACTTTTTTAAAATATGATAAATTTTCACTTATTTGTTTTATATCTTTTTTATTTTTTATTGGATTGTCAAACGATAATTCATTTAAATTATTTAGTTTATTCTTTGAATATTTTGAAAAATCATTCTTTCCTTTAATATATGAATTTGTATTATTTCCTATGTTATTATTATGATAATAAAAATTCTTCATTAAATTTAATTTTTAAATTTAAATAATATATTTATGAAAAAAAAAAATTTAAAAATTAGATAATTATTTAAAATAAGTGATTAAAAGTTATATGATATTTAATTATTTGAATTATCTAATTAAAATGATATTCAATTATTTTTTTTATTTATGGAATATAAATATTTTATTCAAATTATATAAAGAGGTAATAATTTTATTTTTTATTTTTCATTTTTAATTATTATTTATTTTTTATTTAATTATCTTCATCTAAATTTTCAGACTGTTTTTCAATTTCAATTTCTTCTTTATAAAATTGTTGAGATTTATTTTCATAAAATATTTTATTTATTCTTCTTAGATCATCATTGGGAAGACCACAATTATAGAATTCACATTTGTGAAATTGTTTATCTTGAATTTTAGAAACAAAATTATTAATTCCATCAGTTGTAAAATCATTATTATTCAAACTAATAGCATATAAAGTATCATTTTCTTTTAACCCATCTAAAATAATTGTTAAACAATCATCATCTAAATGATTTGAATCTAAATTAATTGCTTTTAATGTTTTATTTTGACTTAAACAAGGAATTATTGATTGAAATTGTTTTTTATAATATCCTAAATTATTTTTACTTAAATTAATCATTTCTATTTTTTTATTTTCTGTTAATCCTTCAAATATTAAATTAATATTATCATTTATTTTACATTGATGAAGTGAAAGACTAATTAAATTACTATTTTCATTTAATAAAATATTTTTAATATAAACAACAGGTGAAGTATTTAAATTACTTGAAGTAACTCTTAAAGATTCTTTGTTTAAATTACAGCAATCAATGAATAAATGTATAAGACTTTTATTATTATTAATTAAATTTGAAATTTTTTGAATTGAAGTTATATTATTATTTGAAATATTAATAGTTGTTATATTAAAATCTGGATTTTTTAATATTATTTCAATACCTTTATTTTCTAGATTATTACTTTTTAAATTAAGTGAAATTAAATTAGGCTTTTTAGAAATTAAATTAGAAATGTCATTTGCTACTTCGTTTGTAAAATTATTATTTTCAATTGATAATCTTTCAATTTTTGTTTCATTATTAATTAAGAAATCAATTAATATTTTTAAACCATCATCACAAATATAATTTCCACCAATTAATAAATGTTTTAAATTGGTATTTGATTTTAAATAATCACATATTGATTCAATTCCATTTTTTTCTATTCCATTATATGAAATATCTAAATTAATCAAATTTGAATTATTTTCTATTAATTGAAGAAGAAATGATATTCCTTTTGTTCCTAATAAATTATTTGAAATATTTAAAATTATTAATGAATTATTATTTGAAAAAAAATCTTCTGCATAATCTAAACCTTCATTTGATATTTTATTCTTTGATAAATCTAAAAATTTTAAATTTTTACAATTTTCTAAACTTTGAAATAAAAATTTAGCGGAAAAATCATCTATTAAATTATTATGTAAGTTTAATCTTTCTAAGTTTTCACTATTTAAAGAAATAAGTAAAGAAATAATTTTAATATGATTTAATTCAAATTCATTTCCAGATAAATCAATTGTATTAAACTGATTTTGTAAAAGAGTTAAACCAGAAGATATAAAGAATAAACTATCTTTAATATTATTATTATATATTAAATTTTTATTTTCATTTTTTTCTTTATTATCATTTTCATAAATATTATTTATTTTTTCTTGAAATAAACCTGAAAATATGGAATATTTTTCATATGAAGTTAAATTATATTTTTTTGCTAAATTATTGATTTTTTCCCCATTCTCAGAAATTAAATCATCAATATCAATTTTTTCAAAATCTATTGGTTTAGAAATTTTTTCTATTTTTTTATATTCTTTAATATTTTCTTTATTATCATAATTTTTCAAAATGTAATAAGAGATTCCAGACTTAATTTGAGGTTTTTTTATTTGTTTTTTTCTGGAGTTAAATTTTTTTTTCTCTTCAATTTGACAAAATTCATTTCTTAATTGAATATATTTTTTATAAATTGAAGAATTACCAATAATATTTTTAAAGTGATTATTAACACATATAATTTTAATTTGATCTTTAATATTTAGAAAACGTATTATATTATTTAATATTTTAAAATTTGATAAAATACTTACTTTTGATGCTTTATAATAAAATTCTGTTTCAACATTTTCTTCATCTTCCTCATTTTCTTTTACTCTTTCTTCATTTATGTTATGTTTATACATATTTTTATTTCTTTAACAAATAAGTTATTTTAAAAATAATTAATATAATATTTATATAAAAAAATAACTTAAATATTTTTTTATAATATTTTTTTAAGAATTTGACAATTTTTTAATTTTTTCTTTTATTAATTTTAAAGAAATTTTTAAAGGTCTTTTATTTAGTAAATGATTATGATGATGTGATATAATATTATTAAATTCTTTAATTTTATTATAAATTCTATATTGTTCAATATGTTTTGGTTGTTCTCTTAATCTTCCAGTAAGATCTTTTTCTTGATAATCTTTAAAATCATATTTTAATCTAATTTGATTATGATTATGAATATTATTTGCTGAAAAAGTTTGTTTTAATTCTGTATTACTACTATTATTTCTTGTTTTTTTATTTCTTGATGTTAATAAAACATCTGATTTTATTTTATGAATTGGTAATTTTTTCATATTATATTTTAAATCTTCTACTTCTTTTTCAGAATATTGTTTTAAATTTGGAAAAAGTCTTATTTGATTTATTTTCTTTTTAGATAAATGTTTTAATGATATTTTAAATAATTGATTTTCTAAGTCTGTTATTTTTTTATTTTGCTCTTCTATATAATAAAGGTAATTTAATTCATTTATTTTTATTCTTTCATCTTTTTCTTTTAATTTTGATTTTAAATATAATAATGTTGATTTTATATCTGAATCTTCTCTTTCTTCTTCTTCTTCTGGAATAAAAATTGCTTTTTCTTCTAAATTTCTAATTTGATTTTTTAATTGTTCATTTTCAACCTTTAAAATTAATATTATATTCTTTAATTCATTTTTTGATTCTTTATCTAATTCTAAATTTAATATATTTTTGGTAGTATAAAAAATTTCATTTAATTTTTCTTTTAATTTTATTTCATTTTTTTTATTTTTTTCCATATAATTTTTAATAATGTAAATAATTGAATCAAAAATATTATCTGAACTTTCATATTCCAAAATTTCTTGCTTAGACATATTTACTTAAAAATTACTGCATTTTTTAAAATGTAATTTTAAAAATAAATTCAAAAAATAAATAATAAATAAAATAATATTTAAAAGAAAAATGTATAATCATTCACAAAGACCAAGAGACTCTGAACCAGATAATAGAGATTTAAATCCAAATGAATATTCTTATTATATTCAAGAACATGGAAAAGAATGTGATAGATTAGAAAATGAATTAAACAAAAGTTTATTTAGAAAGAATCATATAACTCCACACGCAACATTTCAATCAACTACAAAATACATTTTAGGAAATAACAATAATGAAAACATATATAATAACAATAATAATATTAATAATATAATGAGAAAAAATAATCATACTAATTATAATAATAATTCAATAAATTTAAATAATAGAATATTGAATAAAAATCAAAATCAAATAATAAGTCAAAGAAATTACATAAAAAACGAACCTCAAAAAATAGATCAAAATGAAAATTACGATGATATATATTATGATAATAGAAAAAATCCAAATTATAATAATAATAAAATATTAAACCCAGAAGAAAAATCAATATCTCAAAGTATAAACATAAATAAAATAAATGATATAAATCAAAAAAATAATAATTTATCACCATATTATACTGAATTTGGAATGAAAATATATCCTGGAAATTATCAAGGAAATACTTTTAATAGACCAATAAGAGATAATTATTATGATAAAATATATCCAAAAAATAATAGATATAATTTAAATGAAATTAAACAAGATTTTCATACTAAATCTGCAGTATCTCAAACAATCCCAGATTATATTTTATATGATGATAAAGGAAATAAATTAAGACCATATTATTTTTATGATAATAATAATATTAAATATAATCAATATAATTCATATAAAAATGATTATGGAAATAGTAGATTTGGTGATCAAACATATGATTATTATCTTAATGGCCCTATGAGAAGTGATGTTAGTAAAGATTGGAGATTCCCACCTCAATATTATTATAATCCTAGAGGAAATATTAATATGAATATAAATAAATAGTAAATTAGTTTTTTTTTATTTGTTTTTATTCTATTTTTATTTTATTTTTTTTATTTATTTTTATTTATTTTATTTATTTTTGTTAAATATATTTTTTGATAATATGATGTTATTGTCTGAAAAAAATATAAAAAAAAAATGAATTTCAAGAATAAAAATGGAATAAATGAAAAAATGAAAGTTTTATATGATGAATTGTATAATCCATATCCTAATTCAAAAAAACAAAAACTAAAAAGTATATTTATAAAAGAAGATAAATTAGATTACTTTAATGAATTAAACAAACTATATTCAACACCAGTTAATGTAAATAAACCAAAAAAAACAATTTTAACGTTAATTGAAGAATCAAAAAGAAAAAATTTAGATTATAAATCTTTTTTAAAAATAGAAGATTATTATGAACCAAATAAAAAATTTAAGTCTAGTTCAAATATAAAAGGAGTTAATAAAGGATTAATTTTTAAATCAAATTCAACAAAATTAAAAAATGCTTTGGGTTCAATAAAAGAAACAATTAAAACTCCAAGACAAATGAAAAATGAAAATTTAAAAAAAGAAATTTTAGAAGAAATTAATAATAAATGGGATAATATTAATCCAAATTTTTCAACTTTGAATAAGTCATATAAAGAATTAGAAACTTCTCTTATTTCATCAAATAAATTAATGTTTTAAATAATTTTTATTTAATAAATCATATTTTTATTTAATTTCCAAAAAAAAAAATAAAGAAAAAATTTAATAAAAGAATTAATAATTGTTTTTTGTATAAATAATTTTATAAATAACTAAAGAATATTATTATATATAATTATAAACTACCTTTTAATAATATATATTAAAAAATTATTTTTTATTTTGTTTTTCTAAATATTTAATTATATGATTTAACTCTTTTGTAATATTTTTTTCTAAAATAATTTTTTTTTCATTATTTCCTTTTATTTCATGAATCTCATTATTTTAGAAGTAATATTATTTACAGAAATTATAAAGAAAACATTTGAAATACAAAAAGAGTATTTTTTATACATTTTGGATATATTTTATTTATTCTATGTTAGTATCAATCAATAATTTCTTTATTAAATTTAAATTCTATTATAGGTTTAAAAAATTATTTCCTTTTTTATTATCTTGAATTATTTCATTTTTAATTGAATCTTCAATTTCTTTTTTTTTAATCCTAACTATTCCATTTTTAAAACTTACAAATGAATTTTTTTCTTCTGTTAAATTTGTGTTTAATTCCAAATAATCATTTTCAATATCTGAATTTCTTCTTGATTTTAATCTTAAAATTGAATTATTTATTTCATCTGTTTTTGTTTTAGAAGAAATTGAAGTTATATCTTCTTTTTCTGTAGAATAATTTTTTTGAATAATATTTTGAGTAAGATAATTATTTCTAGAATAATTTACAAAAATATTACTTGAGAAATCTTTTATATTTAGAATCTCATTTTTTAAATCATGAAACATTTTTATTGTTTTTTTTAATTTATTTAAATTTTTTGAAATATTATGAAATGTAATGAAAAAATAAAAAAATTGAGAATTTATTTGTTTATCATGTAAATATTTTTTTTCTTTAAGTATTAAATATTATTAATATCATTAATTTTTGAAATATTATTGTAGTTAATTTTCTTTTTTCTTTTTTATTTCTAATTTTTTACTTTTTATGGAGAGTAAAGTTTATAATATTTTCTTTAATCATTTCTGAATAATTTTTTGGAGATACTATTTATATATTTTTTAATAAGATTTTTTTAATTAAATAATATAAAATATATGTTTAACATTAAATTTTTTTTATTTAATTAATTATATATAAAATTATCAAAAAAGAATTGATTTCATAATAAAGATTTACTATTTTAAAAATTATAAAATATTTATTTTAAAAATTTCTTTTAATGGAAGATAAACTTATATTTGAATCTCTCAAAAAAATAATAATTTTTGGGAATAAAAAAGTAGGTAAAACTTCCTTAATATCAAAAATAAAACATTTAAAAGATAATGAAACTTATAAGCCATCAGAAAGTAAAATTTTACTTTTCAAATAATTTTAGATATAATATCAACTCGGTTAAAATTATCACATGATGACACTTTTAATATTGATTTTTTTGAAATATCTTTAGAAGAAGATAAAGATATTGATACAAAAATCTTATTATATCAAACTTGTTTATATAATTCAATATATGCAATATTTATGATTGATATAACAAATAAAAATAGTTTTATAAATATAAAAAATTTAATATCAAGATTAAAATTTGAGAAATATACTAAAACAATATTACTTGTAAATAAAATAGATTTAGTATCAGAGAAAAATATTTCTGAAAATGAGATATCAGAAATTTTAAAAATAAATTCCTCATTTATAATAAGAGAAATATCAATAACAAATTCATTGAATTATAATACATTTATAAATGAATTAAAAGAAAATTTAAATAATGACCAAACAAAAATATTAACAAATATTATATTAGAAATGCCTAAAAGTGTAAAACTAAGCTTACCAAATTTACCACAATTAAAATTAATATTATTAGGAGATACACAAGTAGGAAAAACTGCTTTTATACATAGATATTGTAAAAATTCATTTTATCAAATTTCATTATCAACTTTAGGAATGGATTGTGAAAAAAAAATTATAAAAATAAAAGATAAAATATATAAATTAATAATTTGGGATACTGCAGGACAAGAAAGATTTAAAGCAATACCAAAAAAATATTATCAAAATGTAGATGGAATTTTATTATTATTTGATTTAAGTGAAAGAAATTCTTTTGATAATATTTCAAATTGGATGAAAAGTATTAATGAAAATACAAAAAGTAGATTCACTAATCAAAATAATGATTTAACTATTACTTTGATTGGAAATAAAATTGATCTTGAAAGAAAAGTTAGTCATGAAGAAATTAATAAATTAATTCAATCATTAAATATTAATTATTTTGAAATTTCTTGTAAATTAAATATTAATGTTAATGATTCTATTGCATATAATATTTTTGAATGTATTAAAAAAATAAATCATATTGATTTAAATTTTTCTAATTCTACAATTTTAGAAAATTTAAATCAAGATGAAAATGTTAAAGGAGGATGTTGTAAGAAAAAATAAAAAAAAATAACAAATGATTATTAAAAATTAAGATAAAAATTAAAATATAAAAAATAAAAAGATTAATTAATATTAAAATAAAATTAATTTTTAAATTACTAAAAAAAGAAAAAAAAGTTAAAAAAAAAAAAAATCAAAATAAAAAATAATAAAAAAAAAAAAAAAAAAAAAAAAAAAAAAAAAAAAAAAAAAAAAATAAAAAAAAAAAAAAAAAAAAC
>JAEEGK010029700.1_pt1 | contig 10880 bp, 5 predicted proteins | sample 8958771 | NCBI WGS metagenome assembly JAEEGK01 (sample SAMN16246547, study PRJNA631951) | gut metagenome | biome: gut microbiome; feature: rumen; material: SC-attached | host: Bos | place: Iran: Karaj | collected 2018-10 | reverse complement strand
AATCCCCATATTTTTTAAATTTCAATAAAAATTTATCATTTTTAAAATATATTTATGAAAAAAATATTTTATTATTAATTATTATTTTATTAAAAATGAAGATAATTAATATATCTTTAATAAATAAAAGAACCAAAGCAAAGCAATGGTTAATAACATTTAATTCTATTTTTTAATTTAAATTCAATATTGAATTATATACTATAAATCCATTAATAAATAAATCCAAATCCAAAAGCATTTTTGTTGGTTAGCCGAGTAAAATTTGCATTCAATTAAACAAATTGGCCTTAATTAAGGACAGTAAATATATTATTTAATTATATATATATATTAAAATTCCGCGTTTTTATGTTTTTTAAAGAATAAATGATAAAAATAATTATTATTTTAATGTCATCAAATAATAATGATGACAAATCCGAGAAAAATAACACAAATACAAACACAGAAAATTCCCGATTTAAATCAGATTTTTTTGATAAACAAAATTTAAAAACTCAAAAAAATAAATTAAACAAAAATAAAGCCGAATCTTTTCAACAAAAAGATAAAGACAGCATTTTCAGTGGAAGTTCCAACGAAAATGAAAATAATAATTCATCAGAAGAAAATAACAAAGAACAAAATGATAACAATAATAATTCGGCCCCAAGAGAAATTATAGATATTAATGACCCAGAAGAAAAAATTTTTCAAAATAAAGATATTAATAATAATAACGAAAATAATAAATTCAATTATAATTTAATGTCTATTAATAATAATGATAAAAGCCAAAAAGAAAATGAAGAAAATCAAAATGTTTCACGCTCAATGTCGAGTAAATCAAATCTTTCTCGTTCAAGGTCTCGATCCCAATCAGAAAAAAATTCACATAGTGATAAAAATTTCGAAAGCCAAAATCAAGAAAAGAATAGTAATAAAAATCTAGGAAATAAATTCAAAAATTATAAAAATTCTCGAAGGCAAAGAAATTCAGGTAATAATCTAAATAATAGCAACAATTCAACTTTTATTATGAAAAATGGCTGTTGTAGAAGTTGTATGAAAGCCTTTAGTAAAAATGGAAAATCTTGTTTATGCCAAGTACCTAGAAGGGAAAGAAAATTTATTTTACCTGAAAACGGTTGTAATTATTGTGGTTGTCATGGATGTAATCCTATTGATATGAAATATAATAAAAGATTGCAACAGAAGAACCTTTTATTTCAAGATAATTCAATAAATCATAAAAATCAGAGAATATTAGACTCTGAAGATGAAGATTTAAAAGTCAATGATAACTTGGTTGATTATTATAATAGAGATAAAAAAGATATTCATGAAAATTTAAGTGATATGCTAAAAATAGATTCAATATTTTATGGATTCGGTGTTCCTCTTAGAATACCAAGTTATATTCTTGGTTATAATCCAAATGTGAATTATTATTATGAAAAGAAAAATTTAGGAAATAATAATTATATGGATTACAATAATAACATGGGAGGAAATATGAATAACAACATGGGAAATAATATGAATAATAATATGGGAAATAATAATATGAATAATATGAATTATGATAATAATAATATGAATAATAATAATATGAATAATATGAATTATGAAAATAATAATATGAATTACAATATGAATAATATGAACTATGAAAATAATAATATGAATAATAATATTAATTATGATATGAATGTTGGAATGAATTATGATGATGGTAATAATAATAATATGAATTTTAATAATCCTTATCTTCAGCAACAAAATAATATAAATAATCCATATCAAAACCAACCAATCAATGAAAATAATTATAATTTAAATAATCCAAATGAAATGCCAATAAAAACTTATTCTAATGAACCTAAAAGTAATTTAAATAAAAAAGAAGAATTATTTGATATGAGTGATACTGTTATTGAAGAAAAAAAAAAAATCATAATAAATAAAAATAGCAATGCAATTAATGAATTAAAAAAAAAAAATATATCATTAGCAATGCAATTTATTGCAAATTCAATTGGAATTTTAAAAAATTTTCCAAAAGATAAAAAAACAGATTTTCAATAAAATAGTAATACAAATAAAATAAAATATAAAAGAATTATTAAAAAGCATAAATCATATTAAATTAAAAAATTAATTATTTTCCTTTATTACTTTATTTTTTAATATAATAAATAAATTGATATTATCTTTTCATAATATTTATTCTTTTGTATAATTATATAATAATCTTTTTATAATAATATTTTCAAATTTAATAAATTATTGTTTATGTAAATCTTAAAATACCCAAATTTTTATATTATGATTTTATCAATTTATAATATTTTTAATTTATAATCAATTTTAATAAAAAAAATTTAACACTAAAGCAATTTAAACCTTACTTTTAATTTTACTTATAATATTATCTTCTTTTTCTCCTTTTTGAATAGCATCTGTAATTTCTTTATCTAATTTTTTATCTCCTTCAGAAAATTCATATAATTGATGATTATTAGGAAATATTTTTTTTTCTGATTTACTACTTTTGTTATTGTTATTTTCAACATTTTCATTTTTTGTATAAAAAACTTCATCTTGAAATAACTTTTCTTCAATTTTTTGAATTTTAAATTCAAAAACACAAGAATTTCTTTTTCCTTCTTTATTTTGTTCTTCTGAATTTAATTCATTTTCTTCATTAACTACAGTACATATAAAATTTAAATCTTTATCACATTTTTTTGAAATATCATTATCATCTTTAATCATTAATCCATTAGCTGAAGGATGTCTTTCAAAAGGATTTTTCTTACTAAAAGATAAAAACTTTTTTTTAGGTCTTGGAATATTGTTTTTTGTATTATTATCTTCAATTTTATTTTCATTGTTCATTTTTTTTCTTATTAAAAAATAAAAATTATATATTATAAAATACTGAAAATAATATTAAATTTATCTATTAAAAATAAATATTAAAAATTAAAAATAAAAGAATAAAAACAAATAAAATTAAACGAATATGTAATTTAATTTCAATAAATAAATGCAAAAAATTCTTTTCTTTATTCTAATTCTGATATTAATTAAATAATATAAAAAAATAAATATAATTAATTAATTTATTAATTTATTCCAATTATAAATTTATAAAAAGAAAAAATAAAATTAATTAAAAAACATCAAATAATAAAAAATAACAAAAGAAAATAAAAAAAATTAAAAAAACACAAAAACTAATAAAACAATAAAAAAAAAATGACATCCAAAGAAGAAAAACAACCTGAATCTTCAACAGAAGAACAATCATCAATAGTTCCTCAAAATCAACCAATCCTAATGAAAAAAGGAGATTACACAATTCATATATTAATAGAAGAAGTGAAAAATTTAATAAGTATAGAAGAAAATCATTTACCATCCCCAATAATAAAACTAATATGTTTCAATGAAACAAAAAGAACATCAAAACTTGATATAGAATGTAGTGATCATGTTTTCAACGAACATATTTATTTTGAAAAAACAGATTTAACAGTAGAAATTTTAGACTCATCAAAAATAATAATAGAAGTATATGATGCAAATCACAAAAAGAGAAAAGATTATTTTGGAATATATGAATTTGACTTTGAATATATTTACAGTGCAGAAAATCATTCAATGAAAAATTTATGGATTGCTTTAGCGAATCCAGAATCAGATGATATAACAAAAGTAAATGGATATTTAAAATTAAGTATAAGTGTTTTAAATTCAAATGATGAAAGAGTTGAATTAAATCCTAATTCAAATAATGATTCTGATTGTATGATTCCACCTCAAATTAAAACTGTTTATAAACAATTAATGATTTATATTTTTAAAGCTGAACAATTACCTGATATGGATTCTTTTGGTAAAGAAAAGAAAGTAAATAAAGAATGTGATGGATATGTTGAATGTCATTATATGGGAATTGTTAAAAAAACTAAAGTTTCTTCTAGTAAAAATGATTCTGTTATATGGAATGAAATTATAGAAATTCCTGTATCTCAACCTGCAATTAGTCAAAGAATTGTATTTTATGTTAAAGATAGTAATACTATATCATCTGATTTATTAATTGGATCTTTTGAAATTTCTGTTAATGATGTTTTAAATGATTTTTATAAAGATATTTCTATTGTTAATTTATATGGTGCTTATGATGTTAAATCAAATTCTCAAATGGCAAATTTAATGAATACTAATGCAGAAATTGGTTCTAGATGGAAAGGAAGAGTATTTTTAAAAATTAATTATGTTGATTCTGATAATCCAATTGCAGGAATTAAACCAATTGAAGATAATGATTTACTTAATCAAATTAATACAACAAGTAGAAAACATTTATGGAGTATTTATATTAAATTATTCTCTGCTTATTATTTACCTGAAAAAAGTAGTGAATATAGTATAATTTTTTCTATTGCAGATATGAAAACTTCATTTAAAACTCAAAAGGCAATTAATAGAAATATTGATTGGTTTCTTTGTAATAGTATTCAATATCAATCAATAAGTGATGAAATTGAACATTTACCTGAAATATTTATTTATTTAGTTGATAAGAAAGGAAATGTTATTTCATTTCAGAGAATTGATGCTAAAAATTTTCATTTATCAGATGATATTGTTATGATAAAATTATATCCTGAGCCAATAAATAAATTATGTAATGAAATATATTTTGCTGGTATTATTAAAGCAAGAATAAAGATATTTAATAGAAATAAAGATGATGAAAATAGTTGTAATACTGATTTATTTAAAGATGGTGATGAAAATGATCCAGAATATCAAAAAAAACAAATGAATCAAGGTTCAGATTATGATCCTGATGATTTAGAAAATTTATTAAATAAAAAAGAAAGTGAAGATTATTTAGGTGGAATAGGTAAATTAAAACAACCATCAACATATAAATTTTATACAATAGTAGCAAATGTTTTTATGACAAGATATTTAATAGCAGGTGATTCAGATGGAACAAGTGATCCATATACAATAGTACGTATATTTGATAAAGAATTAAAAACAACAACAAAATCAAATTGTGCAAATGGAATATGGAATCAATCATTAGTTTTTACAGAAGTATCATTTGATTTAAATAATTTATCAACTTGGCCTGTTATGTTAGTTACAGTTATGGATAGTGATGTAACTAATGATGATTTATTAGGTTATACTTATGTTTGGTTAAGTGATTCAGCTTTTAAAATTAATGATTATGATACTTTAAGACCAAAATGGACTCAATTATATTTAGAAAAAAGTAATAAAGCTCAAGGACAAATTCTCTTATCTTTTTATATATTTGATGAAGATCATAAAAATGATGTTAATTTATTAAATATTGTACCTGAAACTATTCCTTATACTATTGAAATTAATGCTTTAGGATTAAGAGATTTAAAACCACTTTCTTTTCTTCCTGTTAAAAAAGCTTTTATATCATTTGATTTAAATTCTATTAATGTTTCAGGTAAGAAAGAAGATAGTTTAGAACCTATTAAAACACAACCTAATGAAGCTGGTGGAAATCCTAATATTAATAGTGTAATTAAATTTAATGTTAAATTACCTCAAGATGAAATTTTCATACCTGAATTACAATGTAATGTTTATGATCATGTTTTAGGAGGAATGATTAATCAATTATTAGGAATTTTTTTAGTTAATGTTAAATCTGTTATTAAAGGTACTCATGATATGTTTGAAGAAGAATATAAACAAACTGAAAAAATTAAAAAAGAAATTAAAAATAAATATAAGAAAAAAAGTGATGATAATAATTTAATTGATGATGATGATCAAGATGTTATTATTAATATGCCTGAAAATGATGAAATTGATACAAGTAAAAAAAAGAAAAATAATGAAAATGAAGCTTTAAATATTGGAAAACCTGATGAAAAAAATATTGAATTTTCTAATAGTTATTTATGTTTTAAACCAGATGATTTAAATAAAATTTATAAAGGTAAAATTGATGATGATTTACTTTTAAAAAATAAATTTAAAGAAGATTATTTTGTAATAAAACCTTCATTTAAAGAATATTCAATACCAGGTTCAACAAAAAAACAAAATGAAAGTAATGAATTTTTAATAGAAGATATGTCACAAGTTCCAGATAGTAATTTATATATGGAAATAGGATTTAATAAAAATGATAATCCATTAAAATTTAAAAAAGAAAATTCATTAGAATATCAAATTTTAAGTCAATCAAGTGATGATTATTCAACAAATGGAAAACATTATAGAAGATATTTTGGAAAAGAATTAGAAAATGTAAAAGAATTAAATTTAGTTTCTCCATTTATAAAATGTCAATTAGTAAGAGGAAAATATGAAGATAAAAAAAATCAAAGTGATATTTTTGAAGCATTAAGTGATATAGATAATAAAATAGTAAAAAGATATTCAGAAAGTAAACCAAAAATAGTACAAAAATTAAGAGCACCTATAAGAAAATTATATGAAAATTATGATGAAAAAGATGCATTAAATTCAATTAAAAGTTCATTTGATACTAGACCATTTGGTCATTTTAAAGGATTAATTAGAATAGCAGAAAATGATAAAATAAAAGAACATGAAGATTTCATTAATAATATTAAAGATGAATATAATGGAACAATTCCAAAAGAATTATCATTTTTAAATGAATTTGATTTAATTTCAAAAAAAATATTAGTTAAAAGAAATGTAATAGTTAGAATATATATTTTAACAATAAATCACTTAGCTAAAAAAGATACTTTATCACCAAGTGATCCTTATATTGTTATTAAATTAGGTAATGAGGAAAAAATAAATGAAAAGAAAAATTATCAAGAAGATAAAGTTGATTGTAATTGGTATAAATATTATGATATATTTAGTGAATTACCAGGTAATGGAACATTAACAATTCAAGTATATGATTATGATCCAATATTTAGTGATGAATTAATAGGTGAAACAACAATAGATATTGAAGATAGATTTTTTGATTGTGAATGGCAAAATTTAAAAAATAAACCAATAGAAACTCGTCAATTATATAATATAGATACACAAGGATCACAAGGAGAAATAAAATTATGGTTAGAAATATTTGATAAAGAACAAAGAAATGATATGATACCTTGGAATATAAAACCTCAACCTGAAAATTTATTAGAATGTAGATTAATAATTTGGGAAACTGAAGAAATGGAAAATTTAGATATTGAAGATACAAGTGATATATATATTTTAAGTTATATTGATATGAAAGATAAACATAGTACTGATATTCATTATAGATGTCAAACTGGTGTAGCATCATTTAATTGGAGAAATAAAATTCCTATTAAATTACCTCGTAATAAATACGATTTAACAATTCAAGTTTATGATAATGATATTTTAGCAAGAGATGATTATATTTGTGGAAGTAGATTAAATTTAAAATATTTAATTAATTATTCAAATATATTAGATTGTCCAATTAAATTATCAAGAGAATATTATAGTAAATTACCAGAAAATGAAAAAATATTTTCAAATATTGAATTTTTATCTAAAAGTGAAGATGAAGAAGGAACAAAATTTTGGGTTCAAATGGAGAAAAATGGAAAAAAAGGAGGAAGAGTTTTATGTTCTTTAGAAATATTACCTGAATGGTATGCTAGTATGAATCCAGTTGGGAAAGGAAGAGATGATCCTAATGTTAATCCTTATTTACCTGAACCATTTGGTAGACTTACTTTTACTATGAATCCTTTTAAAATGTTTAATCAATTAGTTGGACCTAAATTTAGAAAAAAATGCTGTTGTGTTATTTGTTGTATTTGTTGTATTGTTTATTTAATTATTGTTATACCTTATGCTATTTGGTTTATTAGTGGAGAGATTATTAATCCTTTTAATTATAAGAAAAGTAGTTCTAGTACTGGGAAAAAATAATTTATTTTTTTTTTTTTTTGAGGTTTTTATTTAAGAGTTTTTAATGGTTTTTATTTAATGTTTTTAATTTAATTTTGTTTTTTAAAACTTTTATTTTTAATTGTTTGGAAATTTTTTTAGTTTTTTTTATTATTTTATAAGTTAAAAAATATATTATTTAATAAAAATAAATATTCACTCTAAATTCTACAATTCAAATAGATTATAATTTTTTTTATAAAAAATATGTTAAACCTTTTTTCTTTTTTCCTTGAAAATTTATAGACGACGAAAATTTGTGCTTTATACTATTGTTTAAACAATATTTTTTTATAATTTTTTCTCTAATATTAACAGCTTCTTCATTTATTCCTTTTATTATATTTTCTTTTAATCTAATCATTCTATCATTATATTTTAATAAAGAACAATTTTTTTTAATGATAAAAATCCCTTCAATTTCTTCTAAAATTTCATTCTTTTCATTCACTATTTGAATATATTTTTCACTTTTTTCAATATCTACATTATCTAATTCTAATGATATTTCATGTATTTTATTTTTATATTTTTTATTAACTTCTTCTATCTTTTTTAAATTTTCAGCATAAATTTCATTTAATTCTTTAATAAAATCATTTTGAATCATTTGTAAATTATTTAAATTAATATTTTCTATTTTATTTATTATTTCTTTAAACCATATATCGTTATTTCTTTTTTCTTTTTCTTTAATGCTTAATTCTTGAGATATTTTTGACTTTTCTAATAATAATTTCCTTTTTATTGGAGTTATCTTTTTATGACTTGAATTAATTGAATGAAATTTATTTTTTTTTGAAAAATTAGTTTCATTTTCATCATTAAAATCTAAACTATTATTATTACTATTTATAAAAAAATTTGAATCTGTATTTGAAAAATTATTATAATCAGATTCAGTAATTTTTCGTTTATATTTTTTTATATTTTTATTATTATTAATTTGATTAGGATAAGTTTTAAACATTTTTAAATTTTAATTGAAAAAAAATATATATTATAATTTAAATATAATTTATTTAGTAATTTTAATTGTTGAATTATTGAATAATTCAGTTTGTATAATTTCAATTTCATTTTTCTGAGCTAAAATTAATAAATCATAAAATAATTTTGCAGGAGGAAATTTGTCTCCATCAACACATTTACATATTGTATTAAAATCAGTTGATTTTTTTTTATTTAATATATTCTTATTTAGAATTGTACATAATTCTTTAATATTAATTTTTTCAATTTCTTCTTCATTAATATCTTTTATACTATTTCTACTTTTATCATTAATTGTATTATCTAAAATAGTATTATCTTTATCAGAAAAATTATTATTTAAATATGAATCATCATCATTATTAATATCTTTTAATAAAAGCTGTTCATTTTCTTCATTTTTATTTGCTTCTTTTATTTTTGAAATTAATGAAGATTTATTAAAATCATTTTTATTTAATATTAATTTACTTATACTTTTGTATAATTCCTTTGATTCACTTTTAATATTTGAAATTGATATTTTTTTCTTTGCTGTTGTTGTTATTGGAAATATATCATGTCTTAATTCAATATCATCTTCTTTTTTATTTTTTGTTGATAAATCAATAATACTATTTATAAAAGTATCATTTTCTTTTTTTATTTTTTCTTCTGTTTTTTCATTTTGAGTATTTATATTTGGTTTTAGTAAATTATCTGGAATTAAATATTCATATTGACTTTCTCCTTCAAAAGATATTATTTTATTTTCATCAAAATAATTATCAATTATTTTTTCTTTAAATTGATTTATCATATTATCAACATTATAATTTATTTTTTTTTCAGAAGGTTCTAAATTAATATTAATATCATTATCATAATCTAAAAATTTATTTTTATGAACAAATATATTTTTCTTTTCTTTTTCTTTTAAATTTTTTTCAATTTGTTTAACTGATTTTTTATTCTGATTTAAAATATCAAATAAATCAATAAAATCATTATTATCATAATTTAACTCATTATCATTAATATTTTCATTAATATTTTCATTAATATTATAATTTATATCATCATTAAAATCCAATTGATTATTTTTATTAATATTTGAAAAACTATTATCATCCATATTTATCATTTTAGAAAAATTATTTTCTTTATTATTAATTGAAATATTATTAGAAATTTTTTGTGATAAAGCACTTTTTTGAAGTGTTCTTTTTAATAAATCATTTGAGTTTAAATCAGTAAATTGTTTTGAAGGAGTAACAATTTTATTGAATTCTTTATGTTTACTATCAATAGTATCAATCATATGAAGTAAAGATTCATTCATTAAAGAAATCATATTATTAGAAGAAGAATTAGAAAACCATTTTAAATTAGTTTGTTTAACATTTGTTTTTAATTCATCTTTAAATTTATCTTTTTTTTTCCTTTCAATTTTTGAATTATTAATACTTTGATTTTGAATTCTTTGTCTAAATATATTCATAGCATCTTCTAAAATTAATAACAATTTTTTATTATATACTCTAACTAAACCTAAAATTAAAGGACCATATGCTCTCATTGGAAGTGAATTATTAGCGGCATATTTTTTAAGTGATTTTATTGTTTCTTCAATTATTAATTTAGATGCAAAGTTTTTTGTTATTTTTCTTCCATTATATCCTATTTCATATAATTTGCCTAATATTTTATTTGAACGAATTATATCTATTGAATATATTGTTTGTTTTTCATCTTCTGAATTTTCTGAATCACTTGTTGACATTTTTTCGTATATTTTTTTTAAAATTAAATTAATTAATTTATTAAATATTAAATTATTTATATTTGCATTATATTTTTATATTTATACTTTCTTTTTTATTTTGTTTGATTAATTTTGTTTTTTCAATGGGGATTGGGGATTGGGGATTGGGGATTGG
>JAEEGK010029697.1_pt1 | contig 10881 bp, 10 predicted proteins | sample 8958771 | NCBI WGS metagenome assembly JAEEGK01 (sample SAMN16246547, study PRJNA631951) | gut metagenome | biome: gut microbiome; feature: rumen; material: SC-attached | host: Bos | place: Iran: Karaj | collected 2018-10 | reverse complement strand
TTTTCGTATTCCTTCTCGCCTGCGGTGTAAATGCGGTCGTGTCCTGGCATTTTTTGTGAGTTGCGGAGGTCGCGGAGCAAATTGCCTGCATTCTTCTTGAAAACATCAAGGTCCTGGAATGTTTCAACATTTATTGCAATGAAGAAATGCCCGAGGCGGTATGGCTTCTTGTTGCCGTTTTCGTCGAGACCGGTAAGAGCCTTCATATATCCGCCGCACTGCAATGCCGACGATAGTATTTCAACGACGGTTGCATAGCCATAACCCTTGTAGCCTGCTGTTTCTTCGCCGATTCCACCGAGCGGAGCAAGTGCAGCCTTGCCTTTTACAAGGTCGTCGAGGACTTCCACCGAATTGGTCTTGGAGTTGCCTTCGCGGTCGATGCACCAGCCCTTGGGCAGGTCTTTGCCGACTTTTGCGTAGTATTCGAACTTTCCGCGTTGGCTTACCGATGTGGCGCAGTCGAGGAAGAACGGAAATTCTTCGTCGGTTGGGATTACGAATGTGAGCGGGTTGGTACCGAGCATGTTTTCAACGCCGAAAGTCGGTGCAATCGATGGACGGGCGTTTGTGCCAGTGAGACCGATCATGCCTTCGCGAGCAGCCATAAGTCCGTAGTAACCAGCAATTCCGTAGTGCGAACTATTGCGTACGGCAACCATTCCCATGCCGAATTTCTTAGCCTTGTCGATAGCCATCTGCATCGCTTGTTTCGAAACTACATGTCCCATGCCGTTGTTAGCGTCGAGTAGGGCGGTAGTAGGACTTTCGCGCAGAATGTCAACCTTGGTAACCGGGTTTACGATTCCAGCCTTGATTCTGTCCAAGTATATTGGTTTCAAGCGGTTGATGCCGTGAGAGTCGATTCCGAGCTTGTCGGCTTCGAGAAGAACATCGGCTATAACTTCTGCATCGTTTTCGGGAACACCTGCTTTCTTCAGCGATTCGACGCTGAAAAGGTGTAATGTATCAAAATCTAAATGTCTCATTTCTAATAAAATATTTTTTGACAAAGATACCTATATATTATTCACTTCAAAATCTGTTTCCCTTTTTTTGTCAACAGCACAATGTTTGGTACTGAAAACTAAACAGTAAAATGTCGGTTTGTATTATGTTTTTTCCATTATCTTTCTTAACTTTGCCTAAAATTTTGAAAAATGAAGCGTTTCTTGTTGATATTGTCATTATCGCTTATGTGTGCGATTGAGAGTATTGCGCAGGTGAGTAGCGGTGTTGAGTTTGTCGATTCGTTGCATATACATTTTATTTACAGGGGCATTAGGTATGCTTTTGAGGATGGACAGAAATCGCTTTATGTAGATGTGAATTATAATGAAGAAACGCCGACAAAGGTGGATATTGCTGGCAAAATTAAAATTGATGGCAAGGATTATCCAGTGAAGAGGATAGGAAGCAAGGCGTTTTATGGTTGTCGGAACATAACCTGTGTAACGATTCCAAACGAAGTTGAGATAATCGACAGCAGTGCTTTTAGGTGGTGTGTTAACTTGTCGGTAGTTAGAGTCCTTGATAATATTAAGCGAATTGGACCTGATTGTTTCCGCAATTGTACTAACTTAAGGAATTATTACTTGTCGAATGGCTTGACATCGATAAGCGCAGGTGCTTTTCGTGCAAGCGGATTGATGTCAATAGTTTTGCCTAATGGTCTAAAGGATATTGGTGCTTATGCTTTTGAAGGTTGCAAGGCTTTGTCAACTGTGCGATTTTCGAAGACTGTGCGTACAATAGGAAAGGAGGCTTTTGCCAACTGCTGGGCGTTGTCATTGGTTTTGTTGTACGATCAGGTGCGTAATGTTGGAGAAGGTGCTTTTATGTCGTGCCGAAGTCTAAAGATGGTGGCTTTTTCAAAGCTTGTCGAATCGTCAGTTAGGACGGTGGTTTCGGCGGATGCCTTTGCCGAGTGCAAGTCGTTGGATACAGTTGTTTGCAATACAAGCAGGGTGGGGAAGGTTAAGGATGTAGTTTTTCATGAAAATAGTTTTAGAGGAAGTCCTATAAAGTACGAAAACATCATATACGGCGGCAAACCGGTTGACAATCCCAATGCTGGCAAGCGCAAGAAAGGTGATCCCGAATTTGAGGAAGATGAGATTCTGATGAGTGAAGATAATGCCGAACGTTTGCGTACCAGTGAAACTGTAAAGCGCGGACGTAAAGATGTTGGCGTCCAAAAAAATCCAAAGAAGAAGAAAAAGTGACGGCTTATGCCATATTTCTTTCCTTCTTAATCCTGTCGTAGGCTTCGTTTATTGCTTGGAATTTCTCTGTTGCCTTGCGTGTGACTTCTTCGCCCATGCCTGCAACCTTGTCGGGATGATGTTTCATAGCCATCTTCTTGTAAGCTTTCTTTACTTCCTCGTTGGTTGCATCTTTAGTGATACCAAGAATTTCGTAGTCGGAATCTTTGCCAACGACTATGAACATAGATTTTATGGAGTTGAAATCGTAATCGCTGATGCCGATTCCAGTTGCAATGCGTTTTAAAACATCGAGTTCTTCCTTTACAATTTCGTTGTCGGCGTTAGCAATTCCGAAAAGATAGTGCAGAAGCTGTAACTTCAGCGAGTTGTTCATGTTGTATCTTATCTGTCGGCAAACGTCATCTAGTGGAATTTCAGCATTTAGCATTGGTTTAAGTAGTTGCAATGCCTTGAGAGTCTTTTCCTTTCCGAAATTCTGAACAAGGAAGGCTTTTACATATTCCAGTTCACTCTTTTTTACAATGTTGTCGGCTTTCATTACTGCTGCCGAAAGAGTAAGCAAAACCACCATGAAGTCGCCTTTTTCGGTGCGTCTAGTCCGATTGCTGCTCGGTCTTGTCGGCTCATTATCGGATGAACTGCTTAGTCCGTCAATTGCCGAACCAATAAAGAAACCAATCAGTCCGCCAATAGGACCGGTAAGCACCCATGTCAAGCCACCAAGTATCCATTTCCATTTTCCCATGATTGTCAAAGTTTTAGGTTGTTAATAAATGTTTCTGTTTGTTCTATCAATGAATGATTCCTGTCGTTTATGAAGATGGCATTGCATCTTTCTCGACCTGAATTTTTCCTTTGTATTCTTATTTTTTGTAGAGCCGTTTCTTCCGAAACTTTGTCGCGCAAGCATATTCTCTTTACTAGGATTTCTTCTGGAGCTTCCACAAAAATTATGCTGTCGAGAATGTCATCTATTTTCGCATCAAATATTATTGCAGATTCAATTGCTGTTATGTTGGAATTCTGTGCATTTCTCCAATCGATGAAATCTTGCTTTACTGCTGGATGGACTATTGAATTTATGGTTTTTCTGTTTTCTTCGCTTCCAAAAACTATTTTCCTGAGATAATCCTTGTTGATTGTCCCGTTGGTATATGTATTTTCTCCGAAGCAATTGACTAACGATTCTTTTATTTGCAAATTGCTGTTCATCAGAGATTTTGCTCTATAATCGGCATCATATACTGGTATGTCCATAGAACGGAAAACCTGGCTGAGCATTGATTTTCCGGAACCGATAATTCCTGTAATGCCGATGCTTGTCATTTCTTTTCGAGTATAAAGCAGCAGGTTTCGGATGAGCTTCGGAGTATCTGTACTTTGCCGTCGTTTGACTGAACCTTGATTTCAATGATGTTGCCTTTGGCATTCCTATAGTCGGCTGTGGCTGTGAAATTGTATTCCTGTACATCGTTGAAGTGCGAAAGCTGTACAAGATAGTTCACGTCAACATATTGAGGGAGAACTGTGTACGAATATTCTGGCGGAAAGTTGACAGGCTTAATCTTTATGCGTTTGCTTGCCCGAGTGAACATTCCAATTTCGTGCGAAATGCTTACGATTGATTGTGATGCGCTTATGCCATCTGGTATGTCGAGGACAAGATTGTATTGTTTTTTTGCCTTCAGCAAGCCAAGGTTCTTGTCTTCGACACCAATTGAAACTATGCTGTCGATGCTAGATGTCTTTCCTATTATGCTCACTGAGTCGGGGATAATCATTGTCTTTGTAATTCTTTGCCCGTCAATAAGTTTGTATTCTATGTTTGAAATATCTACAGGGACTTTTTTCTCCTTTACATTTATGATGTCGAAGAATATTGTGTCGGGCTTTATGTCGCTGAGGTTTATTTTTTCTCCTACCTTTTTTCTGATAAGCGGTCTGAGGTCGCTCGTTATGATATAAGCTTTTCCCTTGTTGCTTGCATATTTTAGCAAAGGGCGGTTGTCTTGGGCTTTCGTGTCAAGGTCAATGTTCAGAGGAATGTTCCTTGTCTTGAAGCTCTCTTGAAAAAGGTTGTAGCCTTGTCCGGATGCAGTTACCGATAGTTCCCCGCTGTGAGTGCTTTCTTCGCTTATAGTTTTGGGAATGTTTTTGAACTTGTATTTGATTGTTATGTCGCTAGTGAGGTTCTTGTTAAGGTAGTTGAGGAACCAAAGAAAGAATGACAGGACAACAAAAGCAAGGAATACCAGAAAATTTCTGTTATTGACCACTTTTACAACGGGATTCCCTTTCTTATTTGGCTCCTGCTGTTCTGTCATTCGGTGTAATTATAAAAGAATTACTTTTTCTCTGCCGTATCGTTGTTCTGGTTTTCGGCTTCGGTGAAGCTTACGATTGAGTTCTTGTCAATCTTGATTTTCACGCCGTTGGCAATTTCGAGAAGTACGTAGGTGTCGCTAAGTTCATCGATGATTCCGTAAACACCGCCTGCGGTTATTACCTTGCTGCCTTTCTTGAGGCTTTCTTTGAACTTTTGTGCTTCCTTGTTGCGCTTCGATGCTGGTCTAATCATGAAGAAATAGATTACTGCGATTAGCAATACCCAGAAAATTACATTCATCCAGATGTTCGACTTCGGAGCTTCCTGTCCTGCTTGTGCAGCCTGTAGTAAAATTAATGATAAGTTTTGCATATAAATGATATTAAATTAGTTAACTATTTAGCAACGACATCGCACCTAATATATAGTACATGTTCGTTGGGGTCGGTATTGGCGGCGATGCGCACATTCTTGTTTTGCATTCCGTTTTTGTTGGAACTGTCGAAAGTAAGTTCTACATATCCTTCTTCGCCTGGTTTAACGGGTTCTCGCGTCCATTTTGGCGATGTGCATCCGCATGAAGGTTTAACGCTCGAAATCACAAGATTTCCATCGCCGGTGTTTGTGAATTTGAACTTATGCGTAACTTTCTCGCCTTGGATCACTGTGCCGAAATTGTATTCAGTTTCTGTAAAAGTCATCTTGGGCATTCCATCGCTAGCCTTTGTGTAGTCGTCAACATTGTCGGCAGAAATTGGGTTGTCGATTCCGTATTCGCCACCGCCAGTCTTCGGGGTTTCCTTGCACGATATTGTGGCAAGAGTCATGAGGGCGATTAGTATGATTGTTAATTTTTCTGTTTTCATAGTTACTTTCTTTTTGAGTCGCACCATGGTGCGACTTTACTATAATAGTCCCATGCCTATTTTGTTAAGCGTGTTGTCGTTTTTGCTCTGGTTGTATATCCTGTCGAGGATGCCGTTTACGAATGTGCCGCTCTTTTCGGTGCTGTATCCCTTGGCAATTTCAATGTATTCGTTTATTGTAACTCGCACAGGAAGTTCGGGGAACTGCGTCATTTCGCAAAGAGCGAGGTGCAGTATTACCCTGTCCATGAATGCTATACGCTGAAGTTCCCATTTTTGCAGGTTCTTTTCGATTAGTTCGTCGAATTTCTGGCGGAACAGGCAGGTGCTCTTAATGAGTGTGTGTGCAAATTCTCGGTCTTCATCGTTTTTGAAAACAGGCGGAAGCCTGAACTTGTCGATGTTGTCGTCGTTAAGCTTCTTTATTGTCTGTATCAGGTTGCTTAAAGCAAACTCGATGTCATCGTTCCAGTATATGCTTTCGGTTTCGAGGATTTCATCAAGGTCGTCGTTGTCGACGAGGTATTTGTTTATAATCTTGCAAATCAAGTCGGTATCCTGCTTTAGACTACGATTTTCGTCTTCCATGTAGTTCTTGTAGAACTCGGAATTTGCCATCTTGTTGAAGATGTTGCGTACAAATTCGTAGTGTTCCGACCAGTTGGAGCTGGCATTCTCCATATATTTCTTTATGGTAGGTTCGGAACGGAAAGCCTGTATAATTCGGTTGTCCACGAATTTGCGGTTGGGGTTCAGGTCTTCTTCGGTAGGAAGCAACTTGTTGCGGTTGAATTCAATCTTATATTCAGCGTGGTCGGCTATTGCCACCATAAGGCAGAAAGTTTCCACAAAAAGTTCGTATGACTTTTCAATGCTCATTTCGAGAGCTTCCCAGACTTTTTCCAGTGAGCCATCGTAATTACCTTGAACAAAAGCGTAATAGGTCTGAACCGCCTTTATTCTAACCAATCTCCTGCTAATCATCGTTTATGCAAAATTATTTGCGCAAATTTAGTTATTTTATTAATGAGTGCATAATCTTTTTTGAGTATTAATTTCACTTTTTCTTGTTAATTTTTAATATTAAATTTGCATTATCAAGTTATTTGTCTAAATTTGTCCCGATAAAATTTTAATTATGGATTCAATCGAGAAAGATAGAAGGATTGTAAATTCCACTTCGGTAAAGATTGGAAAGAGGACATATTTCTTTGATGTAAAGGCAACTGCAAATGGCGACTATTATCTTGTGATGACTGAGAGCAGGCGTATTCAGGATGGCAGTTTCGAGAAGCATAAGATATTCTTGTACAAGGAAGATTTTTATAAGTTTACGCAGGCCTACGACGAAGTTATGTCCTTTATGAAAGGCGAAAAGCCCGACTATTTCGTTGAGCCGGAGTTTCCTGAAGTGGAAGAGGAACAATAATTAAAGTTCCTTTTTGGTTTGGTTTCGGCAGTGAAACTGCTGCCGTTTTTTATTGCCGTGTAATAGCGGCTTTTTTTTGTGCTGTGACAAAACGGAAAATAAAAAAGGGAAGCCGAAACTTCCCTTTTCAATTATTCTTGTGATTCAATTACTTGCAAGAGCATTTGCAGTTCTTGATTGCAGCCTGAGCAGCAGCAAGACGAGCAACAGGAACTCTGAATGGTGAGCATGATACGTAGGTCATACCAGCCTTGTAGAAGAATTCTACTGATGCAGGGTCACCACCGTGTTCGCCGCAAACACCAACTTTCAGCTTTTCGCGAGTTGAACGGCCTCTTTCAACACCAAGCTTTACAAGTTGACCAACACCTTCCTGATCCAATGTGTTGAACGGGTCGGCTGGTATAATCTTGTTGTCAACATAGGTGTGAACGATTTCGTTAACGTCGTCACGCGAGAAACCGAGAGTCATCTGGGTGAGGTCGTTGGTACCGAATGAGAAGAATTCAGCAACTTCTGCAATCTGGTCGGCAACCAAGGTAGCACGTGGAATTTCAATCATTGTTCCGTACATGTAGTTGATTGTTACACCCATCTTCTTTTCTACTTCGGCCTTAACTCTGTTGGCGATTTCCTTCTGGTGCTTCAATTCCTTAACATTGATTGTCAACGGAACCATGATTTCCAGATGCGGATCGAAACCTTCCTTCATAAGTTCTGCAGTTGCTTCGAACAAAGCGCGGAACTGAGTTTCGGTGATTTCGGGGTAAACGATGCCAAGACGAACACCACGGAGACCCATCATCGGGTTGACTTCGTGCAATGCTTCGATACGGCTCTTGAGTTCTGCCAAGTCCATACCGCGTTCCTTAGCAACTTCGCGCTGCTTTTCTTCGGTATGAGGAACGAATTCGTGCAGAGGCGGGTCCATAAGTCTGAATGTCAAAGGTTTGCCATTCATAACCTTCAATGTGCCCTTTGCAGCTTCCTTGATGTATGGTTCGAGTTCGTTGAGAGCAGCAACGCGTTCTGCAGTTGTGTTCGAAAGAATCATGTTGCGGAGCTTTTCCAACGGCTTTTCGCTGTTCTTTCCGTAGAACATGTGCTCGATACGGAACAGACCGATACCTTCAGCGCCAAAGTTGATAGCGTTCTGAGCATCTTCTGGATTGTCGGCATTGGTGCGAACACCCATAGTTCTGTATTTGTCAACGAGCTTCATGAATTCTTGGAAGAGAGGATTTTCGGTAGCGTCAATCATCTTGACTTCTTCGGCGTAAACCCAACCCTTCGAACCGTTGAGGCTCAAGGTGTCGCCTTCCTTGAAAGTCTTGTCGCCAATGTGAACTTCGCCCTTCTTGAAGTCTATCTTAACATCTTCGCAACCTACGATGCAGCACTTACCCCAGCCACGTGCAACGAGTGCAGCGTGTGAAGTCATACCACCGCGAGCGGTAAGGATACCGTCGGCAGCACGCATACCTTCAACATCTTCAGGGTTGGTTTCTTCTCTTACGAGGATATTCTTAACTTTTGCCTTGTTGTACTGCATAGCCTTTTCGCTTGTGAGGGCAATCTTTCCAACTGCACCGCCAGGACCAGCGGGAAGACCTTTAGCGATAACGGTGTGCTTCTTTTCGTCGGCAGCATCGAGAATCGGGTGGAGGAGTTCGTCGAGCTGAGCAGGAGTGAGGCGCATTACAACTTCCTTTTCGTCGATAAGACCTTCGTGGAGCATATCGAGAGCCATTGTCAATGCAGCAACACCAGTTCTCTTACCAACACGGCACTGGAGCATATAGAGCTTACCGTCCTGGATAGTGAATTCGATATCAAGCATATCGTGGAAGTTCTTTTCGAGGATGTTGCGGATGTCGCAGAGTTCCTTGTAGGTCTGCGGCATGAGTTCCTGCATCGACTTCATATGCTTGTTCTGTTCGTTCTTTGTGTCGTCGTTCAGTGGGTTTGGGGTGCGGATACCTGCAACCACGTCTTCGCCCTGAGCGTTGATAAGCCATTCGCCGTAGAACTGGTTGTCGCCGGTAGCAGGGTTACGGGTGAAAGCAACACCTGTAGCAGAGTTGTCGCCCATGTTACCGAATACCATTGCCTGAACGTTTACTGCTGTACCCCAGTCGTCCGGAATACCTTCGATACGACGGTAGGAGATAGCCTTCTTTCCGTTCCATGACTTGAAAACGGCCTTGATACCGCCTTCCATCTGAGCGCGAGCGTCATCCGGGAATTCGGTTCCGAGAACTTCCTTAACCTTTGCCTTGAATTCTTCGGCAAGTTGCTTAAGTTCGTCAGCAGTTATTTCGGTATCTGACTTGTATCCCTTGTTGTGCTTGAATTCGTCGAGCATATCGTCGAGGATCTTGCGGATTCCCTTGCCGTCGGCAGGTTCAATACCTTCAGCCTTTTCCATTACGACATCGGCGTACATCATAATAAGACGACGATATGAGTCGTAAACGAAACGTGGGTTGTTTGTTTTCTTAATGAGGCCAGGGATTGTCTTCGAGCACAAACCTATATTCAAAACTGTATCCATCATACCAGGCATAGAGCTGCGAGCTCCCGAACGGCACGATACCAAAAGAGGATTTTCGGTGTCGCCATATTTCATGCCCATGATGTTTTCAACATTCTTCATTCCTTCCCATACATCTTCCATCAATGTGTCGGGGAGATTGCAGTTGTTTGCGTAGTAAGCTGTACAACATTCAGTTGTGATTGTCAAACCAGCGGGAACCGGAAGTCCCAGCAAACACATTTCGGCAAGGTTGGCACCTTTGCCGCCCAACAAGTTTTTCATGTCGGCTTTACCTTCAGCTGTCTTTCCACCAAAGGTGTAAACATACTTTACTTTACTCATTTAACAGTAAATTTAAATTTATAATTCCTTTAAAACGGGCGCAAAATTAATAAAAAAAATTATACCTTAATTAAGTGGTGATATTTTGTTGAAAAAATTATTATTTGTACTTTTGCGTACCGAAAATTTAGGAACAGATGCGACTTTATACGGAACAGTTGGTCAAGCAGTACGGAAAACGCACCGTGGTCAAGGGTGTTGATGTGGAAGTCAACCAAGGCGAAATTGTTGGTTTGCTTGGCCCCAACGGCGCAGGAAAAACTACCACTTTTTATATGATAGTCGGACTGATAAAGCCGAACAGCGGTCGTATTTTCCTTGATGACAAAGAAATAACGAAACTTCCTATTTATAAGCGAGCTCGCTTGGGGATCGGTTATCTGGCGCAGGAAGAGTCTGTTTTCCAGAAACTTTCGGTTGAGGATAACATTAAGGCTATTCTTGAGTTCAGGAAGGGACTTGGTCGCAAGGAGCGCAACGAAATTACGGAGCAACTATTGGAAGAATTCAGTCTGAAGCATATTCGCAAGAGCAAGGGCTTCCAGTTGTCGGGTGGCGAGCGTAGGCGTACCGAAATTGCTCGTGCGTTGGCAATCGATCCGAAATTCATTCTGCTCGATGAGCCATTTGCAGGTGTTGACCCGATTGCTGTGGACGATATTCAGACAATCGTTATGCACTTGAAAAACAGGAATATCGGCGTGCTGATAACCGACCATAATGTTCACGAAACTTTGGCTATTACCGACCGTGCATATTTGCTTTTTGAGGGCGGAATCCTTAAGAGCGGTACAGCCGAAGACCTAAGCAACGACCCGCAGGTTAGGAAGGTATATCTGGGGGCAAACTTTGAATTGAGAAGATAAAATGTATTTACGATTTACGAAGTACGATTTACGATTTATTGAATCCTTCCCTTCGACAGGCTCAGGGGGCGGATTTTTTTTTCAAATCATCAAATTTTCAAATCGTTAAACATTGAACATTAAACTTTGAACCTTGAACTTTGAACTTTGAACTTTGAACTTGAAACATAGAAACTTAGAAACAAGAAACATAAAAAAACAAATTTGGTATATGTATAAAATTTTAAGAAAAGTTGATATTACAGACGACATGGTGTTGTTTGATGTGCTGGCACCAAGAATTGCAGA
>JAEEGK010029696.1_pt1 | contig 10881 bp, 12 predicted proteins | sample 8958771 | NCBI WGS metagenome assembly JAEEGK01 (sample SAMN16246547, study PRJNA631951) | gut metagenome | biome: gut microbiome; feature: rumen; material: SC-attached | host: Bos | place: Iran: Karaj | collected 2018-10 | reverse complement strand
GCGTCTGCGCGTCTATAACCCTGAAAAATACCTAAAAGTATATGCCATTCAAAACGGCGACCACAACACGCGCCGACAGTTGAAAATCAGCGGTTTTCAGCACGACGAAGTGCAATACCACCTCAACGACGGCGGCAACATCTTCGACGGCGGCAACGAGTACGACTTCCTGGACGCGAAGGACGTCCACTTCCGCGCCCTCGGCATCGACGCAATCCTCTACCAAAACGGCATTTATCATTACATATTGACACCCACGAAATACGACGAGGCGTATTTCAACAACGGCGACATCAACGGCGCATATTATGTGAAAAACGACCGTGGATTCAACCGCGACCTCGAATCCGACTACATCAACGTAACATTCCGCCTCCAATACGACGCCTTCACCGATTACGACATCTATTTATATGGTGCGCTCACCAACTGGCAATGCACGCCGAAATATAAGTTAGAATGGAACGGAGAATCAAAACTTTGGGAGACGACAACACTCTTGAAACAAGGACTTTACAACTACAAGTTCATCTTCAAGGACAAGGACGGCGGCACGGCTGGCTACTCGTCGGGCAACAATTTCAACACCCAGAACAGTTACCAAATCTACGTCTATACCACCCTCACCCGCGACCGTGGTGACAGGCTTGTAGCGTGCAAAATATTGAAATAGTGATTGTTAGGCAAAATTATTCAAAAAAGTAAAAAAAAATTTGGATGTGTTGGCAAAAAAGTATAACTTTGCAGCGCAAATAGAGAAAAATTTAGTGATGCCCGGGTGGCGAAATTGGTAGACGCGCTAGTTTCAGGTTCTAGTGCTGAGAGGCATGCAGGTTCGATTCCTGTCCCGGGTACAATAAGAGAACGATAATTGGAATTTGTCAAATGCGGCAGATTCCTTTTTTTTTAAGCAGACGTGGACGCCTACGGCATCAGTTTTTTTACAAAAATTTTCGTCAATTTTGTAGTCAATTATCATCAATTATTCTCCAAATTGACAAATTAATTGACGGTAATTTTTGGTTGCAGGCGGTGTTCATTAAATAATTGACGTTAAAGAAATGTTGACGGCAGCAGAGAAAATATTTGTTGTGGAACATAAGGACGACGATGTTCGCGCCCTTGCTTTCAAGATGAAAGAGGCGGCTGATTTTAATCCCAAATACGTGTTGCAGCAGATAGCGGGCATTCAAGCGATAAGGCGCAAGATGCCGCACTGGGCTGACAATCAGGATATTGTCTATCCCGCGCATCTGTCGTTGGAGCAATGTTCGTCGGAGATGACAGCCAATTACAAGCGCGGAATCATCGAAAGGCTTTGCGGAGATGTTTCTGACAAAATGTTTGCGGATCTGACTGGCGGATTTGGCGTTGACTTTTCGGTGATGTCGATGGGGTTTACAAAGGCTTTTTATGTGGAGTGCAACAACGAACTTTGTGAAATCGCCATGCACAATTTCAAGGCGTTGGGCATGAAAAATTATTCTGCAATCAATGGCGACGGCGAAGATTTTTTGAAAAATACCAACGAAAAATTTGGCGTGGTCTTCATCGACCCTTCGCGGCGCAACAATGCTGGCGGCAAGACAGTCCACATCCAGGACTGCGAACCAAATATTCTTGATTTTCAGGAAGTTTTGCTGCAAAAAACAGACATTGCAATCATAAAACTCTCACCGATGCTCGACATTTCGGAGTGTCTATTGCGCCTAAAAAACATCGCCGAAATCCATGCTGTGGCGTCCGACGGCGAATGTAAGGAGATTTTGGTGGTATTGACGGCAAAAAAAACAACAGACGAACCACAAATAATTGCCATCAACAACAATCAGACATTCAAATTCTTAAAAAGCGAGGAGCAAAACTGCGCCGCCACGATTGCCGACAACATCCAAGAAGGAATGTGCCTATACGAGCCTAACGCCGCAATTATGAAAGCCGCGCCCTTTCGATTGCTCACACAACGTTTTGGCGCAAAAAAAATCGCCCGAAACAGCAATCTGTATGTTTCGGACGAATGGATTGAAGATTTTCCCGGACGCGGATTCCGTATTGTGAAAGTGGGCGGCGTAAAGGATTTCAAGTCAGTAGAAAAAGCCAACATCGCCGTCCGCAATTTCCCCCTGAAAGCCGACGAACTCCGCAAACGGCTGAAAATCAAGGACGGCAGCGACATTTATCTATTTGCCACCACGCTCAACGACGGGCGCAAAGTGATTATCGAGACCAGAAAAATCCAGTAAACAATGCGTTATTGTTTTTCCTCAAAATTGGAGAAATCCTCGTAATCCTCTGACGGAGAAGGCACTGTGCCATCATCCATCAACACCAATGGCTTTTCACCCATTACAATCGTACCGTCGTAAGCCTCCACTGCGATTTCATTGTGTCCAACAGGACGGAGAATGATTCTACCCGTCAAGGTGTCGCCAAACTCTATCTCGTAAAATCCGTATGCCTGAACCATCCTTTTGTCAGTAGCCGACCAAGTGAGGATGAACGAATCATCTGCAAACAGGTACAGCGACGTGCTGACATCGGAATCAATACGTCCTCCCGAATACCACGCAACGACATCGCCGGGCGCGTAGCCGTGGTAGTCGGATGGGAAAAAGGCAAAGGGATCTCCGTCGGTGCTTGTACGAAATTCTTCTACAATAGACACGTCAAGATACTCGACGGTAAGGTGATCTTCGTTGTCGCACGATGTGAACGTAACGCTCAACATCCACATAGCGACCATCAATGAAAGGATTCTTTTCATAATAGGGAATTTAGATTTGAAAATAATGCTTCATGCTATAATTATAACACGTAAAACATCAAATACCCTATAATAATTTTTCGATTTTTGCACAAAACGCATTAACTTTGCACAAAATTTTAAGCGAATGAAAAACGAAAACAGGCGCAGCTCATTTAGGGGCAGCATAGGATTTGTATTGGCGGCGGCGGGCAGTGCCGTCGGACTTGGTAATATTTGGAGGTTTCCGTACCTTGCGGCAAAGGACGGAGGCGGATTGTTTTTGGTGATTTACTTGGCGTTGGTGCTGACATTTGGCTTTGCGCTGCTCACCACCGAAATCGCCATCGGCCGCAAGACCAAACTCAGCCCCCTGATGGCTTACCGTCGTCTGCATCCGCGATGGAAGCCCCTCGGCAAACTCGCCTGCCTCGTGCCGATGATTATATTGCCGTATTATTTTGTAGTGGGCGGCTGGGTGATGAAATATATGATAACATTCCTCTTTGGCGGCGGCATCGACGCATCTGGCGACGGATATTTTGGCGGGTTTATCACCGGCGACATAGAGCCAATCATATATACCGTTGTATTTCTGCTAATTACATCGTGCATCGTATATCTCGGCGTCAACAAGGGCATCGAATTGTCGTCCAAAATATTGATGCCGTTGATGATATTATTAGTCATCGGCATTTCATTGTATTCATTGACGCTCCACTACACCGACGAGGAGGGAGTGACGCGCACCGGTATGGAAGGCTTGAAAGTTTTGGTAGTACCTGACCTTGAGGGCGTTACCTTCCAAAAAATCCTCATAACGCTCATGGACGCGATGGGGCAATTGTTTTACAGTCTGAGCGTTGCGATGGGCATTATGATTTCGTATGGCAGTTACGTAAGCAGCGACGACAATCTCGTCCGCGACATCAACAAAATCGAAGTTTTTGACACAGCGGTCGCATTTTTGGCTGGCGTGATGATAATACCGGCGGTGTTTGTCTTCATGGGACGCGAGGGCATGAGCGCGTCAGGACCGGGATTGATGTTCATATCAATACCCAAAGTATTTGCGTCGATGGGCGCGGCGGGCGCATGGATTGGCGCGATATTTTTCGTGATGGCGTTTTTTGCAGCGTTGACGAGCGCGGTCTCGATGTTGGAGGCGATAGTATCAAGTTTCATCGACAGGTTCAAGATTTCGCGCCGCCGCTCCATAGTTTACGAAGGCATTTTGGCGTTGGCATTGGCTGTGCTGGTGTGCCTCGGCTACAACGTGCTATACTTCGATGTAAAACTGCCCAACGGCATCAACGCGCAGATACTCGACATCATGGACTACGTGAGCAACAATGTCCTGATGCCCCTCGTCGCCATCGGCACGTGCATTTTGATAGGCTGGGTATTGAAGCCCGACGTAATCACCGACGAACTCACCCGCAACGGCGAAGCCTTCTCACGCCGAGGACTTTACGTGGTGATGGTGAAGTTTGTCGCCCCGGCGATGCTGCTGGTGCTGCTGCTGAAGTCGGTGGGGCTGATATAAGGGGATTGGGCAAAAAAAAGCGGACAAGGGAAGTGGAATCCAACATCGTCAAACACAGCATCATAGCGATTTGAAAGGATTGTACGGCTCTGCGACTTAAATATAACATAATCCGTCAGACAAAACATCCTTAATCCTATCGTAATAATAAAGGAGTTGCATATTTGCAGTGTTGCCAGTGATTGGAATTCCATCAATTGCAAAACGTATTTCGGCATGTGCGTGAACATTTGGTGATGGACAAGAAACAATATCAATGCTGTCGGGTATAAAAGCCAACTTTCTGAGTTCACCAGCTTTTGCGATAGCTAATGCTACAAGTTTTTCGGTAGGAACGCCATTTTTATTGCGGCAAAATTTCATGCCGTCAGCGATTGCAACCTGACGGCTAATACGGTCATATAGTTGACCAGAAATGCCTTCCTCATTTATGTTTGGACGCAAGTATACGAACTTTTGGTTCAGCAACCCATTTTGATTCACAAAACGAGGGAAAAACACCCACCGGGAAAACCTTTCGTTGTCATCTACAAAATCTGTCATGCTACGAGTTTTTGTGCGTGTTCTACAATTTCTGATAACGAACCATCATCATAGCCAACAAAAGATTTGCCGTATGGTCGAGTTTTGTCGTCTAAAGAATAATACCACGACATTGTTTCGTCGCCAGTATTGATGGTCATACGATGTACGTTGTCAACACGAATGGTAATGTTGATACTTCCTAATTCATTGGGTGTCAATTCAATATATGGTAGTACACAATCGGGCATTATGTCCAATACACTGCGACATCTACTTATAGATGTTTTTGATAGAACATACTCCAAATCGTTATACATTGTAAATATATCGAGCAATCTCTTATACGAGTCACGTGCGAGAATCGGATATTTCGGTTTGAAATAATCATTCATTTTGGTGGTGGAAATTACAATGCCGTGTCCCTTGGGGTTGGTGTCAAGCCACGGAGACTCCGTATGTGTCATCTGCATTAGACCGATTGCGCTATATGCCACCAATGAATTATATACCTGTCGCACAATTCTATCATCTATTTCATCAAGCCGTCCGTAAGATCTGCCTTGAAGCATTGGCAAGGATTTGGAGCCATATTTTTGATAGTGTTCATAACATGTCGGCACCACGGGACCATACATCCACGCCTCAATAGCATCCTCAAACAACAAAGTTCCCAATGCAGCAAGATGGTATCCTTGTGCATAATACAGGAGCTTCTGAAGTTTGAGGTTTGTGAGCCGTTCTCCGCCTCGTCCTCCGTCTTCTTGCGCCATAAGTATCAATGTCTTTGCTATGTCGAGCGATTTATATGCCATTCAAGTCCTTATTTTTCGGCGTAAAGATAAAACATCCAATTGAATATCACAAATTAATTTGATTTTTTTTTTTATAAACAACAATCCCCCGTGGCACGATATGATGACGTACCACGGGGGATTGCAGTTTATATATTTGTCGAATCTATTTTACCACGCCTTTCTCCAAGGAGCTTAATCTCTCTTGAAAATATCTCTCGTATATACCTTGTCCTTCACGTCGTCGAGTATAGCATCATAACGGTTTGCAAGGATTGCACGGCTCTGCGACTTGAATTTTTCGATGTCGTTGACCACGATTGAGCCAAAGAAATCGTCGCCGTCGTTGAGTGTCGGTTCGTAAATGATAACCGTTGCGCCCTTAGCCTTGATTCGCTTCATGACACCTTGGATGCTGCTCTGGCGGAAATTGTCACTGTTGCTCTTCATCGTCAGACGGTAAACACCAATGGTAACAGGCTCGCGGCGACCTGTGTATTGTGTTGACGTACTATAATCGTACCAACCAGCAATCCTAAGCACCTGATCTGCAATGAAATCCTTGCGAGTACGGTTGCTTTCTACAATGGCTGTCATCATATTTTGCGGCACATCGGCGTAGTTGGCGAGGAGTTGCTTTGTGTCCTTCGGCAGACAGTAGCCGCCGTAGCCAAAACTCGGATTGTTGTAATGTGTGCCAATGCGCGGGTCGAGGCCAACACCAGTGATAATAGACTGTGTGTCAAGACCTTTTACCTCGGCGTAAGTATCAAGTTCGTTGAAATAACTTACGCGCAAAGCCAAGTAGGTATTGGCGAACAATTTCACTGCCTCCGCCTCCTTCATTCCCATAAAAAGAGTATCAATGTTTTCTTTGACTGCGCCTTCCTGCAACAATCCTGCAAACTGACGTGCTTTTTCTTCGAGGAATTTCACGTCCGCAAGGCGTTGAATGGCTTCGTTTTCATCATTGAACTCGGGTTTACTGATGATTTTGGGAACGCCGACAATGATTCGCGATGGATAGAGATTGTCGTACAGAGCCTTAGACTCGCGCAAAAACTCTGGCGAAAACAAAAGGTTCAATTTCTTGACACCTTTGGCGGCATACTTTATATAAAGGCTGCGGCAATATCCCACAGGAATCGTACTCTTAATGACCATTACGGCATCAGGATTGACGCTCAGGACGAGGTCGATGACATCCTCGATGCAGTGAGTATCAAAGAAATTCTTCACCGGATCGTAATTAGTCGGCGCAGCAATTATCACAAAATCCGCGTCCTTATAAGCCGCCGCACCGTCAAGTGTTGCGGTAAGCCTAAGCGTCTTTTCCGCAAAAAACTTCTCAATATATTCGTCCTGAATCGGAGAAATGCGCTTGTTGATTTTTTCGACCTTTTCAGGAATCACGTCAACAGCAGTCACTTCGTGATGTTGCGATAGCAATGTCGCCATCGACAGTCCGACATAGCCAGTACCTGCGACGGAGATTTTAATGGGTTTCATATTATAATGTATAGATTATTGAATTCAACGACTACTTCACTACACCTATCTCCAAATTTACCATAATAGAAACAAGCTGGTCGAAGGAAATGCATCTGATGATTCCATATTCATCGAATCTTTTAGCGAGAATGAATTCTGAAATGTATGAGCAATCCTGACCTGTAACGTTCGTGATGATTTAATTATTTTGCCGTATGCCTTGCAAATCCCTGCACAATCAAATCCTTCGTTTGCTGAATGTGCGCCTTACTTGATGCGCCAAACAATACTGATTCAATTTTTGGGAATCGTGTAACATATTCCATTGCCTCGTCAGGTTTCAACGCACCCGCTGCAAGGCACTGCATTGCAATCGGGCGGAATTTGCGGTCGGAGTTCAGATACTCTTCATATTCAGCAATAGAACCACTCATACGGAAACCAATCTTATTGATTGACGAACAAATGATGGGATTTTCGATGCCAAGACGTTCGCACATATCCACCATGCGCGGCATGTTCATTGTTATAAAACCAGGCTCGGCATTGTATTTCTTCTTGATATACTCGGCATAATGAACAAATATTTCGTCCATTCCAAGTCCGTACAACAAATCCACAATTACATTCTGCAAGAAGATGACTGGTGTACTCAAGCCGTCAAACATCTTCATTTCTGCATCAATGCCGAGTTCCATCAATGCCGGGAAATCTTTACGCATATACGCAATACCCGCCTTTCCAGTAACAGCAAAAATGTTACCCGGAATATATGCTTTGAGTGTTCCCATAATGCCCAGCTCCGTTACTGCATTGGCGTATTTGTGTGCATACGGCATACACGGATGAAACTTGAAGTCCTTGTATTTTTCGGGGTTCTGACGCATATAGTTGCAAATGTTGGCGATGCGGTCGTGCGTTGTACACATAAAAGTGTTTATGCCACAAGATATTGCGTTATCAAGAACGTCGATAATCGCCTTGTCTTCCTTGAAACGGATAGCCTGCGCCCTGCTACGCTCGTCCGACAAGTGGTTGACCGCAAAAAATTGGTTGTCGCCTAAAATTACTCTTTCCATCGTTTTTAGTTTTTACTTGCGTTTTCCTCCATTTTTTTGATGATGTAGTCGGTCTGCAATGCGCTTTCAAACGAATTGCGTCCGTCGGTCTTGCCCGTCAGGATTGCGTTGATGAAAGCCTCGCTCTCCGCCGTGTATTCCTCGCCACGAAGATTGAAACTAACCTGCGGCGTAACATCCGTGATGTACTTGAAGTGCCATCCTTTTTGCAAACCATATTTCGGCTTGTCTTCTTTGACGTAAATCTTCAATGTCGTGGCATCTGCCTCGATCTTACCGCCGCTTCCATGGACTTTTACCGAAGTAGTCATCTTGCGTACAGTATCGTCGCTCCAATTGACAGCTATCTGACCTTTCAAACCATTTTTCAACGTCAACGAACCATAAACAGCATCATCAACTTCCTTGCTGAAAATGCTTGGCATTTCGATGCCGTCGCAATCTATTAATACAGAACCTGTTACGTAGTTAATCAGGTTCAACACATGCGCTGCATAATCCTCGATACAGCCGCCGCCAGTCTTTTTGTCGGAACGCCATGTGCCACCTTTGGGTTTAAGAACGACAGGTCCGTATGCTTCACCAATAAAGTAGAACGGTTCACCAACAATACCTTCCGCCAACAAGCGTTTCATCTCGTTGAAAGTGCCGATGTAACGGTTGTGGTAGCCTACTTGATTAACAAGTCCTTTCGACTTGGCGAGTTCCACCATCTTTTCGCCTTGTTCGGTGGTGAGAGCGAAAGGTTTTTCGCAAAATACGTGACAATCTTTTTCCAAGGCGAACATAACCATGTCGTAGTGGAACTTGGTTGGCGTTACCACATATACACAGTCAGGTTTCACCTCGTCTATCATCTTTTTGTAGTCAGAATAGACCTGAACCTTGGTCAATTTCTTGAACGCACTCTGTACAAGGCTGTCGGTGTCGCACACCGCCGCCAATTCCACATCGGGCAGTCCACCCAATATCGCGGCATGGCTCACGCCCATCTTTCCGAGTCCGATAATTGCTGATTTAATCATAATTGTAGATTATTGTTCTATATATTCTTTAAGCGAATTAATTAATGAAGCAGATGCCGTATTTCCCAAATGTTTAATGCATTGCAAATCACCTTTAAGAAGCATATTTTTCAATTCGTCTTCTTCGAAAGCAACATGAACAAGAGACAATTCTTTCATCTTTTTTGCTGTAGCCATCTGATGGTCGGTGGTATGCTCTCCAAGCGACAATTTTCTTGGGAAAACAATGATTGGTTTGTCTTTAACCGTTGCTGATATTATTGTACCCATACCTGCATGGGTAATAATCAACCTTGCCCTATCGATATACCCATCGAACTCCACAGGCGTAACAAAGTCGATAGTCTTGATGTTCTTGGGATGGTAACTGCCATTAAATGTCTGTGCAACAATCTCATCTCCGAGGTCAAGTGCTATCTCATCAACGATTTTGATTAATCTGTCGAAAGGAGCCTGTGTTCCTACTGTTACAAATATCATAATGCTATCCTAATATGTTACCTGCATATTTAATTTTGCCAACAGCCAAATCAGGCCATTGTGTGTACATACGTGATGCAATTTTGGATGCTATTTTACCACTTGTTGAAAGTCGTTCCACATTGGCAATACTGTCTATCCATATTGCTTTTTTGAACATCAACCTTGCCGCCAATATACACAACAAACAAGGCGCAGAACCTGTCGTTATCACAGCCTTCGGCTTTTCCTTTATTATGATATACAGACATTTGAAGAAATTTGGAATTATCCACCAAGGATTTTTTCTTGTAAAGTCCTTGATATGATAAAAGCGATGTCCTTCTACCGACGACCGGCATTTTTCATTAGAACTCACAAATGAAATTTCGTAATCGTCTTTCAACGCGTTCGCAATTCTTTGGAGTTGTATCCAGTGACCTCCGATGGAGGCACAAGCTAAGATTTTAGGATGGTTGTCCATAACACAAATGAATGATGAATGATTTTGAATAAATCGCAACAATTCTTATGTCTTAGCCAATGTCGTCGCTATAATTAGGCACGTAACGACGTTCGGGACTTCCTACCACCAACAACCTTTGCGCATCCAATTCAACTACTTGGATTTCAGGTGTTTCATATGGTTTCTTTTCAGTATTTTCCATAATGTTTAGTATTTTACTTTATATGATTTATTTGCTATTCTTACTATTGCGATGCCTCCAACATTGTGACTTAGAGATACCTCGTCGTGGTCTGAGCTTGTAACAGCGGTTTTGAGGATTCTGCCGTTGATGTCAAAGATTTGATAGTCGGTGTTGGGCTGAGCCTCAATGAAAATTGTCTTACCATAAGACCAAACCTTTGTGCCGTTGTTGCGAGATATTTCCGATATTGGAGTGAGAATATCTTCATCGAAAACGTCCGTTGATGTTCCTTCTTCGGAAATTACCACAGGAGATTCCACAGGCTCTACTGTTGCAAAAGGTTCCACTATACGGACTTCGATGCTTGATGGCAGTTCAATGGCTGACTTGCTGAGACTTCCACCGTTGAAAGTAAGATAACAACGGAATGGCTTAATCTTGGCTCCTGCACCAATATGCACAAAGTCGCCGATGGCAATGTCAATGTCACCATCCTTTGCCTCCTTGCCTGCAAAACCATATTCTTTGCCTGTAACGGTTTCAAAAACGTTGTAGGCATAGACACCCTTGAA
>JAEEGK010029690.1_pt1 | contig 10882 bp, 7 predicted proteins | sample 8958771 | NCBI WGS metagenome assembly JAEEGK01 (sample SAMN16246547, study PRJNA631951) | gut metagenome | biome: gut microbiome; feature: rumen; material: SC-attached | host: Bos | place: Iran: Karaj | collected 2018-10 | reverse complement strand
GGATGAACAAGGCTTCCGCACTGATTTTATTGAGGCACTGCGGGGCACAGGCTTGCCTGCAGTACGTATGCCAGGCGGCAACTTTGTTTCTGCCTGGCAGTGGAAGGATTCCATCGGTCCCCGCGAACTTCGCAAAGCCCACCTGGATCCGGCCTGGCATCAGTATATTCCAAATGATGTTGGTCACGACGAATATCTGCAGTGGGCTGAAAAGGTAGGCACCGCGCCTATTTATACAGTGAACCTTGGAACCGGTACTTTGCAGGATGCAATGGACTGCATTGAATATACAAATCACGAGGGTGGCACTTACTGGTCTGACCTGCGCAAGCAGTACGGTCACACCGCGCCTTACAAAGTAAAAACCTGGTGTCTTGGCAACGAGATGGACGGGCACTGGCAGCTGGGGTCCTGGGAGAAAAATCCTGTTGGTTATGGAACTCTCTGCCACGAGGCTTCTAAGGCCATGAAGTGGATTGATGAGTCTATTGAAACTGTTGTCTGCGGTTCTTCTGCTTCCTTTATGGACCACTATCCTGAATGGGAAGCAAAGGTGATGGACCAGTGCTATGACACGGTGGACTATCTAGCCCTTCACCATTACCACATTGCAAAGCCGGGCGATACTTTGTCGCTGCTGGGCGGCGCACTTTATTATGAAGATTTTATAAACACAGAGGCGGCTATGCTGGACTACATTCAGGCTAAGCACCGCTCGCCCCGCAAGGTAAATATTTCCTTTGATGAATATGGCGCCTTCCCGCGACCTTTCAGTGAGCTGCACCCGGGCTACGGACCTTACAACATGGCAAGAGTTCACTACGCCTTTGATCCGGAGCGCAAGTACATCCGCCACGACCCGGACAAGATGCCGGAACGAGAATTCCCCGGCGGAGACATACTTAAGCTTCTCAGCATGACTTCCATTCAGCTTGCCCTCCTTCGCCATGCCGACCGCGTTAAAATCGGCTGTATGACAGGTGGACTTGCGGCACTCGCAACTTCAAACCACGACACAGTCTGGCGCCCCGCAACTTATTATGCCTTCCGCCAGCTCATTGATTATGCGCGCGGCACTTCGCTTCAGACGGTTGTTGAGTCTGAAACTTTTGATATGCCGGGCTACGCAATTGACGATACTTCTCAGTACACGGGCAAGAACGGCGTGAACTATATAGACTCCGCCGCCGCCTGGGACGAAAAGGCCGGCCGCTTAGCAGTCTTTGTAATCAACCGCAGCGAAAAAGATGCCTACCCTCTGGACCTGGACGTGCGGGGTTTTGCAGACCTCGACGGCACTGCCACCGCCTGCTTCAAAAAAATCACCCACTACGAAATGTTCAGCAAAGACTTTGAGGCAAAGAGCAGCGCCGGCCACGACTGGAAAGCTCCTGCCATCAACAAAGCCGCCGCCCTCGCAAAGGGGCTTGCTGCAACAAAAGTCAGGCCGCTTTCGTGGAATGTAATCATCTTTGAATAGTCTATAAAAAAAATGGAGGAATAAAAATGTACCTGACCTACACTGTATACGCGCTAATTCTTGCGCTCTTTATCTGGGGCGGAAAATTCGCCGGCTTCAAAAAAGAGAACTTTCACGAGGATTCCGCCTCGCTGGACTCTTTTATGTCGCTGCGCGGTTTTGCGGCTATCGGCGTAATTCTTCACCACATCTCTCAGGAGAACGCTTTTCAGGTGGCAAACCACTACGGCACAAAGCCTGGTGAACTCAGCATTTTTGTAAATGCCGGCTTCCTCTTTGTGGCAATCTTCTTTTTCTGCTCAGGCTACGGCCTCATTAAAAGTCTTGAAACAAAGCCGGACTACTTCAATGGTTTTATCAAAAAACGCATGGTAAAGACTCTGGTCATTCCCTATTATGTAAGCATTTTGATTTACGCGCTTCTGCGTTTTGCCAGTGGAGAACACTTTGCTCCTCTTCAGTGGGTAAGTCATCTTCTAGGCTTTTCAATGGTAAATGAATACGCCTGGTATCCGATAGTTGCCTTCTTCCTTTATCTGGCCTTCTATCTGATTTTCAAAAATATCAAAAACCGAAAAATCTGCTATATTCTTATGGCAGTAATCATAGTTCTGCTTGGTATGATTTTCTGTGTAAACGGACATTTTACCTGGTGGGCTGGACAAAAGAACTGGTGGCTGGGAGCTTCCCCTCTTCACGAAAAATGGTGGGCTCAGCAGAAGATTTTCTGGTTCTCCGGTGAATGGTGGATCAATTCCTGCCCGGCCTTTTTGATTGGTATGCTTTTTGCACAGTTCGACACCCAGATCCGCGACTGGTTCAGAAAGTGCTACTGGGGTAAGCTCGCGCTGGTACTGGTACTCACTGTTGCCGCAATGATTCTTTCTGGCTTTGGTCAGATGCGCTTCGGCTGGTGGACAGAGTTCAACGGCAACGGTCCTGACATCGGCAAAAAAATTGCTACCTACTTCTGCGTAATTCCTTACAGCATGCTTTTCCCGGTTCTTCTCTTTACAATCATGCTTAAGTACAAGGTATCAAATCCTGTCAGCCGCTTCTTTGGAAAAATTTCTCTTGAGACTTATATGATGAATCTGATTGCAATTACAGCCTTCCGCTTCCTGCTTTATAAGCCGCATCCTCAGTATGGGTCAATGCCTTTTTACAAAGCGGGCCACTATAATCTTGCAATTTATTTCGCGGCTGTTTTTGCCGTTACGATTCTTCTTGCCTTCCTTTATAAATTCCTCAACGGACTTATTCAGAAAAGAATCAAGTAAATCCCGAACCGTCATCTAAATCCCGAACCGTCATCCTGAACTTGTTTCAGGATCGGGTAACAAAAATCTCCTTCTTATGTGTTGAATAAGAAGGAGATAAAAATGCACCTTAGTAAAAAATTTAAGAATGCGGTGGTCTTTGCCGCATTCACTTTTCTTTGCGCTGCAAACCTTTGCGCATATCAAATCAACATTACAGTAAATGACAAAGAACTCGATTTTCCTCTGGAGGGAGTAAAAATTTCTGTAAAGGGTTCTGAAGACTTGTCAGCTGAAACCGATGAAAATGGAAATGTAGTCTTAGACATTCCAGACTCAATCAAATCTGGAAAGCTGATTCTTACTTACCCTGGATATCAGACAGAAGAAGTAAGCTTTAACGATTCTAATATTGCGCTTTTTGCATCGCTTTCTATGGCTGATGTAATTGAAGGAAAGGAGCTTGTAGTTGAAAGAGCGGCTCCCGGCATTTCAGATGAGCAGTCCGGCGTTTCTGTTGTTGTCGATAAAGAAACTTTTTCTTCTACTGCCCGCATGGGACTTGTTGAAGACGTTATGTCATCTGTAAACACAATGCCTGGTATTTCTTACGGTGGAACCCAGCCTTCTGTTCGCGGAGGTTACCCTCGTGATACAACAGCCGTTATGGACGGCGTTTATCTTTTATTCCCATGGCAGTGGGGTGGAATCTGTTCTATCTTTGATCCTGGAATGGTAGACAGTGTAAAAATGTCTAACGGTGTTTTCTCTGCCCGCTACGGCCGTGCTCTTGCCGGTCTTCTGGAAGTTAATACTGTTACACCTAAAGAACAGAAGCTTTCGTTTGCAATTTCAACTTCCGACATTTCTACAAATGCATACGTAACAGTTCCTTTCGGCGAGAAGGCCGGAATGTTTGCTGCAGGAAAGGTAACTTATCTTGACCCTCTCTTTATGTTTTATAAAAGTGTAATCAAGGAAGGCGAAATTGCGGATGCCCTCAAAATGATTAATGTTTGTCCTTACATCCGTAATGGTTATACCAAGTTCTATTATAATCCGACTGAAAAACTCAACTTTACTTTGAGCGGCTTTATTGGAGGAGATGGAATCGGTTATGCTTCAGACACCGAAAAAGACGGACAGAAACAATCAATCAAATTTGATTATTCTATGCTTCAGGCCTTCACCCAGCTCAATACAAAATGGCTGCCAACAGAAAAGCTTCAGTTCAAGGGTTTTGTTTCTTATGCATTCACAAATGAAGACGTTGCCCAAAAGCAGACTCTGTCTGGAAAGTATAAATACAATGATGATTTTATAAATCAGTATGGATCACTTCTTTCGCCGGAAGCAATTTCTTCTAAGACTTATAATCTTCCAGAACTCAAAAACTCTTTCTCAGAAGTTATTAAAGAGCACTCTGTAGAAGGCAAGCTTGAAGGTGAATACGAGCTCAATAAAGTTATGACGCTTGCGGCAGGTGGTGATGTAATGTGGTCAAAGAGTATTTCGAAAGACACCTTCGACACCTGGGTTGAACGTCCTTCTGACAACGCCTTAATTCCTTCTTTCAAGCGTTATGACGCAGTGATTGAGGCTGATGGCAGCGACCTTGTAAATACATCCGCCTATGCCCTTTTGAACTTTGGCAGTGAAAGCACTCTCTTTAATGGAGAACTGGGACTTCGTGCAGATCACTTCTTTATCTCAAACAAAAAGGAAGATTTATTACTTAACTCAAAACCGGCCTTCAGTCCTCGCGCCACAATCCGCTACACACCTTGGAGAAGCGAAGGAATCTTCGACAGAATTTCTTTCTCTGGCGGAGTAGGATTATTTAATACAATTCCTGTTGAAATGGGACTTGTAACTAAAGAAGCTAAACTTGATGACTGCGAAATGAATAAGGCCATCTTCTCTGTTCTTGGTACTGACATTCAGTTTACTGATGACTGGAACCTTAAACTCGAAGGCTATTACCGATATTACTATTCACGTCTTTATATGATTGAAGATTACAAGGAAAACAAAGCTTCTCTTACTGGAAAGAATGACGGAATCGGTTACTCTTACGGCTTCGACCTCATGCTTCAGAAGAAGACTGGAAAGTGGTATGACGGCTACATTTCTTATTCCTTCATCAATGCAAAGTTTAAGAATCCTACAAAACCAGAATATGCTGATCAGATCACAATGAGAGGGGAACCTCTTGATGAGTGGTACTATCCTGAATATCATCGTTTCCACACTTTGAACCTTGTTGCAAACTTTCACCCTACAAATCACTGGGACATCATGGTCAAGGGAACTCTTGCCTCTGGAACACCACTTCGCGAAACCGGTAAGCTCTTCTGCTATCCTGTAGTTATGCAGGACGGAACTGTAATTCAAAGATACTCTCAGAAATCTTCTTACAGCGACAGTCTTAGAAGTGATATTTCCTGCCCTGTTGATTTCCGTGTTGCCTACAAGTTTGAAACAATGGGCGGAAAACTTAAGTGGGAAATCTACGGCGGTGCCCAGGATATCTTCATCAACCTTTATCAGCCTAAGGCTGGAGAAACCTTCAATGCTTACACTGGTGAAAAATCAGAAGTTCCATCAACTGCAAGCTTCACAATCGGAGTTCCACTCATCAACATCGGATTTAAGTTGAGCTACTAAAAAAACACGGTGGTTGAGTAGGCAAAGCCGTATCGAAACCACCACTTATAATAAGGAGAAAATTTATTATGGAAAGCAAATGGTCTTTAATCGAACTTTTTAATCTTGGCGGACCTTTCATGTGGGTTCTTCTCGTATTCTCAATTGCAACTCTTACAATCATTATTGAGCGCTGCATTTACATCGGCTGGCACGACTGCAAGGTTACCCCTCTTTCAAATAAAGTGAAGCAGCTGCTCCGCGAAGGCAAAAAAGACGAAGCAGAAAAAATGCTGTCGGAACTCAGTCACAAAAAAACTGCCGCAACAATACTTTATGCGCTTCTGACAAACTCGAAGTTCGGCGAAGCCCGTATGGAAAATGCCGCTGAATGCGAAGCCCAGGAACGTATCCGCCGTATGGAAAACGGCTTCAATTATCTCACTGCCCTTTCTTCTATTGCGCCGCTCACCGGCTTCCTCGGAACGGTTTCTGGAATGATTGGTGCCTTTAAGTCAATCGCTGCGGCAACTGATGTAAATGCTCAGCTGGTTGCAAACGGAATTTACGAAGCCCTTATCACAACTGTATTCGGACTCATCATCGCAATTGCGGCCCTTGTTGCCTACAACCTGCTTGTTCAGCGCGTAGACACCTTTGCCGCAGAAACTTCAAAATGCATTAACGATTTGATTCCAGAATTGCTGGATGACATGCCTGCCGATGATTTTGACAACCGCCTGGAGCGCCGTGCCTGATTATGATTAAGCGTTTTATGAAGCATGCCCCGGATGACTCATCGAGCTCCGGAGCCTTAAATGATCTTTCATTTCTGCTGATTATCTTTTTCATAGTAATTGCGGGCTTTAATGTAAACAAGGGCTTTCTTCTGAATCTTCCTGTTAAGGATAAGCCCCGCATTGTAAAGACTGATGATTTGATGAAGTGCCGGCTGACACCCGACGGCTCTATTTTTGTGGACGACAAGCCTCTGTCCCTGGAAGAGCTCCGCACCGCCGTTTCAGAAAAAAAAGCAGAATGGCCTAATATGACCTTTCTGCTGATGATTTCGCCTGAAACTGAATATCAGCATGTCGTAGACATCATCTATGAAATAAAGCAGCTGAAAATTGAAAACTTTTCTTTCCGCATGGAGGAGTCAAATGTTTAAAATCCAGAGACGTAAGCGCAAGGCAAGCATTGCAACCGCTTCCATGTCGGACATCGGCTTTCTGCTTTTGATTTTCATCATGCTGATTTCTCTTATCAATCAGAGACACGAAGAAAAGATCGAATATTCAGAAGCAAAAATCCTGGAAAAAACTCAGGAAGAAAAGAATCTGGAAATCTGGATTAAAAGAGACGGCGGAATTTTTGTTGAAGGAAATCAGCTTTCTTCGGAAAATCTGGAGCTGCTGCTTGCAGGAAAAATTGCAGAAGAGCCTGGAGCCCGCATTCACATAATTGCCGACAGAAACACTCCTTATAAATATATAAATGATGTTGTTTCCGTTCTTCAGCTTTTGCAGCATAGAGTAGTGAGTTTTGTAGTCAAAGAGGAATTATCATGAGAGTAGAAGCATTACAGAAATACAAGCCTTTAGCACGCCCGCTTCTTTTTGCGCTGGTAATTGCAATTCACGTAATCGTATTGATTTGCGTAAGATTTTCTATTAAGACTGCAGTTCAGGAAGAGGAAGCTAATGCAGAAATCTTTAAACTGGTAGATGTAGAAGAATTTGTTCCGCCGCCACCACCTCCTCCTGTAATCGAAAAGAAGGAAGTTGTAGTGAACTCGGTAAAGGCTTCTGAAAATATTCAGGAAACCGAAAAGGAAGTTGTGGAAATCCCGGAAGATATTGATTACGTTCCACAGCATAAAATTTCTGTAATTCCGGAAATTCCTACAAAGGCCATTCTTTCAAAAATTGAATATCCAAAAATGGCTATGAAACAGGGAATTGAAGGTGTTGTTTACCTGGAGCTTTTTATTGATGAAAGCGGAAATATAAGACGTATAAACGTTCTGAAGGATCCGGGCTACGGCTTTGCTGATGCAGCAATCGCAGCGCTCGATGGAATCAGATGCAAACCCGCACTTGTTAATGACAAGCCGGTAGCAGTCCGCTTCCGTTATCCCGTAAGATTTGTCTTGAACTAAAGATATTTAAACAAGAGATACCCGATCACAAAACCGGCAGGAATCGCAAGTATAAGAAGAATTGCCTTAAGAACTGGATTCATTTTTTTGTTTTCAGTCTGGGCGTCGAGCTTTACTTCATAAAGAGTCTTGTCGGTTTCATCTTTTATTTTGATTTTTCTGTTTTCTGGCATATAAACAATATAATTCAGAATCCGCGTAATTGCAACGCCTCAGGGCCTGCATTTCATGTACGTTTTTTAACAATTCAAGAACATCTTTATAGAAAACACTTTAAACATACTGTACAATAACGTCATTATTTTTTGGGAGAAAAATATGAAAGAAAAAAAGTCTAAAGCAAGAATTAACGCTGTGCGAAATAATTTCTTTGCACTGCGTCTCGTCTGGAAAATGTGCCCTCGAATGGTTGTTCATATGGCCTGTTCAAGGGCTTTGTACTACTTCGGCTGGTTATTCTACAGTGCCTTCTTTATGCGCTATGTAATCAATGCCCTGCAGGCCGGCGAAACCTTTCGCGCCATTATGATTTTTATTGGAATTACAGTTGCTGTCTTTGCTTCAATGGCCTTTTATAACAGCTATATTCTTGGCTCAGTAAAACCGGTTACAGATACAATAGTGAATAAAAAACTGTATCAGAAGCTTTTCAAAAAATCCCGCAATGTTGAACTTGAATGTTTTGAAAACTCAGATTTTTATGATAAATACACATTAGCCATGAAAAATGCTGATACACGGATTATTGAAACTGTAGATCAGCTTTTTGGTCTTTTGTTCGGTTTTGTTGCCAGCATCTGTGCATTCGTATTTATGTTTCAGGTAGACAGTCTTTCTGTTGCCTTTATTCTTCTCCCGATAATCGGAAACTTTTATTTCCGTATTTTAAACAGCCGGGTTGATTATCAGCGTAACAAGGAAATGGCTCCGCATAACCGCCGCATAGATTACATTAACCGAATTATGTATCTCAAGGATTATGCTAAGGAAATCCGCCTTACAAATATTTTTAATCTCTTAAAGCGACAGTACACAGACGCCATTACAGGTGTAGCTGATGTTACCAAAAAATTTATTCTGAAATCAGCCTTCCTGCACTGGTTTTATGTTATGTTCACCTTCACTTTTATTTTCGAAGGACTTTTGATTTACGGAGCATACCGAACCTTAGTCAGCAATACAATGACACTTCCTCAGCTCGCAGTTCTTACCAGCATGATGGTTTCTACAACCTGGATTCTCATCGGCTTTACCGACAGCGTAACTGCAAGCTTTAAGAACGGACTTTTTGTTGATTACCTCCGCACCTTCCTCGAGTACGAAGAAAAAATTCCGGAGGATTACGACGGAGCTGATCCTGGAAACACAATTGAATCAATTGAATTCCGCAATGTAAGCTTTGCCTACAAGGACCTTCCGGTTCTTACAGACCTCAATATGAAGTTTGAAGGTAAAAAAACTTACGCTCTGGTAGGTCACAACGGTGCCGGTAAATCTACAATCATCAAGCTTCTTCTGCGCTTTTACGACCCTACCGAAGGAGAAATCCTTCTCAACGGCCGCAATATTAAGGAATACAATCTTCAAAAATACCGTGCTCTTTTTGCAACTGCATTTCAGGACAACAGAATGTTTTCTATGAGCGTTGCAGATAACGTAACTCTTGGAGAAAATATTCCAGCCGACCAGCGCGATGCAATCGTAACAGACGCTCTTAAGCTTTCCGGGGTTTACGATAAGGTAATGTCACTTCCTCAGGGAATCAACACTACCCTCACCCGCGAGTTTGATGATAACGGTGCCGTTCTTTCGGGCGGTGAGTTCCAGAAGATTGTTGTTTCACGCGCTTTTGCACGAAACTGTCCTATAAAGGTATTCGATGAACCTTCAAGTGCACTTGACCCTATTGCCGAATATCAGCTTTTTGACAATATTCTCAAGGCCTGTCGTGAAAATACACTGCTGTTTATTTCGCACAGACTTTCTTCGGTACAGAATGCAGACCATGTATTCCTTCTGGAGCATGGTCAGGTAAAGGAAGAAGGCACACACCGCGAGCTTATGAACCGCAACGGACTTTATGCTGATATGTATCAGAAACAGGCAGAAAATTATCTTGCCGACAAAACAAAACAGACGGAGGGAATCTGGGCATGAAAAACAAAATGAACTCTACACCAAAAGCAAAAAGCAACGTCCTTAAAAATCAAATCTTCCTCTGGAAGCTTTGTTTCAAAACCTGTCCGCTTTACATGATTTATCATCTCTATGATGCATTCCGCTATCAGGGGATTATCTTCCTTGAGCACGTTCTTGGAATTCGTTATGTACTGCGCTGTGCAGAATTTCATGAGCCGTTCACAAAGGCACTTTTCTACATCGGCTTAATTCTCCTGCTGAATATTCTTCAGATTATTCCAGACGGATTTTTTATCTACGGCTGGCAGTTCAAATATAAGCCTCGTCTTTACCGCGCCCTCAAGGAACAGATGTTCAAGAAGGCCTCTGAGATTGATCTTTACTGCTACGACGACCCGGCTTACTACAACGACTTTGTATTAAGTGTCTCACAATCAGAAGCCGCAATAGACCGCTTCCTCGAGCTGCTCAATATGGCAATGCAGGCAATTACAGTTTTATTTACTACCGGTATATTCTACATTATGACCGACCCAACCGGTATTGTTTTTGTATTTGTGTCATTTATAATGCGCTTTGTAGTTTCAAAAAAACTGAACAAGGTTAATTTTGAAAACCGACTTGCAGTAAATCCACACATGCGAAAAAGAGACTATGTAAGCCGCGTTTTCTATCTCAAAGATTTTGCAAAGGAGCTTCGCCTTCATCCTAATGCCGGAACTCAGCTCGAAGAAGAATTTGCAGAGGCTAATGATAATATTATAACTGAGCACAAAAAGGTTGCTGCAAAACGCGTGTGGTTCCAGTTCCTCAAGGACTACGGAGTTGGAGACTTTTTGATTGACGGACTTTACATCACATACCTCGTTTACAAGGCAGCCGTACTCCATTCTGTGAACTACAGTGATGCAGTTATTCTTTTCAACAGAACAGGAAGCCTTCGCGGAAGCATGAGCCGTTTTGCAGACCTTGGTCCTAAGGCTCATGAAAACAGCATGTTTGTTGATAAGATCCGCTCTTTCCTTGCATACGAACCTCGCCTCAAAAATGATGAAGGAGATGCTGTTCCAGAAGGAGCCGGTGAACTCAGTTTGAGCCACGTTTCTTTCAAATATTCAGAAGCTGGACGTACAGTTCTTGATGTTATTTCGCTCACAGTAAAGCCTGGAGAACACATTGCCATCGTAGGCTACAATG
>JAEEGK010029685.1_pt1 | contig 10883 bp, 6 predicted proteins | sample 8958771 | NCBI WGS metagenome assembly JAEEGK01 (sample SAMN16246547, study PRJNA631951) | gut metagenome | biome: gut microbiome; feature: rumen; material: SC-attached | host: Bos | place: Iran: Karaj | collected 2018-10 | reverse complement strand
GGGTTTTTGGAATTAATAAATCTATTGAATTTTTTAAATATTTTAAAATGCTTGAAAAAAATTTTGATAATGTTAATCTTTATTTAAAAGAATATAAACCTAAAATAATACAAATTTCTTTTGATAAAGATAATTTAAAAAATATTAATTTAGATACTTTAACTTATTATAATAAATTAAATATTAATGAAAATAATAATAATAAGTTAAATTTGAATGAAGAAAACAAGAATAATTTTTTTGTAAATACTATTCCAACAAACAATAATAATATTTATAAAAAACAAGTATTTTTAAAGGATTTTGAAATAATAAAAATAATAGGAAATGGAACATTTGGAAAAGTATTTCAAGTAAAATGTAAATTAGATAATAAAATATATGCAATGAAAGTATTGAAAAAAAAATCTTTGATAGAAAATAACCAATTAAAATATGCAATAAGTGAAAATAACATATTAAAAAAATTAAATCATCCTTTTATAATAAAATTACACTTTTCTTTTCAAACACCTTTAAATTTATATATGATATTAGATTATTGTCAAGGAGGTGATTTAAATTATCATTTACAAAAAAAGACTTTTTCTGAGAAAGAAATAAAATTTTATATATCAGAATTAATATTATCAATAGAATATTTACATAATAAAAATATAATATATAGAGATTTAAAGCCAGAAAATATTTTAATATATAATGATAATCATATCAAATTATGTGATTTTGGTTTAGCTAAAGAAAATAATAATATAAATTATAGAAATAAAACTTTTTGTGGTTCTTCATATTATTTAAGTCCTGAAATGATAGAAAAAAAAGGAATAAATTATAAAAGTGATATTTATCAAATTGGAATTATTATTTATGAATTATTTTATGGTTTTCCTCCCTTTGATGGAAAAAATTATAAGGAATTGATTAATAATATTTTATTGAATAAAGTTTCTTTTAATAAAAATATTTTCATTAGTGAAAATTTAAAAAATTTAATTCTGGGGATTTTAAATAAAAATGAAAATGAAAGATTTAATATTATTGATATTAAAAAGCATAATTTTTTTTCTGATGTTAATTGGAATGATGTTTTTAATAAAAAAAATACTTTGTTAAAAGATTTGGTAGAACAAAAAACAATGGATGATGAATTTATTAAGAAAAATAATATTATTTTTAATGATGAAGATTATAATAATAATAACATTAATTTAAATAGAATTTTCGGATTTACTTATGTCAATGAAGATTTTGAAGAAGAAAAATGAATTTTTTTTTGTTTTTTTTTTCAAATAAATTTTATTTTTACGAGATTTGATAAATTAGTTTATATTTTTAAATGAAAAATCTTTTCTAAAAAATAGATTTAATCTTAATAAAATATAAAGAAATTATAAAAATGTAAAAATATATGAGTAAAATTCTGTTGATTGCTTCCTTATAATTAAAATAAAAGCATTAAAATTTTTATTATTTCCTTTAAACTTTTTTAACATCCTTAAATTTAAAATGGAAAATTCTAATAAAAAAATAAAAAGAAAAATAAAATTCCTTTTTCTAACATATGAAAATTGGATTGTTTTATTTTATTTATTATAATACAGAATTTCACATTTAATAATAAACAATTCATTTTTCAGTTAATGATAATACACATTTATAAAAGTGATACCTTAAAATATTGATAATAAATTTATAATAATTTTTTATTATTTACTATTATTCCGATTTTAATGATGACTTAATATTACAATAATAATATAAATTTTAATAAGAAGATTAAATAAAAATAAAAGTTAAAAAAAGATTATTTTAACTACATTCACTTTATAATTTACTTAACATAATAAAATAAATATTTTATTTAATTTCAATTATATTACAACATATATTTGATAAAAGACTCATTTAATTTAAATTAAAAATTTATATTCTTTTTGTCTTTTGTCAATCATAATTTTAGGTAGAAAAATACTTTTAGTATTTTCTCCTGTATAATTATAAGTTGTATTTATACTAAATTCTTTATTTTTAATTTTTGATTTACTAAAATGAAATAAAGGAATTTTAATTTTTTTTTCATCATTTAATTTATCACAAGTATTATTAATATAACTGAAATTTTTTTTATGCTTGGGTTTTTCTTTCATATAATTTAAAAAAAAAGATTTTTGATTACTTGAAAAATTATTTTTAAAATCAGGAGAAAATGCTTTACTTAATTGAATATTATTTATATTTAAATTTCTTTTACATAATTTTGGAAAATAAAATTTATTTTTATTTTTATTTAAAGTGATTTTAATTTTTTTTAAAAAACTTGTATTATTTGAAATTCCTTTATAATTATTCTCTTCTTCTTGAAAATAAATTCCATTATTTCCTAATCTTTGAGAAGGTAAAATATTATACAAATTTATTAATGAAGTATATAAATCTAAATATTTAAAATGAGCACCAAATTCATAATTATTATGAATTTTTTCTTTGTATTTGTTTTTTTTTTCTATATTATTTGATTTGTTTGGATTCAGATTAAAATAAGACATTTATTTTTTATTTAAATATATTTATTATTTACAATAATTTTCAAAATAAATCAATGTTTACTATTTTATTTTGTTTTTTAATTTGCTTATTATATAAATTTAAAGTTTTTATTTAGTTTTTTTCCATATTTTCAATTTCTATTTCAATATATTCTTCAATAAAAAATCTCCTTTAAATCATTTGAAGAATTTGATTATACTTTAATTTAAAGTTTACTTAAGATCATTCATTTATTTAATTAAATGATGAATTTTTTCAAACTGTTGTATTTTTGAGGATATTTCTTAAAATAAATGGTTTATCAAAATGTTCAATAAATATGAAACATTTTTAAATATTAGATGTTATATTTATATAAATCATATTTATTTTTATACTTCTATAACTGGAATCCAAAAATAAGATAATATAAAAAGAATGAAAGTTAAAGAAAGGAAAATTGAAGAAAATCATTCAATAAATGAAGAATTACTTTTCCTATATTGATAATAAGTAAAAATATTAATATTAATAATCATACTTTGTATTTTCAAAACTATAAATAAGATTTTTGAAATTAAACTCAGATAAATCATTAATAAATCATAAATCATAAAAGTGATTTGATGATATAAAATTTCTATTATCATTTATCTTATTTTAAATATTAGTGAATTTCACTTTACTTTTTCATTGTCAGCACATTTAAGTAATTTAAAATTTAAGCTTATTTTTACTATAAAATTTTAATCTCTATACAATATTAAAGAAGGTTATTTTGAAATAATTAGGATAAATAAATTTTAAAGAATAGAAAAAAAGAAATATATAAGTTTAAAATATCTAAGAAAACAAAAAAAGATTGATTAAATAAAAAGAAGATAAGAAGATGTAGAAGAAAAGATTTTGAAAAACAGTATTAAAAAATCATTATCATAATTATTTCAAATATAGAATATAATTTTTTTAAAAACTATTTATTTGCAATTTTATAAATGAAAATATATAATAATATTTATATTAAATTATATTTTGAAACACTTTTTTATTTAATTAACTTGGTTAATTAATTTAGTTTTTCTCGTATAATTAATCATTTTTTGAAGAAAATCATTTTCTTTGATTAGAAGATTAATCTGAGCTTTATTTCTATTATTTGTAGAATTAATTTTTTTAATTTCAACTTTCAAAATTTCATTACATTTTTTTTCTAAAATTTTTTTAGTAAAAAATATAAATTTACTTTGTTTTATTTTTTGATTCATAAAATTTATTTTCATTTCTTCAATTTCAATTAAACTTTGAATTTGTTTTATTAATGTTTCTGATTTTGAAATTTCTTGAAAATCAAATTTTGAATTATCAATTAAATTCATTTTTGAATTTAAACTAAACATTACTTAATTATATTTTATCATTTATTTTTAAAAGTTAATTATATATTTTTTTATTTAATTTTATTTTTTGACAAAAATTAATATCATAATTTTATTTATTGTTTTTTTATTAAGTAGTTTAAAATAATTTTTCATAATTTATTTACTATTTATATTTTTAAAAGTCAAATATTATATTTTAAGATATTTTTCCTCATTTATAAATAAACAAAATTAAAATATTTTTAATTTTACTATCTTACTATTATGTTAATTTTTTATAAAATTTTTCAGAAATCAGTTTTCTATTTTTTTTGACACCCCCTTTAATTTATTGTAAACCTTAATTCAATAAACTTATTTTTTATATTTTATTTTTCTAATTAGCTTGTACTAATATTAATTAAATTCATTAATTAATCCTTGTCATTGGTTTTTAGAATTTTTACCAAATTTCATTTGATTTGATTTGATTTTTACATTTTATAGTATGTCTTTTTTTATTAATGGTTTATGTTTAATGTTTTTTATATTTTATATATCATTGAATTTTCTTTTTTCTTTGAATTATTTCTTTCTTTTTAATCATTTAAATCTTTTTTTAATTTTGTATTTCTTTTATTGTTTCTTTTCATTTGTTTTTCCATTAATTTAAATTATTTACTTTTTTAAAATTTGTTTATTGATTCTGTATGTTTAAATTTGAAAAAGGATTAAATTCTTTATTTAATGATTTTCTTTTTTCCTTAAAGTTTTTATGAATATTTATTTTACTTTTTCATTTTCTTTTCTAAATTATCATTTATTTTTCCTGTTGAATTTGTGTAATATTATTTAATAAATTTAAAATTACTTTCTATAACTATAAGATAAAAAAAATTATTTAAAAAATATATTTGTGTTCAAATTTAATTCTAAAAATTGTAAAAGAAAAAAAGAAATTTAAAAAATAAATAATCTTTTCATATAATAGGCACATTTTACTCCTCCAAAACTTTCAATTAATGAAATTACAAGAATATAGAAAAATCCATATAAAGTCCAATTAAACAACATTGCCCAAATTCCAGAATAAAACCATCCATATTGTGCATTTCTATAAACAGCACAAAATCCCATAGTATAATAAAAGAAAAATACATCCAATCCTAAAATTATAATTAAACTAATGATTTTTTTAACAGAAAAACTTTTTTGATAGTCTTTAACAATTTCTTCTTGATTTTCACTTGCTGAAACTTGACCAATTATTTCTTCTCTTTTATTTAATGTAATAATATTAATTGCTCTAATTAATATTGTAAAACCTATTGAAGTTAATTGAGATAATATTATTCTATGATATTCTTTTCCCATTGGATAAAAGAAATTATCTCTATATTCATTTTGTATTCTTTTTCTAAACATTTTATTTGTAAAATATAAAGCATTAAAACCTAAATTATTAAATATATTTACAAATAAAAGCCAAGTACAAATTAAATTATCTGAAATTAAACTTATTCTAAAAGGAGAAATTAAAGGATGTAATTCTTTAATATTATTAATGAAATTATAATAGAAACTATTATTATTATAATTAGCAATAAAATTATTTTTGTTTTCTTCATCATTGTCATTTCCTTCTTTCAAATTTTTCATTTCTGATGATCTGTCATTATCTTTTATTAAATTATCATTTTCAATAATTTTACTTTGATTATTACTAAATATAGTAAATATGCTCATTATTATTGCAATAACAAATAACCAGAAAAATAACCAAAAAGCAATATTATTTTCAACATGTTTTATCATTTTAGGACATAAAGTAGGTAAATCATCTAAATGACCATTATAATTATTATTATAATCAGTTATTTTTATTTTTACTCCTTCAGATAATAAATTTCCAATATTGTTATTACAAGTAAATTCTACTAGTTGATTTTCTAGATTGATTCTTTTATAAATACAATCATTTTCATTTATTATTTCAAATATTTTTCCTTCAAATATTTCTTTCATTCTCATATCTTGTGGTAAATCATAATCAAATTTTATATTTGAATAACAAGGCTGAAAAGCACTATCATTTGGATTATAAATATCAATACCTCTATGAATATAAAAATGGTATTTTTCATAATTAATTTCTTTATTTGAAAATTTAAATGATATATCTCCTCCTTCAGTACATGATTTTATTTTATTTTCAGTTTGAATTTTATTGTTTTGAAAATCATACATTTGTCCAAAAATGACATTTGATAATTCATCTTCTATATTTAATATTGAATTTGAAATTTCTTGATTAAATGATATTAGAATTATTACTTTATCTGTGTCTTCTTGTTTTGTTTTAATATCAAAACATGAATTTAAAGTGAGAATCTGAATTTGAAAGTAATTGATTGTAACTTATTATATAATTTGAAGAAATATAACAATTATATGATAAATATGAATCTGAAATAATATAATCTATAGGTTTAAATGTAGTATTTTTATATTGTTCAGAAATATAAAATTCCAAATAAGTTATTAATTTAGTTAAATTATCTATTTCTTCTTCTTCTGCCAAATTTTTATATTTTTCTTTTCTTTTTTGCACTCTCTTAATTTGAATAGCTCTTGATTTTGAAAAAATTCCAATATCAAGTAATAAAATTATATTTTTTCTATTATAATATGATATGTTAGATTTATTTTTATAGTACTCAGCAGTTTTATAAACATTATTATAAATATTGGAATCGTAATTAATAATCATATCATTTATTTTAACATTATTTTGTTTCATCAAAAAAATTATTTCTTGAAGATAAATATAAGTATTGTTCTCATTGTTATCTAATTCAATATATTCCTTCTTTTCTTTAATATATAGATTTTCATTCATTAATTCTTCAATTTTTTCAATTTGTCTTATTACACTAGTTTCACAATAAATTCCAGTCCATCCATTATTACATTTACAATAAAATGAAGTATTATTTTTTATACAAATTCCTTTTTCATTACAAATGTTTTTTTGATTTTCACATATATTATTATTTTTTCCTTCTTCTGGAATTTTGCATTCTTTGTCTATTTCAATTTGACCTTCAATACATTTAGAATTATTAGCTTTTATTTCTATTGAAAAATTTGAAGAATATATTGTAGAATAATAAGAATATGAATTTAAACTATAATTACCTTTTGAAATATTCTGTAAATTAAAAATACATAATATATTACTTTTATTTGTGTCATTATCATAACATTTATTTGATATTATTTCATTAATTCCATTCGTTAAATATACATCTTTCACTTTTGATCCTAATATTTTAGTTGAAAATTCTAATATTAATTCATCTTCTCTTTTTCCTTCTCTCATTTCTCCTCTAACATTCTTTAAAAAAATGTCATTTTGTTTGAATTTTATTGTTGTTTCACAATAATAACTATAATTGTAAGGTGTAGAAAAAATAATATAATAATTTTTATTTTCTTCGACATTTGGAATATCAATATAACATCTTATTATATTATCAGACAGTATTTCACAATTTGTTGTTTCAGATATTTTATTTTCTGTTTTATTTGACTTATATATCGCAATTGATTTAATATCATCTTCAGTTAAATTAGATTTAAAAGTTAAGTCAATTTCTTGATTTTTAACATTTATTAGAAGAGGTGAAGTAACTTTTTGGATTTTATTGTCTTTAATTATTTTTAGTTGAGGAACAATTTTATGCTCATAATTAATAGAAAAATTAGTATCATTTGAAACTGATTGAATTTTAGTATTAAAATTAAATATTTTATAATCTTGTTTTGGAATAATTTTTGTATATGAAATAAATTCTTTTCCTGCTATAAGACCTATAGTATACAAATTTAAAGGTGATTTTACATTTAAATTTATTATGTTATTTGGACTTAAATAAAATGTGTAGTAATTTATATAAAATTTGGTATTAATTTCTTTTGAGTCATTATATGAAACAATTATTTCTTTTGTTGAAGTTGGGACTAAGAAATTACATTTTAATGAATCATTATTTTCTTCTTTTTTGCAAGTTATCTTTTGCTGATTAATATATATATTCTCTTCAGCTTTGTCTGGTATTTTTATGAAACTTCCATTTAATTTAAATCGAATATTTATTGAATCATTTGAAAAATGATTATTATAGAAAAATAGTTCTTTAGGAAGAAATAGAGTTAATTCATCAATAGTGTTAAAATAAATTGAAAGGTTTTTTGTTCTATTATCTTTTGTAGTTATTTGAGATATATAAGTAAATTCAGATGAATAAAGAAAAGATATTGATTCATTTGAAATAAGGGTAATATTTACTTTTTCTTCTTTACCTTCATTTACAATTGTCAAGGATGAAATTTCATTAAAAAAGAAATTATTAGTTGAGGATAATGTGAAATTGTTTTCTTCTTTCCTAAGTTCAAATTTTGCATCTTCTAAAGAATTTGAAATTAATAAAGTAAATAATCTTTTATTATCTGATTTTATATCATAATTTCCATATTGAGTTCCTTCAGGAAGAGAACATTTTAAAGAATTATCGTTTTCAATGTCATTACATATTAAATCAAATAATATATCATTTTGACTTCCTTTAATTTCTGGTTTACATGAAAGATTTTTAAATACAATTGAATCTTTATAATGAAATGAATCACTATTTATTTTGGAATAGTTATATTGAATAGAATATAATTTATCAGTTTTGTTTTCATTATCTGTTATTATTATTTGATAACTTCCACCTGATAAAGAGTTTATATTTTCTTTTGATAAATTAAAAACCCCATCATCATTTTTTGAAAAATTTAAGAAAGAGTCATTCATTAAATCTAAATATAAATCAATAGATTCAAAAGAAGTTAAAATATCAGTTTTATTCAATTTAATTGATAAATCTTCATCATCATTTTTTACATTACAAGAAGGAATTTCTGTTTCAAAAGTAATTAATTCTGAAATATCATTTACTACAGTTAAATTTCCTATTTCTATTTGTTTTTCTTCTAATTTATAAGAGAATTTAATTATTCCTGTTTCATTTATCTCATAATAATATACAGATTCATTTGGATCTTTTGATCCCTCAATTTCATTAATATTATTATAATACACTTTTATATTATCTTTATTAGGACCTGTAATTGTTATTTTTTCAATTTGAGTAATTGATTTATTATATATTATATATTTCCTATTCATTTCAGCCTTTATTGTCTCATTTGTTAAATTATTATCTAATAGAAAATCAAGTTTTCTACCGAAAAAATTATCTGAAATCAAATTTTTGTTTTTTTTTTCATTAATTAATTTATTTTTTTTTAAAGAAAAGGAAAATGAAAGTGAATTAACTTTTATAATATTTACTAAATAATTTGTTTCTTGAAATTCTTCACTTTCTGAATTTTTATAAAATATTTTATAATTTCCATTTTTACATGAATCTTCTAATTCGCAAATGAATTCTAAATTATTATTTGATTTACAAAAGATTAATGAATTTAAAGTAATTCCAAAAGATAAATTATATATTTCAATATTTGATTTTATAGAAAAAGAATGTCCAGATTTTACTATAGTTTTTGATAAGGTTAGTTTTGGAATTCTCTTTCTTCTTTTTAAGTTTGTTTGCTTTTCTGATATAGAAAAAGTAATATTAATAATAAGAAATAACAAATAATACTTAAATTCTTTCATTTTTAAGATTTATCTTAAATTTTATTTTTTAAAGAATTAATGATATTATTGAATTATTTCTTTTTTTATTTTTTTACATAATATTTTTTTCGTTTTTTATTTTTTCTCTAATATTTTATATAATTAAAATTATAATTATTAATTTAATGAAATATTCATTCTCTCATCCAAACAGATTGACAAAACATTTTTATTCTTTATCATTTCCTTCATCTATAGATAATTCAAATGATTCTTTATTTACTCAAATTATAAAATTAAATAATGAAGAAAATAAAAGAAAAAATAATAAATTAAATATTAATCTAATACATTTTAAAACTATTTATCAAAAAGGAATTCCTTGTAAAAAAATAAGAGAATTAATTGATTGTAAGAATTCTTCTACTATAATCGAAAATAAAATTCAAAAAAAAACTAAATATCCATTACTTATGAAAAATTATTTTTCTTTTAATCAAAATAAAAGTAAAGACAAATTTAATTATTTATTTATTTCAAAATCTCAGAAAAAAGGATTAAATTTAAAGAAAAACAAAAAAGAAAATCATAATAACTTTTATAAAAATAATTTAAAAGTAAATATATTAATATCAAATAATATAAATAAAAAAATTAAATTTCCTTCATTTCATAAAAATGAGAATATATTTCTTCAAAAGAAATATAGAAATTTTCAAATTTTAAATTTGTTTAACAAATTTGATAAAAATATTACAAATAATGAAGAATTAATTAAAAAGTTTATAATAAGATCAATGAGTAATAAAAATTTGTCTAAGATTAAATAATATACAAAATTTCTTATTTATTTAATTTCAAAAATATTCTTATGAAAATATCAATATAAAAAATGATTATTAGAAATGAAAAATAATGAATGTTTTTCAAAGTATAATTTATTGAAAGATTTTAAAATAATAATTCTAGAATATTTATAATTAAAAAGATAGTGGACTGATATATAACTTTGTTTTAAAAAAATTATATTTTATTGAAAAAGGAATTAACAGATAAAAAATAATTTTAAAAAAATATAATTTTCATTAAGTAATTTAAAGATAAAACAAAATCAATCGTTTAATAAGATTATAAAACATTCAAAGAAAAAAAATATTAAATATACTTGTATATATATTTTTTTAAATAAATTAAATAGTAAATTTAAATTTGTGTATTATAAAAATTATAATAAGTTTATATTAATAAAAAATAAATGAGAATAGCCAAATAATTTTTATTTAAAAATATTCTAGAATTATTATTTT
>JAEEGK010029677.1_pt1 | contig 10885 bp, 11 predicted proteins | sample 8958771 | NCBI WGS metagenome assembly JAEEGK01 (sample SAMN16246547, study PRJNA631951) | gut metagenome | biome: gut microbiome; feature: rumen; material: SC-attached | host: Bos | place: Iran: Karaj | collected 2018-10 | reverse complement strand
CACATCTCGCTACGCTCGGATGTACGGGGTTATAGAAATAACGTCTTCCAGACGTTTGGTTAGATGTTGTTGCTTTTATTAGGTTTTAATATTATTGTTTTATCAATTTATTATTGAAGTTGACGAGATAGACCTTCTGTGTGGCGCGGGTGAGGGCGGTGTAGAGCCAACGGAGGTACTCGCGGTCGAGCATGTCGTCGGTGAGGTAGCCATTGTCGATGAAGACATTCTTCCACTGTCCGCCCTGCGACTTGTGGCAGGTGACGGCGTAGGCGAATTTTATCTGCAATGCGTTGAAATACTCGTTGTTGCGCAGTTCCTTGTACATCTCGCTCTTTGACATGCCGGCGTAATCCTCGCACACATTTTTATATAATGTGTCAGCCTCATTCTGCGTGAGCGACGGCCCTTCGCTCTGCAACGATTCCTGAATGACTTTCACAGAGAGTTCGAGATTGTCATAATCCGTGAAACGCAAATCGACATTGATGAAATGAAATCCATACAACTCCTCGTGCCGACCAATGCGAACCACCTCGGCGGTGTCGCCATTTGCAATGAAATCGAGCTTCTCTATATCCTTGGCGTAGAAATAATTGTTCTTGACCACCATCACAATGTCGCCCACCGTCAACGACTCCTCGCGCCAGAATATGCGGCTGCGGATGCCGTTGTTATAGACATTTGCATACTTGTTGGAGCGGGTGACCACGAGGGTCTCCCCCACCCCGACAGTGTCGTAAGAATGTTCGAGAGCCTCCAGCAGCTCCGCGCCTGATATTCGCGCCATGTCGGGAAAATCGCGCACCACAAGCTGCGGCACTACCTGCTGCCCCGGCAACGACCTCTCCACAAGGCGGCGCAGCATCGTGGCATTGTCGAGGATGCCGCTGCCCTCAGCCTGCCTCACAACCTCGCCGAGCGACGCCTCCCCCACTCCATAGCCATAACAGCCAAGCTCACCGGCATCCAGCGCAGGCGACAGCGCACTGCCAACCGGCGGCAACTGCCCCGCATCGCCTACAAGCACAAGGCGACAATTGGTGCCCGTAAAAACGTACTGCACAAGGTCGTCGAGCAGCCTGCCAGAGCCAAAAGCCGACATCTCGCCCGACGTCTGCGATATCATCGACGCCTCGTCAACTATAAAAAAGGTGTCGCTGAAGAGATTGGGGGCGATGGAGAAAGCCGCGCCGTAGCCCGACTTCTGCCGGTAGATGGTGCGGTGTATGGTGTAGGCAGGCATCCCCGAATACGAGGCCAACACCTTGGCGGCGCGTCCCGTGGGAGCCATCAGCACAGTGCGTATATTGAGAGAAGCAAGCACGCGCACCAACGCCGCCACAAGGGTGGTCTTGCCCGTGCCGGCATAGCCGCGCAGCACAAAAATGCCGTCGCCGCCATCGCCGCACACAAACCGAGACAACGCCTCTATAGCCTCCGACTGGTCGCCCGTGGGCTCAAAAACCATCTTGACGCGCAGCGCATTGCTAAAAAAATCGTTTACCATCTTTGCATTCCACTTTATAAAACACAAAGATAATCAATATGTTTGAAACCGTGAAACAACGGCGGAAAAACTTTTTTGAAAAAAATGTCAAATTATTTTTTAGCGAATGTTTATTTTTTATTAAATTTGCGTCAAGAAATAAAACAAAAAAACATACTATAAATAATCATGAAAATAATAATCCATGTAGTATTGGTTGCAGTAATTGCGCTCTTGGCTTACTTGCTGTGGGACAGCATTATGCAGCCTATCCGTTTCCAAAAAAAAGCTGAATGGCGTTACGGTCTCACAGTACAGAAACTCAAAGACATCCGCGACGCACAGGTGGCGTACAAGAGCGTATACGGCGCGTACACCGGAAGTTTTGACTCGCTCGAAAACTTCATCCAGAACGGCAGCCTCAAGATTGTGAAGGCTATCGGCAACATTCCCGACAGCTTCTACGACAAGTATCCCCGCAAGCTCGCCGAGTCCAAGGCCATCGAAGCCGGCATCGTAAAACGTGACACCGTGGAGGTGCGCTGCTACGATTCGCTCTGCAAGGGCAAGTACAATGTCGCAGAACTCAGGATGGTGCCCATCGTAAACGTACCTTTTGAGATGGCAAGCGACACCATCGAGACTTCCTCAAAGGCTAAGATTTCCGTATTTGAGGCTAAGACCCCCAACGATGTGTATCTCAAGGGCCTCGACCGTCAGGAAATCGTCAACATGAACGACGAAGCCAATACCATCGGCAAATACCCCGGCCTCAAAGTTGGTTCGCTCGTTGAGTTCAACAACAACGCCGGCAACTGGGAGTAGTTAGCAGGAACAAACAAAAAGAACAAAATAATAAAAATAAAAGGAAAAACCATAAAGAAATTTTTGGTTTTTCCTTTTTTTGCATTAATTTAGTGCCGTAATTTGAAATTGAAAAATCACATACAATGAAAGACATATCAAACTTCACATCATCGTTCAACATCAACAAGACAAGCACTTACAGCCTGTCGATACAGATTAGCCAGATGGGCTACACGTACTGCATACTTGATTCATTTTCAAAGGAGTACGTTGCCATCAAGCACGTGGGCTACGGCACGGAGGTCACTGACGCCGACCTCTACGACAAGATAAAGGACAACCTCGCCGCCGATGCTTTCCTGAGCAAGAGCTACAAGTCGGTAGACATGATATACGTGACGAGGAAGTCGATTATCGTGCCTAACCCGATGTTTGACAAGACCAAGCTCAAAGACCTCGTGAGCGCAAACTTCACAATCAGCGACAAGGAGGAGATCCAATTCAACAAGCTCAAATCAATCTCCGCCTGCAACGTCTTCGTGATTCCGTCGTACATCACCACGCTGATGGTGAACACTTTCCCGGAAATCAACTTCTACCACGAGGCGACACCGCTCATCGAAAACCTCATCAAGAATTGCAGCGAGGAGCTTACATTGTCAGCCAATTTCTACTACGACTTCATGGACATCGTAGTGACCGAAAAAGGCCGCACACTACTGTACAACACATTCTCATACCAGTCGCCGACGGACGCGCTCTTTGCAATATCATCCGTGGCCGACAAGCTCAAAATCGACAAAAAAGCACCGATAGTGCTTTCAGGATACATCGACAAGGATTCCGAGGCGTACCAGCTGATATACAAGTACCACGCCAACGTGAGGTTTGCACAGCTCTCGCAAAACGTCTCGTTCCCGTTCTCAGACATACCAGAGCACACATTTTATAATATGATGACATTGCCATGCGTATTATAACAGGAATATACCGCAGCAAGGTGATACACCTGCCGTCGTTCTTCACCGACAGGCCGACGACCGACATGGCGAAGGAGTCGCTGTTCAACCTCATCAGCAACAACTTCGACTATGAGGACGTGCGCTTCCTCGACTTGTTTAGCGGCAGCGGCAGCATAAGCTACGAAATGGCTTCACGCGGCTGCACCGACATCACTTGCGTGGACGCCAACAAGAAATACTGCGACTTCATCAACAAGAATTTCGTGCAGATGTTTCCCAAGAAATCCCCGGCAAGGGTGATTACAGCCGATGCGTTCAAATTTTTGGAGCGCAATCCGCTCAATTACGACCTCATCTTCGCCGACCCGCCATACGACATGGAGGGCATCGAAAACATCCCGCAGATGATTATGGACAATCCGACCTTGAAGCCCGGCGCAATGCTCATAATGGAGCACAGCGCAAAAACAAGGTTCACAGATTTGACACACATCTTCGACCAAAGGCATTACGGAAAGGTGAATTTCAGCTTCTACACCAAGGACAGGGACGAAGACAACGAATAAATGAATGGTTTATGATGATAAAGAAAACCCGCCGCGAAATTGGATTTCACGGCGGGTTTTCTATTGTTTATCAGACGTTGCAGGCAACGCCATTGGACGGACGTAGACAAGCTACGCCCCTACTTTACAACTTTGCCACGGGAGGTGTTGCTGCCCGAACTGGTGTTGGAATTGTTGTTATTGTTGTTGGTGTTGCGATTGGTAGTGTTACTGTTGCTGTTGTTGTTATTGTTGGTAGTTGTAGTAGTACCAAGCAAGATGTCGCACGACGGCAATACAGTAACTGCGCCGAGGAGCAATATCGCTGCAAAAATCCATTTTTTCATGATTCGTATCGTTTTATATTGGTTTGACAATCAGATTTACTTAATTACCCTCTGCCTTACCTTGACGGTATTGTTGACATAAGACTTGGAGAGCGAACGAGGAACAGAGGCAAGCATGCCCATATCCTTGTGAGCCTTGATCATTGCAGCAATCTCCTCCGATGTGTAGGCATTGAGGTTGTTCTCGTTCCTTACGTCCTGCAGACGGTTTGCGGAGTTTTGCTTGGGACATACAACTGTTGCCTTAGAATATATCCTGTTGCCCGAAATGTTGGACGGTACACCATTCTTGAAGGTAATCGGATTGCCATCCAAATCGCCAAAGAAGAGGTAGTTGTTTTCTTCGTCGGTCTCCGATACGCTGTCGAAAGCATCGGCAACAAGCACCAGATAATACTGACCGTTGATGTTGGGCAGGGTAAACTGCCATCCGAAGCAACGTCCAGTGCCTTGTCCCTTGATGTCAGACAACACCTTGGCGCAGCTCTTGCCGCCCGGGATGTCTACGTTGTTCCAAGAAAAACCGCTGATGTTGGCACTCGAATTGAAGCCGAAGAAGTTGTAAGCGTTGCTCTTGTCCCAATTGGACTCCCAAGTATTCTTGTTGCCCAAATCATCGGAATAGTAATCCAAGAGAAGGATGCCGTAATCTTCGGCATTATATGCGTTGTAATAGAGAAGGCAGATTGCCCAATCTGAGGACGACATAACAGTCTCATTGCCAGCGTTATAGACGTTGTAATCGCACTCGTACCACTTGCCATCGCTGTCCTCGTCCATAAAGTAGAAGTCAAAATTGTCGGCGGCAATCAAATCGGCTCCGCCAGAGGTCACTTCGTCATCGGCAACGTTCTTGGTGTCCTCGTCCACAACAACGGTGTTGCTGCTGCTGCCGTCGTTGGCAACGAATGCACAGTAAGCAAATTTGCCGCCTACGAAGAAGTTTTGGTCTACCCAGATGTAGCCGTTGTCGCCCCACGACTCGCCCCACGAGTTAACTACGAGGAATGCGCCATTTGTACCCTTGGTGTCGTCGTATCCGGCGCAAACCATTGCGTGGTAGGCATGCTGACCGGTGGCGTTGAAGGAGGTCTGCTTGGTGAGCACCGTGGCGTCGTTGGCGTACATAAACTCGTCGCCAAGCTCCGCACCAAAGACGATGAGTTCGCCCTGAGCAAGATACTGCTTGAGTGCCGACTTGGTGAGGGGGGTAATCTCACGGAACGACTTGATTTTGTAGCTGCCGGCGTTGGATGTCCACGACGACGAGGGGCTGCTGTTGCAACTGAGGTTGGAATACGGCGCAGTGCTCATCGTAGCCACACCACGGCTAATCATCTTGTTGAATGCCGCCTCGAAGTAACTACCGCCACAGCCACTGCCCTTGTCCTTGCTGTCTATAGCCATGAAGATGTCGGCAGGGCTGAAAGTGGTGCTGCTGTTGATTGAAGAAGTGGTCAATCCGTGGCTCTTGGCGTAGAGGTAAGTGCGGCAGTTGTAAGCCGTTGCCCAAGCCACACACGTGCCATACTGACCTTGGTTGCCTATTTTGGGCAGCCATTTGCGGTTGTCCACCTTGGTAGGCAATCCGCTGCCATCGGTGAGCAATGCGGCGGTATTGATGTCGTCCTGTATCACTTCTGTGTCCTCGTCGAGACCAAACCATCCGAAATAATTGTCGCCAGAATTGGAGGAATATTCGTTGCCATTGTAAGACAAGACACTAAACAGTCCCTCAAAGAACTCGTCCCAGCCGGAGCCGTTTCCGTCCTCGTCCTCACACGACTGCATCGACATAGAGCCAAGCAACAGACCCGACACAGCCGCGATTCTAATCAAGTTTCTCTTTTTCATAGTATTGTCATTTTATATTGAAACATTCAATTTTAGCCTTCTGCAACATGGAATTGTCGGCAGAATTGACCTTGCCCTCCGGCAGCTGCGTCCCTGCGATATTAGGCTGCTCCACAAGGGTATTGCCAATGAACTCCACGTTACTCTTTAAAACGCAATTTGCAAACTTTATATTGCCCATGTACATCGACCTCGCCATCACCAGCCTGTCGGCAAACTGCGAATTGGAGAAATCGATGTCGCCAAACGCCATCAGCTTGGAAAATTCGGTGTAGCCGTAGAAATGCGAATCGGCAAACATCACCATGTCCTCCATTCTACACCGTTGGAAAACGACCGACTTTCTGAAAAAACTTTTCATAAAATTGGTCCTGCCGCCAAAGACGCTGCTCACAAACGTCGCCTCGCCGTTGAAATTGGCCATCGCAAAAGACGCTCCATTGCGAAACCTGCAGCCGTCGAAAGCCGCATCGCCCGCCACTTTGCTGACGTCGAAATCAAGACGCCCACGGAAATCCGCCTGCGTGAAATTGACTCCGCGCTTAAACTCACATTCCTGCATTACGACGTTCCTCTCGAACACCGTATAAAGTTTCTGCGCGTTTTCGTGCTCAGAGAACGACGTAACGCTGTCCTCAAAGACGCAGTGGGCAAACACAATGTCGGAATACACATACGACGGCGCGACGGCAACGAGACCCGAGCCACCGCTCACTTCGGTAAAATCAAGAGTCCCTTTTATTATGCAGCCCTTGAGATGGAGCGGCCATCCAAGCCTCAAAATATCCACAATCTGCTGCGATGTAAGCGTGTCGCCTTCTTTGGGCGGCTGATACTGCTGCTTGCCGCCACATCCCTGCAATACAACAAGGATTACTAATATTGCAAAGATTGCACTGAATTTTTTCATATTTCGCCGTTCTTTTTCAAGTCGAATATAATTTTCAAGTTCCTGTGGGTGCGCTTGGTTACATTGTCAATCATATCGTCGTCCATCCAAATGCATGAGGTGATGCCCTCTTCGGTCTGCGGCTTTGTTGCCTGATTGCCGAGCAGCGTCATCAAGTACCAGTGGGTCTTCTTGATGGTGACTTCCTTCTCGTCGCCCCAACGGTAAAAATGGTAGGTGTCAATCAGTTTTCGTTCTATTTTTGGCTGTACGCCGGTCTCCTCGCTTACCTCGCGCACAGCAGCGGTTTCGGGGTCTTCACCCGGCTCTATCTTGCCTTTCGGCAGGTCGTAAAGCCCGTTGCGCACTATCACAAGGCTCTGTCCCAAGGCGTTGAGCACATATCCGCCGGCGGCCTCCACATATTTGCAATTGCCCTTGAATATTTCGAGCAGCTGATTGGCGTCGCCACGGACAAGAAGCCTGCCACGCACCAAGCCGTCGAGGCAGTCGGCGGGAAGCCCGTCATAATACTCCACCTCCCGGTATTCGCCGTCAGCCTCCATACCGAGCGTTATCAGCGCGTAGCCGCAATAGAGATTTATCGTGTTTTCCATAAATATGATTAGTTAATTTTGCCCAAAGGTATAAAAAATCCGTAAATTATACAAAGGAGGAAGGCCTGTTTTTTTCTTAAAAAACAAACTTAATTTTTGCTCCAATCCAATCCCGAGGCACTGGGCCGAATGTGCGCGAATCAGAATGGTCGGCACGGTTGTCATTGATGAGAAAAACATAATCGCGCTTGAATGTGTACGACTCAGCAACCTTGCCATCCACAATGCAGATACTATCGCGCCATACCATTCGGGCATCTTCGTATTTCATAGCCAAATCCTTATATATCAAGTAATTGGCATAATCGAGATGAACCTTTTGTCCACTGCGCGGCACCACAGCAGGGCCATAGAGGTGCATTGTCTGCAATCGGGTAATAGAATCGCCAGGCATACAGACACAGCGTTTCAATACAGGAAGGGACGCAGTATTTTTAGGTGCTAATGGATTGACTACCAACACGATGTCATTGCGCCTTATCGCGCCGCCATACTCCACCCAGACCTTCTGCCCGCATGTCAAAGTGGGCGACATCGAATCGCCGCCCACTTCATAAATCCTGTCGCGAAACGTATGCCACGCCGCCAACGCAACTGCAACTGCAACAATTAGCGGCAATATCCAACCTGAGAATATCTTCATCAGAATTAATCTATGCCCTTGAATATGCGGCTCCAGCGTATCGACGACGGGAAACTTTTGTCCTTGTCGGTGCTGAACCAGATGAACAACGCCTTGCCAACCACGTGATCCTCAGGTACGAAGCCCCAGAAACGGGAGTCGGCGGAATTGTGGCGCGAATCGCCCATCATAAAATAATAGTCCATCCTGAACGTATAGGAGTCGGCGGGCTGATTGTTGATGAAAATCTGGTCGTCTTTCACATACAGCGAATTGCCCTCGTAAGCCTCTATACAGCGGCGGTAGAGCGGCAGGTTGTCAACAGTCAACTTGATGACGTCGCCCCTCTTGGGAATGTACAACGGGCCAAAATTGTCTTCGTTCCAATTGTACTTGGGGTCGTGCGGGAAGATGTAATCCTCGCGGAAACCCTTGGGGCGCAAAATCCTCGTTACAGACTTCACAAAAGGCATCGCACGGAGTTTTTCAACATTCTCCTCTACGAGCGGGAAGATGAACAAATTGTTTGGGTTGATTTCTTTCAAACCCTCCACATAATCAAGCATGTTTGGGTCGATGAAGCGCGACGCCTTGCGGTCTTCATCCGAAATGCCAAGCTCTTCAAGTTTGGAAGGGTTGAAATTGGTGCCGTCGGTCACAACCAAATATTTGTACTGGCGGTCGCCGATGTTTTCCTGCGGTTTGCCGTTTACATATACCTGACCGTCAATTACTTGTATTGAATCGCCCGAAATGGCGACGCAACGCTTGATGTAATTTTCGCGGCGGTCGACGGGGCGGCTTTGCACCTTGCCAAAATAGCCACGGATTGCCTGTCCATTTTTGTCGTAGACCAAATCCTTTTCGATGGCTTCGCGTCCACAATCCCTGAGCAAACGGTAATAGCTAAGAGCCTGTTGATTGAGGCACACGGTGTCACCTTCGGGGAAATTGAACACAACCACATCGTTTCGCTCTATTTTGCCAAGGCCGGCAAGACGGCGGTAGGGCCATTGCAACCATTCTGCATACGACTTTGTACTCGTTGTAAAAGGCATCGTATTATGTGCAAAAGGCACTGAAATTGGCGTATTGGGCATCCTTGGACCATAGCTCAACTTGCTGACAAACAGGTAGTCGCCCACAAGCAAAGACTTCTCCATTGAAGATGTCGGTATTGTGAACGCCTCAATGAAAAACAGTCTGATAATCGTAGCGGCAATCACCGCAAATATCAATGCGTCAATCCATTCGACGGTCTTGGTCTGTTTTTCGGCGTCTTTTTTCTTCCAAAAAGCCCAATGAACCTTCTGCGAAATATATATGTCGTAGATGATGGCAAAACCCAAAAGGAGCCACCAATTTTGCACCCAAATTACGAAAAGCAGGTACAGGAAGGCCACCACGCCAAACTTCACCCACTTGTTGGCAAACAATTTTCTCATGTCTGATTCGTTGATTTATTGATTTGTTGAGGAAAGATTGGTTGATTTGTTGAGGAAACCTCCCTCCTCTCCCCTCGTTCCTCTTTCCTAAAATTTGAGCATGTCGTCCATGCCGTAGAGGCCGGCAGGTTTGCCGCAAAGGAACTCAGCCGCGAGCACCGCACCAAGAGCAAAACCTTTCCTCGAATGTGCAGTGTGCGTCATCTCGATGTCGTCAATGTCTGAAAAATACTTCACAGTGTGAGTGCCAGGCACGTCGGGAAGGCGGAGACATTCGATGTTGATTTCGCCAGTTTTGGGCTGACCGTCAATAATCCACGACGACTTGCGGTCGAGAACCTTCACGAGGTCGTCGGCGAGGGTCTTGGCTGTGCCGGAGGGCTTGTCGAGCTTTGTGGTGTGATGGATTTCCTGCATCTTCACGTCATAATCCTTGAAGCCGTTCATGATGTTGGCGAGGTACTTGTTGAGACGGAAGAAGATATTGACGCCAATGGAAAAATTGGATGCGTAGAAGAAAGTCTTGCCCTGCTCCTTGCACATCTTCTCAATCTGCGGCATCTTGTCGAGCCATCCTGTAGTGCCCGAGACCACGGGAACACCCGCCTCAAAGCATTTGATATAATTGTCGAAAGCGGCGTCGGGGCGCGTGAACTCTATCGCAACGTCCGCCTTCTGGAGATTCTCGGCGGTGAAGTCCTGCGGGTTGATGAGGGCGTCGATGGTGATTACCACCTCGTTGCCACGCTCAATGGCTATTTTCTCTATTTCATGGCCCATCTTGCCATATCCGATAAGTGCAATTTTCATTTTTTACTGATGTTTGATTAACTTCGCAAAGTTAACACTTATGGCGGACATTACAAAGAATTTTAAACTAATTAAACAAAAAAAATCCCCGCACCTATCAGATGCAGGGATGTATCGTAAAAAAAGAATTTCGTGCGCATCGGGGACTTGCTCCCTTGATTAATCTAAAAAACTTGAAAGCGTAAACCCGCGACTATTTCACGGAGTTTACAACAGCCTCGAAAGCCTTGGGGTTGTTCATCGCCAAGTCGGCGAGCACCTTGCGGTTGAGTTTGATGTCCTTCTTGGCAATTTTGCCGATGAACTCCGAGTACGACATATTGTAGCCGCGAACTGCTGCATTGATACGTGCGATCCAAAGAGCACGGAAGTTGCGCTTTTTCATCTTCCTCTGGATGTAGGCGTGCAACAGGCCTTTCTCATACGTGTTCTTCGCAATGGTGTAAACGTTAGCCCTTGCTCCGAAGTTACCTCTGGTGAGTTTGAGGATTTTTTTGC
>JAEEGK010029676.1_pt1 | contig 10886 bp, 9 predicted proteins | sample 8958771 | NCBI WGS metagenome assembly JAEEGK01 (sample SAMN16246547, study PRJNA631951) | gut metagenome | biome: gut microbiome; feature: rumen; material: SC-attached | host: Bos | place: Iran: Karaj | collected 2018-10 | reverse complement strand
CGATTGGGAATTGAACCTAGCGTATATATTGATTAGCGTACGCGCGAGCGCAACTATTATGCGACGGATTCGGACATGGTGCATATCCTGAATCCGTCGTCCTGCAGAGTCTCGAGGATCCGCCTTACAGAATCGATGTTCTTCCTCATCCCGTCGGCATCCATAACCCCTTTTCCGTAGGTCTCGCATATGTGCCAGCTATGCGTAGAGAGTACGAAGATGCCTTCTTCGACCTGTCTTGCCAGCCCGATGTAGTCATCCGCCTTCCTCTCACCCTCGTGCATCGGCCAGAGGTAGGATGTGATGGATCTGCCTGAAGGGTCGCTCCCTTTCGGCACCGGGATCTCGATCAGATTGTTCTCCAGGCGGTACGGGCGCATCTCGGGCTTGATGTACGAGTAGTATGACGAATCGTACCTGATGCCGTACTCGGGAAGGAACCACAGCAGGAGGTCGCTGGCGTTCATGTACGGAGATCTGAAACCCTTCGGCTGGTAACCCACACAGTCCCTGATCAGCGATATGGAGCGCTCGATTATCTCACGCATGTCCCCTTCATCCATGTGGATCCCGGTCTTCTCGCCCGTGAAATCCTCGTGGTCCATACCGTGCAATGCCACCTCGTGGCCGCTCATGAGATTGAATGCCCCGGACCTGTGAAGCGTTCTCGCCTCGGCGAAGAAAGTGGCCTTGATGCCGAGTCCGTCCAGCATCTCGACGATCATCTCCGTTCCCTTGGCGGCCGAGGAGAATCTGGGTGCGTTCCCTGCCCCGAAATCCTTGGAGCCTGCGCTCACGGAACCGAACACCGGTTCGTTGACGTCCCTGTCCAGATCGACGGTGAAACAAAGGGTCCTCAACGTATCACACGAGCTTTCTGGTGACCTTCTCGATCAGCATACCCTCGATCTCGATGGGTGCGAGCTTAATGGCCAGATCCTTTGCGCGCTGGCACTTGGATTCCACATCGGCGTAGATCTCGAGGAGAACGTCGCCTTTCTCGACCCTCTGGCCCTTCTTCCTGAAGATCAGCAGACCTGCGCCCTTGTCGGCGGGAGCTCCTGCGGCCCTGGCGATGGATACGATGTCCTTGTTCTTGATCGAGTGGACGTATCCCGCCTTGGTGCTGAGCAGCTGGAGCTTGTACTTTCCGATCCTGATATCCTCGGATGTGATGTCAGGTTTACCGCCCTGTGCAGCGACGATCTCGCGGAACTTCTTCAGCGCCTCTCCGGAACTGAGTATCCTCCTCGCCTCATCGGCACCGTGGGGTATGCCTCCCATCTCAAGTATGATGCCTGCGAGGTCGCATGCCTTCTCCACCACACTGGCGGGGTGGGCGTTGCCTTCGAGGATGCGAATGCATTCCCTTGCCTCCAGACCGGGACCGACCGCGTTACCGACAGGCTGGTCCCCGTATGTAATCGCACATTCTATCTGGATTCCGAGCCTGTTGCCCAGCTCCATGAAGTCATGCACGTACGCTCTGGCTTCCTCGATGGTCTTGACCTTCGTTCCGGGACCTGTGGGGATGTCCATCAAAAGGTGCGTCGCACCGATGGCCATCTTCTTGCTCATGATGGAGGCCAGCATCTGTGCGCGGGGGTTGATGTTCAGCGGATATTCTATCTTGATTAGCATGTCATCCACAGGTGCGAGGTTCATGGAACCGCCCCATGCGAGCACTCCTCCGACCTTCTCGGAGATCTCCTTGAGCTCGGATGCTTCCATCTCGACTTTACAGAATGTTTCCACGAAGTCCGACGTACCGCAGGCACTGCTGATGGCACGCGAGGATGTCTTCGGGAGCATGAGTCCCGCGGCTGCGACGATGGATACCACTATGGGTGTGACCTTGTTCCCGGGAACGCCTCCGATGCTGTGGAAATCGAAGACAGGTGTACGGTCGAATTGGATGGTGTCGCCGGTGTTCACCATCGCCATGGTCATATCGGCGATCTCGTCGACATCCATGCCGTTGATGTACAGCGCTGTCAGCCATGCTGATGTCTCGATGAGCGAGAGCCTTGCCTCGAGGATATCCTGGATGACGGCGTTGATCTCATCCTTGGTGAGCCTCTGGCCGTCCATCTTCTTCCTGATGCTCCTGACGGATTCGGGACTGGGCGAGAACACCACATTGACTTCCATACCGTCCTTGGCGCCGACCTTGTCCATGACATTCTTCGGCATCAGGATCTCTCCCTTCTTCACCAGTGTATCGGATTTGTTCGCGGTGACCACGTATGACTTCGTTCCGTCGATACGTACACGGTCGCCTTCCTTCACGCCCAGTTCGATACAGTCCTGTTCGTGGATGATGACCCTCAGGATGATGGCCTCTAAGTCGTAATCCCTGGCGATAAGCTTCATTTCATTCCCCACTTCTCAAGTGCGATACGGAGTTCCTCATGGTCCTTCGCATACTGGTCTACAGGTATTCCTAGGAATGCTGCATCGACTGCCTGGCACATCCCCATTGCGCCTTTCATTACACCGCCGGGGTGTCCTGCGACGCCTCCGCCTGCCTGTATCTGAACGTTAAGTCCAGATTCCTTCACCATGGGTGCGATCATTCCGGGATACACACCTCCGGAACATACGGGCATGACCGTCCTGTAGGGTACTGTGATATCGTCGAGACATGCATCCAAGCATGTGTGGTCGCCTTTGTTGCCTGACATCTTTCCCACTCCGAGGGTACCGATGTGCAGTGCGTCTCCTCCGCACATGCGGACGAGCTTGGTGATCGGGAGCATGGATATTCCGTGCAGCGGGTCCCTTGTCATGGCACCGTGCATGGTCCTGTGGACGTGAATGGGGACCTTGATCGACGGGTCCTCGGCCAGTGCCTGTACTGCGGCGAATCCGCATGTGATGACATCGACCATAAGTTCCTTTGCGCCCCAGCTCTGAACCTTCTCTGCAACTTCCAGGATCTCATGTCCCGATGTGCTGACGTTGATCGCATGCATCATCAGGTGGCCTTCGCTCTTCAGCCTGTCCAGAGCTTCGGCGACGGCGACGGTACGGTCCTCGATGGGACAGAACTTCTGGTTCGATAACGTCTCGTCATCCTTGCTGTTGGTCAGTCCGCCCTTTCCTGCCTGATAGACGTAATCGGCGAACTCCTTCGGGGGAAGACCGATCTTAGGTTTGACGATGGTTCCCACCAGAGGCTTCTCGGGACGTTTGAGGTTCTCCCTGAGTCCTTTGACTCCAAACTTGGGTCCCTTGAACTCCCTCAGCATGCACTTGGGGAAGAAGACATCCTCCAGCCTGAGCTTTCCGATGGATTCCAGTCCGAACAGGTTACCGGCGATGACGCTCAGGATCTGCGGGACTGCACCGATATCCAGACTGAAATCGTCCACGGGGTATGCGATGCGTATGTTATCCTTATCGATCTTGGTCACACGTCCGCCGTACTTCTCGAACACATCTTCGGTCAGTGTGCTGATACCTGTCCATGTACCGGTCGACTGCTCTGCCGCTATCGCTTCGGCAGCCTTCTCCATGGGCATGTCCGTGGTGACGCGGTAGTCACAGATGACGTACGCGTCCTGGTCTATGTTCTCGTCCAAATGCAGGTAGGAATATGTTTTCATTAGATCACCTTCTGGAATATCTTATCGCCAAGCTGTTTCACCATCACATCATACACCGAACCCGGAGACATCATCCCCAGCTCGGTGATTATAGCATCAATGTACTTCGCGGGAGTGCTGTCGAAGACGGGGTTGAACACCTTCACCGATGCCGGGATCTCGCCTTCCTTGACTATCTCGCTGATGTCGCGTTCCTCGATCGTGACGCGGTCCCCGAACAGTGTCATCGGGGAGAACTTGTAGGTCTCGCTGCAGACATAGAACTGTGCCCTCGCCTCATTGGCGGCAAGTGCCAGCTGCGATGTCCCGATCTTGTTTATGAGTGCTCCGTGCGACGTTATGGTATCGGCACCGACGAACACCTCGTTGACCTTCTTCATCACCGAACGGACCGCACTGTCAATGATCAGTGTGGTATCGATGCCTTCCTCCGCGAGTTCCGTGACGGTCAGGATACCTTGCCTCCAGGGCCTGGATTCCGTTGCATACACTTTGAAGTCCTTGCCCTGTCTGAACGCGGTCTTGATGACGCTGAGTGCGACCTTGCTGTTGCACGTCGTCATTATGACGTCACCGTCCTTGATCCTCTTGGCACCGATCTCGCCGATGAGCTTCACGGCATTGTTGGAGTTGTCGATGAACACCTTGGCATTGCTCTGGATCAGGGAGATCATCTCTCCTACGTCCTTGCAGTCCTCCACACCCCTGACGGTTGCGTGGACCCCGTTCCACAAGGATACTGCGGTGGGTCTGGAATCGAGAAGCGTCTTCTTTGCCTTCTCGAGGTCACTGAGGAATGATGTCCTGTCGTTGCCCGAATAACTGCCTGCAAAATCCGAGAGGGCGGATGCGCCTGCTCTGGCGATCTTCCCTGCGCCGCGGATGGTCATATCCGTGATCGCTGCTGCGGTCTCATCGACATTCATGAGCCGCTAATCAAGTTAGTCTGATATAAGGTTGGTCAATTTAAAATAAGGAAAGGACAGGGCAAAGCCCTGTGAGTTTCATTCTCCTTCGAGATATCTGCTCCTCTCGTCCTTGTACACTCCGAAGACGATGAGGATCTTCAGTGCCCTGAAGAGCACGAGGAGGTACAGCAGGAATGTGAGGACCATTCCGAGCTCGAAGGTATTGTCGTCGTAGGTCACGCTGATCAGGTTGGTCAGGTCACCGAAGTTCAGAACGTACAAGAGCCAGACAATCGAACCTGCAAGGTATATGACCGACATCAGGAAACGCTGTCTGCTTCCCTTGGGGAATGACCATGTGAGTGCTCCGAGGACGACCATCGGTATTCCTGCGTACATCCATCTCTCGAACAGCGGGATCAGGTTGGTCCAGACGATCTGCAGATTGAGATTGTACTGTTCCATGTACTTGTCGAAGTTGGGTTCGACGAAGTGGATCATGGCGTACGGGATACCCACGTAGAATATCGCCGCGAAGATGGCTCCGACTATGAAGCCCATGATCCTGACCTTCTTGATCTTGACCTCGTCTTCCTGCTTCTCAGGCCTGTCTGCGCTCATAGTCCGAGACCTCCTGCAATCTCAGGATACTGTGCGATAAGTTCATCGAACATCGAGATGAGCGAATCCATCTGTTCCTTCTCGACCACGACGGGTTCCTCTCCGCCGATATCGATCTTCAGCGAACCGTCCTCTTCACGGGAGTTCTTCAGCGCATCGACCAGATAATCGCAGTCGGATACGATCTGGATCTTTCCTTCGTCGTTCACTTCGACGATGAGACCTCCTTCGCCTCCGAAGTCACCGATCTTGATCTCACTGAAGCTTGTCGCGAGATCGCTGACTCCGGGCAGACCGCTTGCATCGATCTTGATCTCCTGTTTCACCTCTACACCCTCGTAGGGCGATCCGGCCTTCTCACTGTGATATGTGAATGTCGATCCTTCCTCCGCCTTGTTGGTGGTGTATGAGGGCAGCTTGATCTCCGATCCCTCGTTGAAGTTGTTGACGAACTTGCTGATGGGCAGGTTCAGTCTGAATGTAGCGTCGAAGAATGAGTTGTAGTTGATACCGATGGATACTCCGACCCTTGCGTGCTCTCCGTCGGCCATGGCCGCTGCGAACACCAGGTAGGGGATCGGGATGGTGATCTTGTAAGCGTCACCTGCAGATTCCACCTCAGCGTTGGAAATTGCTACCCTGTGGCCGTTGATCACCGAATCCAGCGAGACGCTAGGTGTGACCATCTTGACCATCGAACCGCCGAGTCTCAGACCCATGGTCATATACTGGGTGAATCCCTGTGTCCACATGATCATCTGCTGTTTGACGATCTTTCCGTCCTTATCCAGCAGTGTCGCCGTGAAGTCCGTGCTCGTTCCGGCAGCTGTCTTTATCTCTGAAGCCAGGGCATCAACGGCAGCCTCATCGGCAGGTACGTCCCTTCCGATGACGGTTCCGTAGTTGATCTTGTAACCGGCCTCACCTTTGGTGTTGTCCTTGATGTTGCTCGCGAGGTCGTCTGCAGTCATACGATCCACGTCGTAGACCGCATCAGTCGTCACGAAGTCCCCGTTGGAGAACTTGAAACTCTCGATACCCGCGAATGTGGGAATCGCAATGACGATACCGACTGCTATGATAACTACCAGACGGGCAATCTTTGCGATCGTAACCGCTTTCATAAGAAGAAAAAGTGCCTACTTACATTTAATTGATATGGATAATCGACCCGTTTAATTGCAGAAAAGGACCTCTTTCACTATCCTTCTCGCCTCATCGAGTCCGTAAAGGGTATAGAATGCACCTATCAATGCCTCGAAAGCGTCCGCACGCATCTTCACGGATATCCCTCCGGGCACCCTGTGGCCGTGCCCTACTAACAGCATGGAATCGATATCCAGGCCGTATGCGATCACCTTGTCGGAGATCTTGTCGTTACCGACGATCTCCTGTTTGTAATCGGTCATCTTGCCTTCCCTGAGATCGGTGTCATTGAACACGTGCTCGCATGCAAGTAATTCAACAACCGCATCACCGAGGAACTCCAACCTTTCGTAGCATTCGACATCCCTCGGAGGGTTCAGCTTGGTCGCTTCGTCAGAATAACTGTCATGGGTCAGCGCGGCACAGAACAGTCTTATCTCCTTGTCGGAGAGACCGGTGCGTGAGAAGGGCCTCTTGGCCAGGAAACCCCTTACGTTGCGTTCGTGACGGCTGATATCGTCCATGGAGGTGAATGATGCTGATATCATTTTATAGTCTTGCATCGCCGATATCCATCCGTAAAATACATAGTGCCAGATATGGAAATGAAAGATTATTCCCGTCTGTACGGTCTGACAAATACCTTTAATAAAGACGCGTATATGACAGAACATGGCCGGAAAGAAGAGAATGAAGCTCAGAGGCATCAAGCAGGCTCCTAAGAGACTGGAGAGCGAGATACTCGAGAGATCCAAGAACCTTTGGGAGGATCCTTCGCTGATCAGACCCAAATGTGCAGGCAAGTGCTTCCTCTGTCCCTTCAACAAGACATTCTCGGCCATATCCAAGATCGACAAGATCAAGGACAACCCCGATGCACTGATCAAGATGGCATCCAGAGGGAACGATGACATCTTCAAGGCATACTGCGCCACCATATCGCTGTACGCCGCAGGGAGCATCCCCTATCTGGCGACCGCCAAACTGGCAGGCGAAGAGGTATCTTTTGCACAGAGAGGTGCCGTAGGCAATGACAAGCTGATCGGTGCTCAGTACTACAACGACCCGAAGATCAGACTCCTCCTGTTCAACAACATCGCGAAGAAGAAAGGACTCCATATCTACTCCTTCGGTGATGAGATAGTATGTGCGAAGAAGCCGAACATGCCATCGGATTACATCTATGATGCATTCTGGGATACACCCTACGAGTTCACCGATGACGGCCTTCAGTGCGGACATGATTCTGAGGGCACACTAGTCATAAAGATCGTCTCCGCAGGAGAGGAGATCCGTATCTGCAGGAACTGTGCAAAAGAGGTGTCATCGCTTCAGTTCCTCATCTCCAGGATCGCTGCGGTCGATGTGCTGGATGATATAGAGGTGTATGTTGAGCACAAGTATCACAACGAGGGAGAGAACGGTCTCACCAGGATCGAAGGGGAGACCCTGAAGAAATACTCCGTCGGTCTGATGAATGATGTCAATGTACTCAACTCGGTACTGAGGGATCAGATGGGCAACCTCAGGAGCAGCGGTGTGGCGACATTCATCATCGGCACCAAGAACTACGGTTCCGACATGGATGCGTTCATCGGAGACCTCAGAGGGACCGATGCTGAGATCACCGCAGTGACCAATTATCTGAAGAAGTACCCGTGCTCGGTGATCATCAGGACCGAGAAGGCCTCGGAAGCACTGGCGATGATTTGGAACGATTACCGCAACGTCATCGCTTCGTTCACCAACGATGAGATCGCAGATTCATTCGGCGATGTGTCGAAGATGAATCCCGCTCAGATCGTCAACGAGGCCAATATGAAGTTCATCTCATACGACGTGGTGTCGAAGCTTCCGGTGTTCAAACGCCCCGGTGTCGTTACGTCATACGCGGATGCTTACGCAAAGGCGGCGAAGGTGGGCGGAGCGGAGATGCTCAGGGACACCATCACGAAGATGATCCCCAAGGACACCAAGACCCGTGCCCTCTCATCGGCATTCGCCAAAGCTGTAGGCATAGAACCAGTCGCCAAATGTACGAAGGAGGAGAACGAATTTGCGGACTATCTGCTCCCGTTCGTGAAACAGCTCCTTGACTCCTCAGGGGACAAGTACCGCGACGATATGAACACCCTGCTCACAGCGACGGGATGCGGCGAGAAGGTCTGAGTGGTCAGGACGGCTGAATCACCCGGTCGATCATCCAGATGAAATACATCGGAATGGTCGTGACAGCCGCATTCTCATTGTAATCCTTGCCCGATATCACGGCGGCCCTCTTTGGCGAATAAGCATCCATGTACTCCTTAAGACTGGCGGCACGGTACTTTTTCTTGCTTTTGACCTCAACAGGTATTATTCCGAGGTCGGAGGTTATCAGGAAATCTACCTCTGCCTCGTTACCCGAACTCCAATAGCCCTCTCCGGCATGTCCATAGGCTGTGAGTTCGCACATCACATAGTTCTCTGTCATCCCTCCCTTAAAAAAGGGATCGATTTCATCATCCATGATATGGGCGGCGGATACTCCCGCTTTGTGTCTGAGTATGCCGACATCCATCATGTAGATCTTGAACAGATTGTCGGAACCGCTGGACGAGAGAGGTATCCTCGGCTTCTCTATCTTCGGTACCTTGTAGACCATGCCTGCATCGAGCAGCCATTGGAGCGCATCCTCAAGATCCTTGGATCTGGCCCCCTTGACCGCGTGCCCGAAGAAAAACCTCCTGTTCTCAGTTGCCAATTGTGATGGTATCGAATCCCATATTCTATTGACCTTCTTGATGTCCTTATCAGGTACATGTTTGAGGAAATCCAGCTTGTATGATTCAGCAATCTCTCCGAGCACCTTCTCGACTTCGGTCATGTTCTTCGTTTCAATCCATTTGGAGACTGCCTCGGGCATACCTCCGACGATCAGATACTCACGGTTGAGCTCCTTCAGCAGATCGCTGGAAGTGCTGTCCGGTTCACCGGTCTTCATGATGTAGTCATAAAGTCTTCTGTTGGATGCCCTGACGAATTCTCTGAAACTCACCGGATACAGATCCATGAAAGATACCTTTCCGACAGGGAACGATCCCCTGCCTTGAAGACCCAGCAAGGAACCAGCGCATATGATGTGGTATTCCGGTGCCGATTCCCTGAAGGATTTGAGGGACGTGATAGCACGTTCACATTCCTGGATCTCATCGAAGATTATCAGTGTATCCTCATCGACCTCCATATCAAGATGGGTGGAGATGGCCGTTATGATCCTCTCGGGATCCAGATTCCCGTCGAAGATCCTGCAGAGACTTTCATTTCCCTCGAATTTCAGATATGCCACCTTCGAGTAGTTCCTTTCCCCGAACTGTCTCATGAGGTATGTCTTGCCGCATTGTCTCACTCCGCGGATGATCAGCGGCTTACGGTCATCGGAATCCTTCCACCTCATCAATTCGTCATAGAGGTCCCTGTCCATGGGCCTCTATGTGATTACATAGATAAAAAGGTTTATTGTCTGCAAAATTACCACGTAATTTTGTTGATATTACAACATTTTTGATACCAAATAATTTTGTTCTTTGAGTATGAATCCTGTTTCTGCATCCCGGTCGTTCATATGAAAAACAGACGGTCGAACTCCGTCTAAAGTATCCTCACGTCCGCGACATAATGCGATACCGAAGGCGCGAAGGATTTCACTTCCCTTATGCCTTCGACGGAATATCTTCCCGGACAGTATCTGTCGAAGATCTCTTTGACCTTATTCTCATATTCATTCACATAGAATGTATCGTGATAGTGGATCATGCCTCCGGGCTTGATCATCTCAAGTGCCTTCGGAATGAATTCTGATGTTATCTGGACATACCCCATCAGGATGCGGTCTGCGAATGCCTTTCCGCAATCCAGATCACGGTTGTCACCCAGTACGGGTGTGACCTTGTCCTGAACTTCGTTCAATTCTATGTTCTTAACCAGGAATTCATACGAATCGGGATTCTTCTCGCAGGCGATCACCCTGTCGGGGTTGGCATATTTCGCTATGGGCAGTGTGAAATAACCGATACCTGCGAACATGTCCACCACGGTCTCGCCCGTACAATCCAGGGCCTTCATGCGTTCCCTCTCGTCGACATTGCCGGAAGCGAACATCACCTTCGTGACATCGAATCCGTATCTAATACCGTTCTCCAGGCGTACCGATTCCGTCTCGGTGCCGTAGATGATCTCCATGCTGGGCTGTCTGAACTCCCCTGAGACACCTCTGACATCCGCACATACGGTCTTCGCTCCCAGGACCTGAGCGTAGGTACGACCTATGATATCCTTGAAAGGCTCGCATTCCGGCACCATCCTTACAATGACTATATCCCCCACATACTCCCACTTCTCCGGAACGATATCGACCAGCTCCGGATATGAGGATAGAATATCGTGGATCTTCTCCTGGGGGCTGCGGCGGTCCAACGTATGGGCATCGCCTTCTAAGGTATCGAGGCCCATTGCCCTGACATCATCAAGATACTCTGGCAGAATCGGGACATAACGGAAAGAATCATCCTTGCCTATCTTCGCGTGGAGATCCACGTATTCTTTCGACATCAGATCGCGTATG
>JAEEGK010029675.1_pt1 | contig 10886 bp, 7 predicted proteins | sample 8958771 | NCBI WGS metagenome assembly JAEEGK01 (sample SAMN16246547, study PRJNA631951) | gut metagenome | biome: gut microbiome; feature: rumen; material: SC-attached | host: Bos | place: Iran: Karaj | collected 2018-10 | reverse complement strand
CGTTATATCGTCCCGCTCGGCAATCTCGGCGATATGATCCTGGGCTGCTTCACCCAGATAGGAGAGTTCCACGCCCACGGAGAAGGCGATCCGCCCTTGGTCCACCAGGTCCAACAATTTAGGACTAAGGTGGGTCAGGCGGATATAGCGCTGAACCGTTCTCCCGCTTTCAGTATCGCTGATTGTATCTGCACTCTCCGACTTTCCGACAACTTGTCGGGAAGCAACGCCCTGATGCTTGATTGCCTCCAGCTTGAGTTTGTACGCAAACGCCTTCTCGGACGGCAGGATATGCTCCCTGTGCAGGTTACTATCCACCAGCAGAATGGAGGCGGCATCCCGGTCGATGGTATGGACAAAGGCAGGCACCGTCTCCAGCCCAGCCCTCTGTGCTGCGCGTACGCGCCGGTGTCCGGCAATGATCTCGTATTCTCCCGGCACACTCTCCAAAGGGCGGACCAGCACCGGCATCAACACGCCGTTTTCCCGGATGCTCTCAGTCAGACTGTCCATTTCTTCGTTGTCCATCACCTTGTAGGGATGGCCCTCAAAGGGATGGAGCTTGCTGATCGGAATTGCGGTGATCTGATAATCGTTTTTGCAATCATCCGGCGTCCTCGCGGACGCGTCCCAAAGTTCATTCATTCTCAAATCCTCCTTTTCTCATTTCTGTGTGGCTTAATCTTAGCAAGCAACGAATGTGCTTGCGCACATGCCGATCGTCAGGGGAAAAGCCCCTGAAATCCTTTCTCAGCATGCTCTCACCCGGGGTCAAAGGGGTCGCCCCCTTTCAAGCGGTCGAGTGATATCACGAGGCGTTGCTTGTTAAGATTGCGTCACGTACATTTGCCTCATCATGGTCAGTCTCACGGACGACCTTTGTGGGCGGCTCCGGGACTGGCTTTTCCTTTATTTCTTACGTAAAAATCCAAATATCTTCCTCATCCTCTCCTTGAATCATTACTCTTTGAGAAAGATGGCCAACAATCAGAAAAAGTTGGCCATCTTCTGGTATTTCCGCCTTTCGGACGCAAAAAGATGGCCAACATTTGACTGAAAGTGGGCCTATTCAGCAATCGATACAGCCGTCTGTGCCGCTTGAACCGGCTGAAAAAGAAATATGGGGAACACCTGCAGCTATCCCAGCCAAGAATTACGTGACTATTTCTGCTCCGTGTACCACTCGTTGTAATTTCTTCCGTGGCGGAGATAGCGTTCGATCTGTCGGACAGTGCAGCCCTTTTCCAACGCGCTCAAGGCAACTCTCAAGGCCCACTCACAGGACTCCCGGTCGAAATTGTTCTGCAGGCTCATCCGCCCGATTTGCTCTAAAATACAGTTCCGTCGGCTTTTACCCTTCGGGGTGAAGAATATCTCCCTGGTGTCGCAAACCTTTTGGGCGATGCTCATGCCTTCGTGATAGTACAGTTCGTTTGTGATCGACCGCTCGCTCTCCAGGTCGTAACTCTGCCGGATGACTTCTGCAAAACTCTCATCCCCAAATGTCCGCATGAAGACAGAAGGTCTGCCGCGCTTTTTCTTTTTGGAATCCGCTTCCACAAATCATCATTCCTTTCTTTCAGCTGGTATAAATATCTCAGTCTTGTTCTCTCAGTATGATTAGGGTCGGTTTTTCCGACCACCAAAAGTCGGTTTTTCCGACTTCTTGACAAACCGCTTCACATAGATAATGGATGGATTGCCCTGGCCCTGTCGTTTCCTTTCGATTAGCCCGGCACGCTCCAGCTCACACAGGAGCTTACAGGCCTTCTCCTTGCAACAGCACAGGTCGGCTTGTATGGCTTCTATCTTGTAAAAGAGAAAGACCCTGCCAAGCTCGTCCAGCCATCCCTTCATCACGGAAAGATCCATACGGTCCAGCAGAAGCCCGTAAAGCAGCTTGGCGTCGGTCGAAACCGAACGGTATACCGGCTCTGTGATCAGCGCCTTGGGAATGCGATAGAAGGCGTATTCGATGGCGTCTCGCCCGGTGAAATAATCATTCAAAGCATTGTCTCCTTCGTAATTGTCATCATATGCTGTCGTTTCCGATCCCGTTCCTGCCCCGGAGTCTCACCGCAGCGTATCGGCCCGCTGGTATGCTCATATCCTCGCACACTTCGCCCGGACCATATCCCATCGGACAGCTATTCAGTTTTCATGGCGATAGTCCCCTCATTATGTTTGGACAAAGGGGTGCCAAAAAGAAGTCATCCGAAGCGAATTTTACAAATACCTCCTCACTTGTTAAGCCATGGGAAACCTCGTTTAGGGGGGTGTTCCAGGAAAAAAGATGAAAAAGCCTATCAATCTCTTACCGCAACACAGAGGCCCAAAAAACGACACGGAATTCTGAAAAAAGTAAAATAATACAGGAAAACATTGTCCCTCACTCCTTTACAGCAACATGAGAAGCCGAAAAACGACATGAAATTTCAAAAAAATCAGTTCTCACCCTACTACCGCGTCATTTGACAGAGAAAACCGACAGAATTGACTTTCTTTCTATTTCCCACCGCTTTTCTGTGGCGAAACAAAGCAAAAACAAAAACCACGCCGTTCCTGTGTGGAACAACGTGGGCGTTACGATTGGCTTATCCATTGCGCTGGTCGCAACTCAGCCAAATCGAAGGATTAAACTCAGCCAAAACGAAGAATTGTCTTGATTCGAACGGTACTATCGGTTATAATTCAGATAAAAGTATCGTGCGGAGGAGACTCAGATGGCAACTTACAAGCCCAGGGTCATTGACGAGGCCATTGAACACCGTCTGAAAAACAAGGGTGCGATCCTGGTCGAAGGCGCTAAGTGGTGCGGAAAGACCACGACCTGCGAGCAGCACGCCGCAAGCATTTTGTATATGAGCGATCCCGACCGGGTGAAGCAGAATCTCCAGTTGGCGGATATCAGTCCCCGGTCCCTTTTGCAAGGTGAGACGCCGCGATTGATCGACGAGTGGCAGATGGCCCCGAAGCTGTGGGATGCCGTGCGTTTTGAAGCGGATCATCGGGACGGCTTTGGTCATTTCCTTTTGACCGGATCCGCGGTTCCGGCGGAGATGGAGCAGGTGCATCATACGGGCACGGGCAGATTCGCTTGGATCAAGATGCGTCCCATGAGCCTGTATGAATCCGGCGAGTCCTCCGGTGCGGTCAGCCTCGGCAAGCTGTTTTTGCCCGATGACACGCCGGTCTTTGCTGAGAACAAAGCGACTTTGGAGGACATCACCTTTCTTATTTGCCGCGGCGGATGGCCGCAGGCGACATTCCTGGAGGGCGAGGACGCCTTGGTGCAGTCCTTCGACTATCTGGATGCTGTGGTCAAGTCCGATATCAGCCGCGTGGATGGGGTCACCCGCAACGAGACCCGCGCCCGTATGCTGATGCGCTCCCTGGCACGGCATCAGGGGACGCAAGCGCCCAATACCACGATTTGCGAGGACATCAATGTTAGCGACGACATGGAACTGAGCAAGGACACTGTGGTTTCCTATACGAATGCGCTGAAGAAGATTTTTGTCATAGAGGATTGCCCTGCCTGGAGCCCGAACCTCCGCTCAAAAACTGCGATCCGCACATCGGACACGCGCTATTTCGTCGATCCATCCATTGCCACCGCTGCACTGGGCGTCGGCCCGGGTGACCTCATCAACGATCTGGCGACCTGCGGCTTGCTGTTTGAGACGCTTTGCATGCGTGATCTGCGCGTATATACGGAGGCGCTGGACGGCAGCGTGTATCATTTTCGCACGAAGGAAGGGCTCGAGTGCGACGCCGTTATCCATTTGCGGAATGGTAGCTTCGGCCTTGTGGAGATCAAACTCGGTGGTGACAAGCTGATCGAAGAGGGCGTCAAGACGCTGAAAGAGGTCGCAGCCAAGATCGACACCTCGAGAATGAAAGAACCATCCTTCCTGATGGTTCTGACCGGAACCTCACCCTATGCCTATCGCCGGGAAGACGGCGTATATGTAGTACCGATCACGGCACTGAAGAATTAATTTCATACCCAATTTTGCACAGGTTTCCCGATCAATGCTGATGATCATTGTTGCGATATGAGTCTGGAGGTGCTATATGGCGGAGCCATTCGATAAGAAAACGCTTTCGGAAGCCGATATCCGTACAAAGTTTATTACGCCCGCCATCGTAAAGACGGGCTGGAGTTCCTTTTCTCAAATGCGGGAGGAGTATCCGATCACAAAAGGGCGCATTATCGCCCGTGGCAAGACCTGTAAGCGGGAAAAGCCGCTGAAGGCAGATTACGTCTTGTTTTATAAGCCAAACAAGCCCATTGCTATTGTGGAAGCAAAAGACAACAATCACGCCATCGGGGACGGCATGCAGCAAGCGCTGAACTATGCCAAAATGATGGATATACCGTTCGTTTTTTCCTCCAACGGCGACGGTTTTCTTTTCCATAACAAATTCATCACCGAAGGTGATGTGGAAGTGACGCTGTCACTGGATGAGTTCCCCTCGCCCGAAACGCTGTGGCAGATGTACCATGAGCAGGCACATGTAAATCCAGCGCAGGACAAGATCATTGACGAGCCGTATTATTCTGACAATCCAGATAAACAGCCGCGCTACTACCAGATGAACGCCATCAACAAAACAGTGGAAGCGATTGCAAATGGCGAGAATCGCATTCTGCTCGTCATGGCAACCGGTACCGGCAAAACATACACTGCGTTCCAGATCATCTGGCGTCTTTGGAAGGCTGGCATCAAGAAACGCATTCTTTTCCTCGCCGACCGTACCGCGCTGATTTCTCAGACGTTCACCAATGACTTTGCTCCTTTCAAAGATAAAATGACGTGGGTCACTAAGCAGAATTTTGATACGGCCCATGAGATTTACCTTGCGCTTTATCAGGGCTTGACCGGCGAGGACGAAGATGCCAACAGTCTGTTCAGGCAATTCAGCCCCGGCTTCTTTGACCTGATCGTCGTGGATGAGTGTCACCGCGGCAGCGCGAAAGCAGACAGCCAGTGGCGCGAAGTGCTGGAATACTTCACTTCAGCAACACAGATTGGCCTGACTGCTACGCCGAAAGAAACGAATACGGTCTCCAATATTGATTATTTTGGGGAGCCGATTTATACATATTCCCTCAAGCAGGGAATCGACGACGGTTTCCTTGCCCCCTATCGTGTGATCCGCGTGTTCTTTGACCGCGACATTGAAGGATTTGTTCCCTATGAAGGGCAGCTTGACGATAACGGCGAGGTCATCGACAACCGTGTCTATAATACGACCGACTTTGACAAAAACCTTGTGCTGGAACGGCGTACCAAGCTCGTTGCAAAAACCGTTTCCGATTACCTGAAAAAGTACGATTGCCGGATGGACAAGTCCATTTTCTTCTGTGTCGATCAGGAACATGCAAATCGTATGCGTCAGGCTCTAATCAATGAAAACGCCGACATGTGTGCTGTGGATGATCGTTACGTGATGCGCATCACCGCCAACGATGAAGAAGGCGTGAAACAGCTCGATAACTTCCGGAACGTAGAAAAAGAGTATCCGGTACTTGTCACCACTTCCAAACTGCTTTCCACCGGCGTGGACGTTCAAACTGTCAAATACATCGTTCTGGATTCCAATATCCGCTCCATGACGGAGTTCAAGCAGATCATCGGGCGCGGCACCCGTGTACGTGAAGACCTTGGAAAACTGTATTTCACGATTTTCGATTTCCGCGACGTGACCCGTTTGTTCCACGATCCGGACTTTGACGGCCCAATAGAGCAGCAGGATGATTATGAACCGCATAAGCCCGGCCCCGGTCCCGATGAACCGCCGAAAGCTCCACCGCAGGGCGGAGACAAAAAGCCCAAATATGTTTTGGGAGATACAACGGTAACGGTATCACAGAAGCACGTTCAGTATCTCGACAAAAACGGCAATCTCATCACGGAAAGCCTGATCGACTATACCAAGCGGAATGTACGCAGCCAATACGCCTCACTGAATGATTTCCTCTCCGCATGGAATGACGCGGACAGAAAACAGGCCGTTGTTGAGGAACTGGAAAAACGCGGCGTGTTCTTCGACGATCTCTGTGATGAGATCGGGAAAGACCTTGACCCGTTCGATCTGATCCTGCATATCGTGTTCGACCAGCCACCGTTGACGCGGAAAGAACGTGCAGAGCATGTCCGTAAGCGCAACTACTTTACCAAGTACGGCGAAAAAGCCGCCGAGATTCTTGACGCCCTACTGACAAAGTATGCCGACAGCGGGTTGGACGACCTGGAAAACGTCGATGTGTTGAAGGTCGATCCCCTTAAGCAATACGGTACGCAGGTATATATCATCAACACGGTTTTCGGCGGCATTGCAAAGTACCGCGAGGCGATCAAAGAATTGGAGTCGGCGATCTACGCCGCGTAAGGAGAAAACGTTATGGCAATGTCCGCATTGATAAAATCGCTGGAAGACATCATGCGCAAGGATGCCGGTCTGAACGGCGATGCGCAGTACATCGAGCAGATCACCTGGCTGCTGTTCTTGAAAGCCTTCGACGCGAAGGAAATGGAATGGGAGTTCCGTCCCGACTACCATGGCGTGATCCCGGAGGGGCTTCGCTGGCGAGATTGGGCGGCGGACAAGGAAGGCATCACCGGCGACGCGCTGATTGCCTTCGTGGACAAGCTGTTTCGTGAGTTAAAACGGCTCGATACCTCCGACGGCGATATGCGCAAATTCGTTGTCCGCAACGTGTTCGAGGACATCAACAACTACATGAAATCCGGCGTTTATCTGCGGCAGCTCATCAACCGCATCAACGAAAAGGTGGATTTCATCGACGCCACGCAGAAGCACACCTTCAACGATCTGTATGAGGGCATGCTCAAAGACCTTCAGAGCGCCGGCCGCGCGGGCGAGTTCTATACCCCGCGCCCTGTTACAAACTTCATTGTGGAAATGGTGAACCCGAAGCTCGGCGAAATCGTGCTGGACCCCGCCTGCGGAACGGGCGGCTTCCTCACCAGCACCATCGCGCATATCGGCAGCGTGACCACGACGGAGGGACTGGAAAAGCTGCAAACCTCCATTAACGGCTGGGAGAAAAAGCCGTTGCCATATCTGCTGGCAATGACCAATCTTATCTTGCACGATATTGAGGTGCCGCGCATCCGCCATCAGAACTCCCTCAACCGTCCGCTTTCCGATTATTCGGCAAAAGACCGGGTGGACGTGATCGTCACCAATCCCCCCTTCGGCGGCGCGGAGGACGCGGCGGTCAAGCAGAACTTCCCCGGAGAGTTCCAGACCAGCGAGACGGCAGACCTGTTCATGGCACTTATTATGAATCTGCTGAAAGATCGCGGACGTTGCGGCGTGGTACTGCCGGACGGTTTCATGTTCGGCGACGGCGTGAAAGCGACGATCAAAGAAAAGCTACTGAAAGAATACGGCCTGCATACGATCATCCGTCTGCCGCAGGTGTTCAAGCCCTATGCCAGCGTCAACACGAACCTGCTGTTCTTCCAGAAGGGCGTCACCAGCCGTGGCGTGTGGTTCTATCGGCTGGATTACCCGGAGGGCGTCAAGAGCTTTACCAAGACAAAGCCGATGCAGGACAAGCACTTCGATCCCGTGCGGGAATGGTGGGCGGATAAGCAGCCAATCGTCGTGGACGGGTTTGATAAGGCGCGCTTTTATACCGTGGAAGAACTGCGCGATCTGAACTATGATTTCGATAAATGCTGCCCGTTCCCCCATGAGGAAGAAGAGGTACTGGAACCAGGCGATCTGATTGCCCGCTATCAGGCGGAGCGCACCGAGCTTAATGCCAATATCGACCGTATTCTGGCGGATATTACGGCAAAACTGGAGGGCAACGCATGACAGCGCAGGATTTGAAAAACGCCATCCTCCAACTCGCCGTACAGGGAAAACTGGTTCCGCAGGACCCGACCGACGAGCCAGCATCGGAACTGCTGAAACGGATCATGGTGGAGAAAGAGCGGCTAATAAAAAAAGGAAAAATCAAGAAAGAAAAAAACCTTCCGGGTATCACGGAAGAAGATGCTCCATTTGATATTCCTGCTAGTTGGAGATGGCTTCGGCTGGGGGACTTCTGTGCGGTTTATAACGGGGACAGTATTAATGCAACTGTAAAACAGGAAAAATACTCAAAGCCTTGTGACGGCTGGGACTTTATCGCAACGAAAGACGTTGGTTTTAATCACGTTATCAACTATCAAAATGGTATCCGGATCCCATTTCAAGAGGCGGATTTCAAAGTCGCCCCTGCAGGGAGCGTTCTGCTTTGCATGGAAGGCGGAAGCGCAGGCAAGAAAATAGGTATATTGGATAGAGATGTTTGCTTTGGAAATAAACTCTGCTGCTTTACACCCATAACGGTACACAGCACATATCTGTATTACTATTTGCAGTGCCCACAGTTCTTTTCGGACTTCATGGGATCAATGACAGGCTTAATTGGTGGTGTGGGCGCAGCAAAGCTAAAGAATATCGCTATTCCTATTCCACCCCTTGCTGAGCAGCAGCGCATTGTTGCCAAGATTGAAGAGTTGATGCCGCTGGTGGAGGAATACGGAAAAGAGGAAGAACGGCTGACCGCACTGAACGCCGAGTTCCCGGACAAGCTCCGCAAATCCATTTTACAGCAGGCGATTCAGGGCAAACTTACCGAGCGCAATCCCGCTGACGAACCCGCCTCCGAACTGCTGAAACGCATCCGCGCCGAAAAAGAACGCTCCATCAAAGAGGGCAAGATCAAAAAGGAAAAGCCCCTCCCGCCGATCACGGAAGAGGAAATACCGTTTGAGATACCGGAGAATTGGACTTGGGTAAGGTTTGTTGATCTTACAGAAAGTATAGGTGATGGCATTCACGGCACACCAGTTTTTGATCCAAATGGAGGGTATTATTTCATTAACGGCAATAATTTGGTTAATGGGAAAATAGTATTCAAGGACTCCACTCAAAAGGTATCTAAAACAGAATATGAGTTATACAAAAAGCCTTTAACCACGAACACAGTATTGTTGTCAATAAATGGGACCATCGGCAATATCGCATATTACAATAACGAACCTGTTATTCTTGGCAAAAGTGCATGCTATATCGCACTATTAAATTTTCTGAATAGAGAATACATTAGTCTGTTATTAAGAACAAAACTGTTCTTGGATTATGCTGTAAGCAAAGCAACCAAAACAACCATTGCTAATGTATCTCTAAAAGCAATGCGAATGTTTCCGATCCCTCTACCACCCCTTGACGAGCAGCAACGCATTGTTGACTGCGTAAACGAACTCCTCGCCGTGTGCGATGAATTGAAATGAGGTGAACTGATGAATATCACATCTGCGCTAAAAGCCCAGATGGAATCTGATATAGTGGCATGTGAATCGCATACGGAACGAAATGGCAGTGAAGCGCTGTATTCAGAGCTTGTAGCAAGATACACCGTGTTTGATCCTTCGTTTAAGGATGGCCTTTCCACAAATGGAAAAGCTGCTGCTATCGGTTCCGAATTTGACTATCGTCAAGAATTACGAGCAATAGCGTCTAAGTTGAGGATGTATCTATTGATAGGAGACTCAAGCGATTCGCAATACCATCCGCTGCAAAAACGAGTGAACGAATTTATTGCTCGCGGGGATGAGATAGAGAAGAAAGAGAACACAGTGCCGGGCATGCCAGTCAAAATAATAGCTGGGCCTGACTTTGAAACATGGATAAATGAGATTGATATATTTAACAAAAGGCACCTCAAATCACATCCACTATATAACGCGATCAAAACAACCTGCTTTCATCGGAAAAACATAAATGCATTCAATGATATGATGGGGCATCTTAAAGCACTCGCTTCGGATGTCGATTTTTGGAGGGAGACCGCACCAAAGGAGAACACAATGGTAACGCGAAGCAGAAAAACAATCGATCAACTGTTGGCAGAGGATATCGAACGCTGTGAGCATTATCTCGACCATCCGGATAATGAGACCGTTGGACAGCAGCTTTATATAGAAATCACAGGAAGATACGATGGCGTTATTGCAGGATTCGGGAATGGATTATATCAGTATTACGCTGATCTACATTTTTACGATCCTGAAGTAAGTGGCGAATCGCTCATTCATAATCTGCGAGTTTTACACGGGAAAATGGTTTCTTATCAGGCGATACACTTTCCTGCAACTGGCATGGATACAAGGGGGAGAAAAACCACTATGCTATATGACGTTTTCATTTCACATGCAAACGCGGACAAGATAGAGTATGTGGATCAACTGAAGCAGTCACTTGATAAGCTCCGCATTGGCGTTTTTTATGATAAAGATACCTTGGAGTGGGGCGACAAATGGAAGGATAAGATTTTAGAAGGCGTTAAACAAGCAGAATTTGCAATAATCGTAATTTCGGAGAATTTCTTTGGACGTGAATGGACAGAGAAAGAATTACATGAATTCTTGAACCGACAGAATTCAAGTGGGCAGAAGATAATCCTTCCTATTCTTCATAATATTACTGCTGCACAGCTAAAGGAGAAATATCCTGCTGTAGCGGATATTCAGGGTCTTAGTTCCGAGAATTATTCTTGTGACGAAATTGCTCTCCTGTTTGCCGGTCAACTTATTAAGCGGCTCAAAGCATAAAGACAAAACATAGTCATGCCCAAAAAGTTTAAGATTTCACAACCGAAGAGATGTCAATTCTGCGATAAAGCCGCCGACTGCGAGTTTCTGAAACTCTTATATCAGAAACCGTATGACGCCAGCGGTGTGCTTTTGGACTGCAAAGCGTTTTATATCGTTTTCTGCGAACTGGAAGAGCGGTGCCGCATTCTCGATGATCCCGAGGAAGAGAAACGGTATCATGAGGAATCCGATGCGGGG
>JAEEGK010029674.1_pt1 | contig 10886 bp, 7 predicted proteins | sample 8958771 | NCBI WGS metagenome assembly JAEEGK01 (sample SAMN16246547, study PRJNA631951) | gut metagenome | biome: gut microbiome; feature: rumen; material: SC-attached | host: Bos | place: Iran: Karaj | collected 2018-10 | reverse complement strand
GTATATATATATATATTTATATATATATTATTAAGAAGATATATCTTCTAATTTTAAATTTAATTCCTTTTTTTTCTTTTCACTAATTTCTGAATTACTAAAATTCAATATTGAATCATTTTCTTTAATAGTATTATTACTTTTATTAATATCATTATTTTTTTTTTCAACATCACTTAAAGAATTATCATTATTATCATTAATATTAGATTGATTTTGAGAAATAATACTATTATTTTTAAAGAAATTTTTATAAACATTTTTTCCTTTATTTCCTTTATTTTCATTATTATTATTATTTTTATAATTTATATTATTGTATAAATTATTTTTTGCTAATCTTTCTTTGACAGGAATAAATTTAAAAACTTTTTGTTCATTTAATTCTTCAATATCATATAAATTTTCAAGGTCTTCTCCTTTATAATCGTTTTTATATTCCTTAAAATTACTATAATTTTTATTATTATTAATATTATTAATTAATTCAATGTTATTTTTTTCTTTTTTTTTTAGCCATTGAACATTTGATTCTTTTTGATTATTAATTATATTATTCATAACTTTATTTAAAATATTCAATTTTTCTTCTTCAAAATTTTTTTTCAATTGGTCTTCTCTACTAGAAAATGAATTAAATGCTTCGTTTTCATCATCTTCATTATTATTATTATTAATAGTTGTAATTGTATTATTAATACTATTATTATTATTTCTGAAATTTTTTAAATTTTTATTTTTTTTAATTAATTGATGATAATTATTTTTTATTTCATTGAATTTAGTTTTTTTTAATTCTGTAAAATAAGTTTCAATTTCTGGGCAAAAATTATTTTTTGATAAATTATTAAGTAAATATAATAAACCTTTTTTAGCTTGATTTTTTTTTACTTTATCAAAATTTATATTTTCATTCATTACACTATTTAGTCCTGTATATTTTTTATCAAAAACTTTTTCATAATAAATATTTGAAGTTTTTTTATTACGAATTTCTTGTTCTTGTTGAACATGTGAAATATAAGTTATTAATTCAGGATTAATATAATTATTATTATTATTATTATTATTGTTTGTTATTATATTATTATTATTATTATTATTATTATTATTATTATTTGACATTAAATTGAAAATATTATTAATATTATTATTTACTAAAAAAAAAAATTAAATAATTATTAATTTAATATGAAACAAAAAAATATTTTTTTATTGACTGGAATAAATAAAAATAAATCAAGAAATAATAATCATAATAATTTATTTAAATTAAATAAAAACTCATTAAAAAATAGTTTAACTCCGAATAAAATATTAAAATCTTTAACTAAATTTGATACATCATATAAAACAAAATATTCTTTATATAAAAATCTTTCAAATACAACAAATAATAGTAATAAAAAAAATATTAATTATTCTAATCTTAATTATAAATCGAAAGTTAATGACATTATTAAACAATTTGATAAAAATAAAAATTTAACAAAAAATCTTTTCAAAAAAGAAAAAAATTTATCTTTAAATTCATTAAACACAACTTTTTATAAAGCTTTAATAGATAATAAATATTTAAATAATAGTAATGACAAAATTGAACAATCAAAATTTGCAAAAAATTTAATAAAAAAATTTAATAATAAAACAATAGGTTTATTTAAAACAAAAAGTATAGAAAAAAAAACAAAATTTAGTAATAATGTAAATGAATTTAGAAAACAAATTATTAATAGTTTTAGTGATTGTAATTTAAATGATAATATTAAAACATCAAAAAGTGATTATCAAAACGCAATGAATTTTTTTATTGAAAAAGATAGACAAAAAATATTAGAAGCTGAATATGAAGAAGAACAATTTTATAAAAGAAAAAAACAAAATGAAATATTTGATAATAATTTAGTAAATAACGAAGAATTAAAAAAAAATTATATTAATTATAAAAATAGTTTATATTATGATAATTATAATGATAATAACGAAAAAGTTGATGATATTTTTGATTTAAATAAAATTAAAAATAAAAATAATAATATTTCTATAATAACACCTGAATTTTTTGCACAAAAACAAAATGAATATAAAAATTATATAAAAAATGAATATTCAAAACATTCGAAAATTCTTGCTGAATCTATTTTAAAAATGGATGCGTTGCCTTATGAAAATTTAAAACAAATTAAAAAGAAAAGAATTGAATTAAATGGTTATAATCAAAATAATTTAAATAGAAAAATTAAATTATATAATATTGTTCATAATTTAAGAGATTATGATAATGATGATCTATTAGAATATGATATTAAAGAATTAAAAAATTTTATTAAAAATGCTGAATCTGAATATTATAATAGAATTAAAAATAGTGAACATCAACCTTTTCTTAAAAGAAGATTAAATGATAAAACATTAGGAAAATTTAAAACTATTAAAGGAATGTATTTTGGAATTCCAGTTTAATTTTTTTATTAAAATTATATAAGTATAAATAAAAAATATAATTATATATTGTTTATATATTAATAAATTATATATGATATATCATTTCTATTAATAATATTAATTTTTATAGTTTTAAAATTTTTTGAAATAAAATTATAAGTTTAAATAATTATTCTATTTTTACTTATATTTATAATAATTATAATTATTTTATCATTAATTAAATATACAATTTATTTATTTTTTTTTTTTTGAAATTAATTTAAGATTTTTTTTATCATATGTATCATCTTGTTTTCCTGAACCTATAAAAACAAAACTTAATACAATCATTATTATAATAGAAAATAATATCCAAACTATTAATTTAGTTTTAAATGTTTTTTCATCACTAGAACATTTTTTTATATAACTATAATCTTTTTCTCCTAAATCATATCTTAATAATTTAAAAATATATTCAACATCATTATTATTTGTAATATTATTTGTATAATTATTTTGAATATAAATATTTTTTTGATTAGTTAAAAAAAATACGGATGTATCTTTAAAAATTATTGAACTAGGCCATATAATTGTATCATTTCCTTTAATTTGTATAATTTTTTTTGTAGTAAATCTTATTAAATCCACATCAAGTTTTTCTGCTATATAAATTGAGCCACTTTCTAATCCAGTGTAATATAATTTTTTACTTCTTGAAACTAATATTCCATCACTACTTTCTTCTTTATAATTTTCATATATTTCTAAATCATAAAAATTTCCTTCTTCTTTTCTTATAATATTATATTTTATATATTTTTCAATATTTTTAGTTAACATACTAAAAATCTTTCTACTACTTATTGAAGAGAAATACAATGTTTTAAAATCACAATCTAATGTTATTCCATTAATTCCAAAATAATAAGGATAATTATTATATAATTTATTTTCATTTATTTTTAACCAATATGTAAAATCAGGATAAAATTCTTTTCTATTTTCTAATATACGATAGATTTCTATGTTTTCAAAATCATTAAAATAAACAATTATAAGTGCTGGATGAAACTCATATAAATTATGTGTTATATTAATATCTAAAAATGGACTTCCACTATCTATAATATATGCTATTTTTTTTGTTATATCAACTGCTAAATTAATTAAATTACTTGTTTTATTATTAACATACTTTGTTAAATTTATTCTTTTTTGAACTTTGGCTGTTTCATCTTTTAAATTAAATATATATAAACTAGTTTCATCAATATTAATTGATTTATTATTTTCTATACGACCACTATCTAATAAATATAAAATGCTATTTTCTTCATCTATTTCAAAACCATTAACTGATATTAAATGTACTTCTTCATCTTTTGTGTTATTAGAATATTTCAATATATTTGAATTTAAATTTGGATAAGGAACAAAAAGATTTTCATTATCATCATAATATGCAAATGTTATATTATTTTCTTTATTATATCTAGGAAAACTTACAAATAATCTATTTTGATAATATTTAATAATTGATGGAATACAATTTGTACAATTGCTAGAGATGTTTTCAGAAATTTTATAATTAATAACATCCCATTTTTTTTCTAATAAAATTTGATTTGTTAAAATTTTTTTATTTTTATTATTAAATTTGATATTATTATTAAGAATATAAGAAATATTTATAATAAAAATAAAATCGAAAAAATAAAATAATAAATTCATTTATTTAAATAATTTTATATATAATTAATATATAAATTAAAAATATATATAAATATAATTTAATTAAAATTTATAAAAAAATTAAAATGGAAAGTAATGAAGAAGAAAATAGTAGTAGTGTAAAAAATTTAGATAAATTAATAACTTCAGCTAAAGAAAGTTTTTTTAAATTTGCAATTGAACATAAAAATAAAGAAGAAATGACTTTTGATGAATTTAAAAATTTTTTAAATGATTTTTTTAAAGATGATCCTTTAACATTACAAAAATTAAATCCATTAGAAATATTTAATGAATTTTCATCAGAAAAAAATATAAGTGAAAGAGAATTTAGAAATGCATATAAAGATTTAAAAATTAGTAGATCTAAAACAAAAGAATTTCTTGATTTTAATGAAAAGTAAACAATTGGTAAATTTTATTAAAATATAATATTTATAAAATCTATATATAAATTTAAATTTTAAAAATTAATAATAATATTATAATAATTATTAATATCAAACTTTTCTAAATAATTGAACATAAAAAATATACAAAAAATATATAAAAATTATAAATATATAAATTTAATATTTTTAAATATATTACAATAAAATTTTTATATGACAAAAATTATTATTATCTAAATAAAAACATTTTTAATATTTCAAATAACTAATTATAGATTTCTTATTAATAATTATATATAAATATATATATTTGTTATATATTATATTTTCAATAATTACTGATTTATTTATAAATATATCTCATTAAAAATTAAATATCTTTTTATTACCTTATTATTATTATTTTAAAATTTATAAAACTTCATCCATAATTATTTTAATTTCTCTAAAAGTTTGATTTGTTGAATTAATATTACTTTCATTTTTTAATGTTATTAAAGAAGTATCAAATATATTTTTATTTAAAATATAATCTTCTTTTTTTTCATTTAAAGAATTTTCGCTATTATTATCATAAGAATATAAAGAAATAAAAGAATTATTATTTTCATCAGGCAAACCTTCTTCAAAAATACCTTCTTTAGACTGAAGAAATTGTTTTATGAATTCGTTTTCATTTAAACATGCAACAGTAATTGTATTGTTTAAACGAAACAAATTTTTAGTTAAATCTGTTTTTATATTAGACATTATTAAAAAATAATATTTATTTAATTTTATTTTTAATAAGATATATTATATATATAATTTTTAATACAATAAAATAATATGTTTATTTATATAAAAATATTATAATTATTTTTAATTAATTATTTTTTATTCATTTTTTATCCAAAATGATTTTTTTACTATAAAAGCTGATGTTGTTGATATGTTAAAATCACATAATAAATCTGAATTTATGAATGCAATTAAAAAATCATTTTTTATTATAATATCTTTATTTTCGTCATAATTTTCTTCGAAGTTTATAATTGAAGATTTAATTTCATTATTATTATTATTTTTTTCTATACAAAATTCTAAATTTTCAACTAAATTCATGAAATTTATTTTATAATTATTTTTATTTTTTCCTATAAAACAAAAATCATTTAAACTTGAAGGATTTAAAGCTGAAATGTTATTATCAATTTTAAATGAAGGTAAATAAATTTTTTTTTTAACAATTTTATCAGATTTTTCATTTATTTTATAAGAAATGTTTTTAAATAATTCAACAACATTCATTTTATCATTAAATTCATTTTTATTAACTAAAGAAGAAAAATTATTATTATTATTTTCAGGAAATTCATAAATAATAAAAGTTAAATTTTCATTAGATGAATGTAAAATATAATAAATATCATCTTTATTAGAAAATAATTCAATGTAACTATTCGAAATTAAATTATAATTATAGCCATTAATTGATGTTTTAATTACTGTTTCAAAATTTGTTTCAATTTGCATTTTACTGCAACTATAAAAAATATTATTATTATTATTATAAGAATTGAAATTATTAAAATCAATATTAATATTATTATTTTTTATGAAATTTTTAAAATTTTCATATGAGCCATAAAAATAATTAATAAAGTCATTTATTACTTTATTAAATTTTGATATTTTTTTTTTGAAATTTTCAAAAAAAATCATCATATTTTCATTATATTCATTTATTATAGTAAATCCATTTTTATTTATCATTTCACTTATTATACAAATCAAACCAAAATCATTAATTTGATTAATTTCGTTAATAGAAAAATTATTATTTTCATTAACATCAACAAAATTAAATATTGAAATGCTTTTTAATTTTAAAACATTCATTCCTGAATAAAAATCTTCTTCATCATTATTAATATTATTATTATTTAAATAATGATACTTTATTTTTCTATTTATTCCATCATTTTCCATATTAACCCATTTAAATTTACATTTATTTTTTATTATATCTTCAATTTCTGTAATTAAATAAAATTTTCCTTCTTTAAAACCATAATAAAAATCTAATAAAATTTCATTAAATTCGTAATTATCAACACAAAATTGAATAAAATTTATTAAAATATTATCAAAATTTTTCATTGAAGTTGAACATAAACATTTAAGTTCTAAATTCTTTGAAAATTGACTTAAATTATCGTATGAAATTATAAAAATTCCTTCTAAATTATTTAAATCATATTCATTATTATTATTTATATCATAAATTAAAATGATTTTTGGATAAATGCCTTTTATATATTCCATAATACTTGATTTAATTTGAAAAGCAATTTTTTGTTCTTCAGGAATTTTTATAATAAAATTATTGTAAATGTTTATAATTTCATTTAAATTTCCTATAAAAGGTTGGAAATAATAATTGTTATAATTTTTTATATTAATATTATTATTATTTTTGTTATTAAGATTGATAATATAAGAATTATTATTATTTATATTATTATTGTTATGAGTATTTTCTATTTCATCTTCAACATTTTCGTTGTCGATTATTATTGAAATTTTTGATTCTTCGTTTTCTTCTTCATTTTCATTATTATTATTATTAATATTATTTTGAAGGTTATTATTATTATTATTTACACTATTGTTTTGAATGTTAATGTTATTAATTTCTATGTAATTATTTTTAATTATATTTTTTATATTATGATAATCATTTGATTTTGTTTTTTTATGATTGATTTTTAAATTATTATTATTATTATTTAAATTATTAATATTGTTTTTTTTGTTATTATTTAATTTATTTAAAAAATTTTGATTATTTTGAACTATACTTCTATTAATTATTTCATCTATCATTAAAATATCATTTTTATGTATTTTATAATTAGTATTATTTTTTTTAACATTTTCTTTTTCTTTATTTCTACTTATTGTTTCAATTTTTTTCTTTATTATTTTATTATTATTATTATTTAAATTATTATTATTTTCATAAGTATAAAAATTATTTTCTTTTTGTCGAGTAATTTTATTTTTAATTAATTTTTTTTCATTATTATTATTATTATTATTAATATTATTTTCTTCATAAATATATTTACTCTTTGATTTTGGTCTAGTTTGATAATTACGAGCAAATGAATTACTATTCATAATATTCATTAAAAAATTTTGTTTTCTTTTTTTAACAATTGAATTGTTATTATTATTATTATTATTTATTAAATTAATACTTTTGATTGTTTTTATATCATTTTTTTTATTTATGTTATTATTATTATTATTTTTTTTATTGTTTTCATTATTGTTATTTAATTTTTTATTTGAATTATTATTTTTCAAAGTTTTTAAAGAAAAATTTGAATTACTTTTTTTTAAAGTTGTGCTATTGCTTGTATTTAAAACGCAATTAATATTTGAATTACTATTGCTACTATAAGAAAATAATAAATTATTATTATTATTATTATTAATATTTATCATTTCATTTGAAATAATTTCATCAATAAAAATATTTTGAAAATCTTGAATAATTTCAATTTGATTTTCATTAATTGGAATTTTAATTTTATTATTATTATCATCATTATTTAAATTTATTAAAAATGGGTCAAATTCAAGAGCGAAATTATAATATTTAAATAAAATTGAATTGTATAAAAAATCAGTGTCATTTTTCATTTGATTCAAATAATTTATATTAAAGTTATTATTTATATAATTTAAATAAAATTTTCCTATAAACAAATCATATGAAATTTCTTTTCTTAAATTTAAAAATTGATTTGTAATTTCAATTGAAATGTTTCTTAATTCAATTAAATTATTTGTTATATTATTAATATTATTTTCAATATCATTTATTTTTTTTAAATTCAAAATTAAATTTTCTCTTGTGTTAATATTATTATTAATTAAATTAATTAAATCATCAATTTTACTTAATTTTTTATATTCGAAATTTAAATAATTTTCTCGAAAATTTGAATTTAATTGAAAAGCAATTTTATTAAATAAAATTTGGAAATTATTTGAAACATTCAATGAAATCCATAATTTTTTTATTTTTAAATAAATAGGAAATTTTGATAATTCTTTAATATAATAATAATTATTATTAATAGTATTATTAGAATAGTTATTTTTAGTAATAATATTTTTTGTGCTGTAGCTGCTTTTGCTTGGAATTAAAGAAATTTTATTAATTGATTTATTTTTTACGGGTTTTATTGAATTATCATTTGATTTTTTTTTAATTGAAGGTGTTTTTCTTATTTGTTTTTGAATGTTATTATTAATATTATTTGAATATAAACTTGAAATATCATGAAATAAATAAATACTGTTATTAACATTGTTAATATTATTATAATTTTTATTGCTATAATTTAAAAAACTTTTTCCGTTTATTTTTTTATTGCTCATATTGTAAAAAATAATTATTAATATTTTAATTTAAATTAATTTTTTACAAAAGAATAAAAATAATTCATTTTAATAATAATAAAAAAATTATTTAAAATTCAAATGAACATTGAAGAAAATTATTATAATAATAATAATAATATTCAAAATAAAAATGAACATATGAAATTAATAAAAAATCAAAATGAAAAAATTAATGAACTTTTTAATATTATTGAATCAAGAGATGAAGAAATTAAATATTTAAAAGAAGAAAATAATTTAATTTCTAAATTAAAATCGGATTTAAAACTTGCCAAAAAAAATTTAATTGAATCTAATTTAAAATTAAATGAAAGTCAAAAAACTTTAAATGAATGTGAATCTGTTCTTCAAGAAACAATAAATAAATTAAATATTGAAAATTTAAATAATAAAAAACTTTCGGAACAAAATAATAATTTTAAACAATATTCAAATGAAAAAGAAAATTTAATTAATTTTTTAAATAATGAAAAATCAAAATTAAAACAAATTATTAATGAAAAAGATAAAATCATTGAAAATTATAAAGAAAAAAATTTAATTTTAAATGATTTTGAAAAAAAATATAATCAAATTTCTAATGAAAAAAAAATAATTGAAAAAAATTTATTAATAATGCAAATGAATTTAAATAATAATGTTAATTTAAATGAAAAATATAACTTATTATTAAAACAAATGAATGAAATGAAAGAGGAAAATTTTAAATTAAAATATGATAATAATAATTTCATTACAATTAATAACAAAAATAATAATGACATAAAAAATTTTCAAGAACAAAACAATATTTTAAATAAAACATTATTTGAAAGGCAAAAAAATAGCAATGACTTTATTATTTCAATAAATAGTTTAATAGATAATTTTTGTAAAGAAATTTTTAATGTTTTAAATCAAACTTTTAACAATGTAGAAAAATTTTCAAATATTAATATTAATAATGAAAATGAAATTAATTTAAATAATATTGAATTTATTCCTTCTTTTAAAATAAATGAAAATTTTTCTTTATTTTTAAATTATTTACCTTCTTTATCAAATTTAATTACAATGTATGATGAAATTATAAAAATAACTTCAAAAATTAATAATAATTTTAAAATTTTTAGTACAAATTTTAAAAATATGAAAAAAAATTATGAAAATAAAATAAATGAAATTCAAAATGAAAAATTAAACTTAGAAAATAAAATAAAATTATATGAAAATAATAAATTAAAAAAAGAAGATGATAAATTTAAATATAATAATGAATTTAATAAATTTAAAGATAATTTTGATAAAATTGAAATTGAAAATCAATCTATTAAAAATAGCATTACACATGCTTATTTAAATATTATTGAAAAATATAGTTTATTATATAATGAATTAAATAAACCAAAAAATTTTAAAATTTTTGAAATTAAAAATAATATTAATAATAATAATGATAATATTAATAATTTAAGAGAAATTATTGTTGAATTTGAAGATATTTTTTTAACTTTAATTAATATTATTAAAGATTATAATAAAAATATTATTCAAAATGAATTAAAATTAAAAGATAAAAATGATGTTTTGAAAGAAAATGATGATTTAAAAAATCAAATTAAAAATTTGTCTTTTTTAGTTCAAAGAAATGAAATTTTGTTTAAAAATAAACAAAATGAATTGATTAATAATTATAATAATAAAATTCAAAATATTTTAAAACAAAATGAAGAAAAATATTATAATCAAATAAATGAATTAAATAAAGGAATTAAAGAAAAAATTGAAGAAAATGAAAAAATTAAAAATAATTATCATTTTTTGTATATGCAATATAAAGATTTGCTTCAAAAAAATAATATTAAAATTATAGAAGTTAAATAAATATCT
>JAEEGK010029668.1_pt1 | contig 10887 bp, 10 predicted proteins | sample 8958771 | NCBI WGS metagenome assembly JAEEGK01 (sample SAMN16246547, study PRJNA631951) | gut metagenome | biome: gut microbiome; feature: rumen; material: SC-attached | host: Bos | place: Iran: Karaj | collected 2018-10 | reverse complement strand
CCCGAAGTATGTCCCGTGTGCGCACACCCCAAATCATACTTCGAACTGCGACAGACTAATTACTAGTAACCCAGATACTGTTGAACACTTAAAAAATAGACGCTATATTGAGAAAAAATCAGATAAGGTTAAGTACAAAATGAAAATCAAAGCTCCCTATCTCTTGATCATAGCGTCGATAATTTGGCTGATCCCGGCAGTCATCATCTCAAGGACCGGTTTTATGACCAGAGCTACCAATTGGGACTACTGGAGGATCATCGGTGCGGTACTGACTTTCATCCCGTTCAACTTCTTCATCTTCGCAAGGATAGTCAAAAAGCATACCGAGCGAATCAAAAGCTATGGAGATACCAAACAAAGCATCACAAAGACCTTTGACCTGAAGACATACATCATCATCGTCTTCATGATCATACTGGGCATCCTATTACGACGAGTATTCCATGTCCACGAAGCATTCATCGCATTCTTCTATCCAGGACTCGGGCTGGCGTTACTGATCGCCGGTATCAAGTTCCTCGTGGCATTCTTCAAGAAATAAGCTCTCCCAATAATCGAAAAAGAAGTAATCATATCCGTTGTGATATGATTATTTTTATTAAGTTTTTTTAGGAGCCAACAAAATGAAAGCTATCATAACAGTAGTTGGTAAAGACCGTGTCGGTATCATCGCACAGGTTTGCAACAAGCTTGCCGAACTGAACATAAACGTACTGGACATCTCCCAGACCATCATGGAATCCAATTTCACCATGGTCATGGCTGTAGATATCCTCGATGCCAGTGCCCCCTTCCAGACTTTCTATGAAGAACTGCATAAACTGGGAGATGAAATGGGCATGGTGATCCATATCAATCGTGAAGAAATCTTCGATGCCATGCATTCGATCTAGGGGACTGCAATGCTCAATAACAAGAACATCCTGACAACCATCGAAATGATCGAGCAGCAGCATCTCGATATCCGTACAGTAACTATGGGCATATCCCTCCTGAGCTGCTGCGATGAGAATCCCGTAAAGGCCTGCGCCAAGATCTACGATAAGATCGCACGATCAGCCGCCCACCTGGTAAAGACCTGCCAGGACATCGAGAGCGAATTCGGTATCCCCATCGTAAACAAACGCATCTCCGTAACTCCCATGTCACTGGTCGCTGCCGCATCCGATACAAACAATTATGTTCCCTTTGCTAAGGCAATGGACCGCGCCGCAAAAGAATGCGGAGTCAACTTTATCGGCGGTTTTTCTGCATTAGTACAAAAAGCAATGACCGTTGCCGATCAGCGTCTCATCGAATCGATCCCTGAAGCTCTGGCTTCCACTGATATCGTCTGTTCATCAGTCAACGTCGGCACCACGAAAGCCGGCATCAACATGGATGCCATCGCACTCATGGGCCGCATCATCAAACAGACCGCTGAACTCACAAAAGATAAAGACGGCCTGGGCTGTGCCAAACTCGTTGTCTTCTGCAACGCTGTCGAAGACAATCCATTTATGGCCGGTGCATTCCACGGTACCGGTGAAGCAGAAAAAGCCATCAACGTCGGTGTCTCCGGCCCCGGTGTCGTACTCAACGCACTGCAGAGCGTCAAAGGGCAGCCATTCGACGTAGTCGCTGAGACCATCAAGAAGACAGCATTCAAGATCACCCGTATGGGTCAGATGGTGGCGATGGAAGCTTCAAAACGACTCGATACTCCTTTCGGTATCGTCGACCTCTCCCTTGCCCCTACTTCCGCCAAAGGCGACTCCGTAGCACGCATCCTGGAAGAGATGGGACTTGAGATCTGCGGCACCCACGGAACTACCGCCGCCCTTGCCCTCCTCAATGATGCAGTCAAGAAAGGCGGCGTCATGGCCTCATCCTCCGTCGGCGGTCTCTCCGGTGCTTTCATCCCTGTCTCCGAAGACGAAGGTATGATCGAAGCCGCTAAAGCCGGTACTCTTTGTCTTGATAAATTAGAAGCCATGACCTGTGTCTGTTCAGTCGGTCTCGATATGATCGCCATCCCCGGCAACACCACTGCTGAGACCATCTCAGCCATCATTGCCGACGAAGCAGCTATCGGTATGATCAATAACAAGACCACTGCCGTCCGTGTCCTGCCTACTCCGGGCAAAGATGTCGGAGACGTCATCGAAATGGGAGGATTACTGGGTACCGCTCCCGTCATGCCGGTACATAAAGAATCTTCCTATAAATTCATCCATCGAGGCGGACATATTCCTGCCCCTATCCACAGTCTCAGGAACTAACAAAAAACCAACAGAAATGAATCAGCCGTCCAAATGGACGGCTGAAGTGTTTTATCAAAAGATTACTTACCTAATAAGCAGGCCAGACAAAGCTGGGATTGAGACGATATTCGCCATTGTCGATGAGGATGTTCTCACCGCTCATAGACTGATTGGTAAGAGTCAGGAACATCACCCAGTCTGCGACTTCGTCTTCATTCATCCACTTTTTCATGGGAGTGACATCCATGATGCGCTTCCAGTAGTCAGGATCATCCATAACGACTTGGTTGGATTCAGTGATGACTCCTCCAAGTGAGATAGCATTAACAGTCACTTTGCGCGGAGCCAGTCTGATGGCAACGTTCTTCATATAACCGACGATACCTGCCTTCGAAGCACAGTATTCAGCGAATTCAGAGCCGCTTACGGAAGAAGCTGATGCATTGAAAAGGATCGATCTTACACCGGCTTCCATACCGTAACGTTCATTGACGTTGATGGTTCCCACAAGATTGTTCCTGATATCGTCCTCGGTATGCTGAGAGCCGGCATTGTGGAAGATGATCTCGACCATATCGATTCTGGGAAGGGCCTTCTTATTAGTGATGTCGCAGACATAATGTCTGTAATACTCATGTTCGATGGTAGAAGGTTTTCGGTCGATGCCAAAAACGATATGCCCTGCTTCCAGGAATCGCTCTGCGACCCGCTTTCCGATACCGCCTGCGGAACCAGTGATCAATACTCTCATTTGCTGTTCTCCTCTATGAGGTCAAAGTATTCTTGTCCGACCCCGTATTTCTTCCATTTCTTACAGATCAAATAACCGAAAGGAGAGAAGATGATCTCCATGACGAGCTCAAGTCCGGCGCCGAGCAAAGAACAGGTAAAGCACTGGATATAGGTCCAATGGAAACCATCCCAGAAGATCGGCGCAAAGATAGTAAAGCAAAGAATGGCAAAAATAAGATTATCGAAGAACTGACCAAAGAAAGTCGAAATGTAACTTCTGGTCACAAAAGCCAGTTTTCCATCAGGGTTTTTGGCAAAGATCTTACCTATCGAATAGTTCATAAAGTTATTGATGATAGCCGAACACATAAATGCGATGGTGGAGCTGACCAGGATGAACCATGTGCCTCCGACAACTGAATTGAAGGCTGAAAAATCAGTTTCAGTCGGGATGATGCTGACGACATAAAAGATCAGACAGGTCAGAAGGTTCACGGCAATGGCAAAGATCGACATACGGGTGGATGCTTTTGGGCCGAAATGCTTCGTCACGACATCCATCGAAAGGAATGACAGCCATGAAACGAGGATACCGCCGTCGATGGCGATCCAATCAGTCTGAACAAGGGTCTTATTAGCGAGAAGGTTCATCGTAATGACTGATACGACGAAGAGAGCAACTACCGGAGATGGTATGCTGCGCATAAGGACGACAAATTCCACCCATACCCGTTTTGCTCTGGAAGCAAAGGTGGTGCCAGAGGTCATATTCTTTTTCTCCTTGGTTTTAGTTTATATAGCGAAGGATTTAGAGCCCGAACTCCGCTCTTGCCTACTATATCACCATTACCGTTTTAAACCAAACAAACAGCATCTCTAATAGTGGCGGCACATACCCTCAACAGTATAAAATTTACCCATAATTCGATCTTTTAAGGAGCAATAGATGTTCACATATGCGAGACCGAACCATACAACTACCGTAAAAAGAAAAGTAATCATCGACATGGATACCGGAGCCGATGACGCATCAGCTCTCATCCTGGCAGCCAGAAACCCAAATATCGAGATCCTGGGCGTAACAGTCCTTGCCGGCAACGTAGATCTTGAACAAGGCACAAAAAATGCTCTGATGGCTCTCGAGGTCGCAGGAGTAGATGCCAAAGTCTATAAAGGATCTGACACCAACTGCTCTAATAAAAAGATCGAAGCATTCAGTGTCTTCGGGAAAGACGGCATGGGAGATGCCGATCTCATCCATCCGAAGAAACAGGCCGAAGAGAAAGATGCCATCGAGTTTATACTCGATACCATCAACGAATATCCGTATGAAGTCGAGCTCATCGCACTGGGTCCGGCCACCAACGTAGCTAAAGCTATCCAACGTGATATTGATACAATGAAGAAACTGAAGATGATCTGGTCCATGGGCACTGCCGGGCTTTCCGTCGGCAATGCTACACCGGTCGCCGAATTCAACGTATTCAACGACCCTATCGCCTATGACATCATGCTCCAGTCAGGCATCCCCATCACAATCATCGGTCTCGACAAATGTGACGAGATGTCTCAGTGGACAAACGAGCAGTTCGAGCTACTGAAATCGATCAACGACATTGGAAGATTCGTCTATGCATCATTCGGAAAGCTCAGAGAATTCTATGCAATGAACGGATCAGCCAATTCCGTCATGAACTGTGACGCACTGGCAATGAGCTGTCTTATATTCGACGGATTCATCAACAAGACCGTCACCTGCCACGGTAAATGCGTGACCCATGACTGTGAAGCATACGGACAGGTCATCTTCTACCGACAGGGATTCACTTATGACGTTGCTAAAAACGATTTCGATTACAACGTAGAATTGGTCACGGACGTCGACGAAGCTGACTACTTCTACCTCTTCCTCAGATCGATCACGACCTAGATACAGCCACAACAAATACGACAACGACAGAAGACCGGAGGATACCTCAAATGCAAAAATATCTCGCCAGAGTCTCTTTGAATTACGACACCGCCCAGGAGAGGATGAACCAGTTAGGTGAATTCTGGAACGATCTACTTGCTGCCATTCCCAAAAAGAATGATGCAGAAAAGGTGATCCTTCGTTTCACATTTGCGTCTTTCTTCATGAAAGCTAAAAACAAAGCCGACTGCGAACACATCCTTCGTACAGCATGGGCGAAGGCATTTCCGGACAACGACGGGATATCTGAGATCCATATCACAGAAAACAATGAAGATGATACCGCCAAGCTGATGAGGTCGATATACAACAACTACTACGGTGTAGATGAATATCAGCGTCTCACGACGTCCCTTGTAGAGTCGATCAAATACCTCAGCGAACAGAAAGCAAAATCTGTCCTTGTAAAACAGAACGTACTTTTTTCCATCGATTCGGGATGCGGCATGACGACACTGCTCGCTTCATTCGGAGACTTCTGTCAGCGTATGCATATCTACGAAGAAGCACCCGAAGAAAACTCCTCCTACCGCTCACAGTACCTCGAGATAAAAGTCGGCAAAGAGAGCAAGAATGGTTATATGACACCTGATGACGCAGTAGATGAGGTAAAGACTGCTACCAAGGATCTTACATATTCAGTAATCGGATTCGATATCTCCTCGTTCCTCGACGGACACCAGCAGGAAGACCTGCGAATGTTCCTGACACGACTCAACAAGTATCAGGACACATTCATATTCGCATTCAGGATCCCGTTCCTGGAAAAGAAATCTTTCGATGAGATCTATGCAGTATTATCCGACATCATGCTGATCCACAGCGTACGTATCCCGCCGCTCCACGACTGTGTTCTCATGGAATCGATATGGAACGTCATCAATGACACGAATATCGTTCCTGCGACATCCATCATCGAACCGATCTTCGAAAAGATCCACCGAGAGAAGATGGATGCACGTTTTTACGGTTTCAGGAGTGCCGAGAAGATTGCCAACGAAGTGCTGTTAAAGAAAGCTGAAGACGTAGCCAAGCATGACAATGCCGGCACTGAGACCGATCATTCCACAGTCGCCGGACAAGATCTTTCCACTCTGAACGTCGCTACATCGACAAAGGCTACCGGCTATGCCGCTCTCAAGGAATTGGTCGGTATGGAAGATATCACCGCCAAGATCCAGGAAGTTGTAGCACAGATCAGGGTATCGATCACCAACGAAAAGCTGGACAGACCCTGTATCCATATGCGATTCACCGGTGCTCCCGGTACAGGTAAGACCACTGTTGCCAGGATACTGGGGCAGATCATGCAGCAGGAAGGCATACTGCGACGGGGCGGCTTCTTTGAGTACAGCGGACGCGATCTCGTTGCTGAATACGTCGGTCAGACCGCAGTGAAGACCGCCACAATCTGCCGAGATGCATATGGTTCAGTCCTCTTCATCGATGAGGCGTATTCACTTTACTCCAGCGATCATAGCACTAATGACTACGGCCGCGAGGCACTGACGACTCTGGTTTCCGAGATGGAGAACCACCGTGACGACATGCTGGTCATCATGGCCGGTTATACCGATGAGATGGATGAACTTATGAAAGGCAATCCAGGTCTCCGTTCCAGAATGCCTTATAAGATCCACTTCCCCAGCTACACCAAAGATCAACTCTTCAAGATCTACATGCAGATGGTATCAAAACACTTCGATTATGAACCAGACCTTGAAACAGAAGCTCACACCTACTTTGAGACCCTCTCAGATGAGTATATAGCGTCCAAAGAGTTCGCAAATGCCCGATTCGTCAGGAACCTTTATGAAAGGACCTGGTCAAAGGCCGCACTGCGAGCATCACTCGCAGGCAAACGAGAGATCTCACTCATCAAAGAAGACTTCATTGCAGCTTCCGGAGAACGCGAATTCAGCGAAAAGCTCGACATGAAGAAGACGCTGGGTTTCCACAAGTAATAACTAAAAGGCCTGGGGAAGTGAATGATATGTACCCTCTTTACTGGACACCAGTAAGGAGGGTATTTTTATGCGCTACAGTTATGAATTCAAAATGTATTGTGTTGAGTTGTACCAACAAGGCAAATGGCCGGATACACCTGAAGGCGTCAAGACAGAGAATTTTAGAATCATGATAAGTCGCTGGAAAAGAAAAGTAGATTCAAGTGGGCCACTCGTTCTATTGCATAGCAAATCAAAAAAGAAATGGACAGCGAAGGAAAAGTACGAGCTAGTAAAGCCTGTACTTGATGGAAGGTCATGTCAATCAGTTGCCCTTGAGAATGGTATTAATACTGGGCAGTTTTACACATGGGTTCGCAAATACCGGGAATTAGGTTATGATGGTTTGGAAACACATAAACTTGGGCGACCGCCAAAGGATCCGACGAAAATGAAGAAGAAACCAAACGATAACTCTCAAGAACTGACAGAATCTGAACGAGAAGAACTTCTGCGACTGAGGAAAGAAAATGCACGTATCAAGGCGGAGATAGAAGTAATAAAAAAAGAGATCGCCTTGAGAGAAGAAAAGCAGGCTGCGCTACTCAAGGCGAAAAAGCAGCAATCATCAAAGAACTCCGGGAAGAAGGATACGAACTGAACCTTCTATTAAAAGCCATGCCCATGGCACGTTCAACGTATTACTATGAGTTAAACAAAACAGATATCGTAGCGGAAAGAAACAGAGATCTTTCCTCTATGATTAAGGTTATCTTCGAAGAGAACAATGGCAGATATGGAGTCAGAAGGATCTACCATGAACTCGTAAACCGTGGTTATAGCGTAAACCATAAACGTGTTCAGAGACTGATGCACCAAGCTGGGCTTCATGGAAAACGACCTAAAGAGAAATATCACTCTTACGTAGGTGAAGTTGGCAAAGTGGCTGACAATATCATCAACAGAGATTTCAGTACAACAGCGCCATTACAGAAATGGACCACCGATGTCTCCCAGTTCAGCTTCTCTTGGGGTAAGTGTTATATCTCTCCGGTTTTGGATATGCATACAAATGAGATAATCGCTTATGATCTATCGACTTCCCCAAATATGCCTCAAATACAAAGGATGTTGGAACAGGCATTTACAAAGTTCCCCAGTGTGTCCGGACTGACCTTCCACTCCGATCAGGGCTGGCAATATCAACACTTTTACTTCCGTTCTCAACTAGAAATGCATGGAGTCACTCAATCGATGTCCAGGAAGGGAAACTGTTACGATAACAGCATAATGGAAACGTTCTTCGGAAGGCTTAAGAATGAACTGTATTATGGATCTGAAAAGGAATACACTACGTTCGAATCTTTTGCACAAGCTGTAAAGGAATACATAGAGTATTACAATAACAAGCGGATACAGTCTAAAACAAAATGGATGCCCCCTGTGAAGTACAGAGAGGCATCCTTATTAACTTAGTTATCTAATCAATGTGTCCAGAAAACTGGGTACACATCACAGTGTCTGGCTTTTTGTTAGCACAGGTTTATATAAACTAGACCTTTTTGAGTGCATCCAGAAGCATGTCGTTATCCTCTGGTGTACCGACGCTGAATCGGATACATCCCTCGAGCCACTTACCGCCGAAACAACGGGTAAGGATACAGTATTCTTCCAGTTCTTTCTGAAGCTGAGGAGCCGGTTTTCCGTTGAGGATACGGCAGAGGATGTAATTGGATTTAGAAGGATAGACCTTCAGCCAGCTGAATTTGGCAAGCTCGACCAACAGTCTGTCACGTTCGTCACAAACTGCTTTGACATTTGCAAGAAGCGTATCGATATTGGCCATGGAAGCCTTGACGGCAGCCAAAGCAGGAACATTGATATTATACGGATCGCGGATAGCATGAAGTCTGTCTGCGATCTCCTTGGGGAAGATACCAAAACCGACTCGCAGACCGGCAAGACCGGCAAATTTACTGTAAGACCTGAGGACCATAAGGTTCTCATATTTTTTCATCAAAGGAAGAGCAGTGACACCGGTGAATTCATAATATGCTTCATCTGAGACGGTGGGGATACCGAGTTTCAAAACCTCCTCGATGATCTCAAGAGGAGTGACATTGCCGGTGGGATTATTGGGTTCAGCAATAAAGACAAGCTTGGTCTTTGGGGTGATAGCCTTCTTCAGTGCCTCAACATCGATCTCAAAATTCTCATCTCTGGGAACATTGACGATATTGATTCCGTTGACTTCACCAAAGAACTTATACATAGCAAATGACGGAACCAGATTGATCATCTCGCCGTCTCTGTCCACAAAAAGCTTGATGATATAGTCGATAAGCTGTGATGAACCGGCACCGCAGACGATCTGATCGGGATCGCAGCCACAGTATTTGGCTGAAATAGCACGGATCTCAGCCTGAGTAGCATCAGGATAGATGCTCAGTGTATCGATCTTACTGATAGCTTCCATAGCGGATTTGCAAGAACCATATGGATTCTCGTTAGCATCGAGCTTAGCGACATGTCTTCCGCCGAAAGAATCAATACTCTTGCATGCTGAGTAGCCCTGTCGATCCAAAAATTCAGGTCGTACCCAATCGATCAATGGTTTAGTCATCTTTACTTACACCTCAAATGAATTAGATAGAATTTTACTCTTATGAATATCAATCGTAAAATCGCATAAAAAAGGATTAATAGCTATATCTCAGAGACATCGCCGGCCATGATCTCAACGATGCGTCCATCCGGAAGCTCCAGCATGAGATAACCTTCATCAGTAAGACCATTTACAGTGCCCTCATAGGTCTCATTACTAGTGACAATTACTTTTCTTCCGATGGTCCTGACATTGTCTTTCCAGAGCGAGATGACCCTATCCGGATCGTCTTCCAGATAGTCTTCAAAGATGTCGAGAAGGTCACCTATCACAAGATTGAGATCAAGCTCACATGCAATGAAATCATTGATGCATGTCGCAGTATCCAACGCAGGAGTGATATTCACATTAAGACCGATACCAACGATAACGATGTCATCCACTTTCTGCATACAAACGCCACTGATCTTCTTCTCATCCAAGAGGACATCGTTGGGCCACTTTATCTCAGGAATGACAGAAGTATACTTTTCGACCACATCGAATACCGCCAGTGCAGAAATAGGAATCAAAGCTTTCTGCTGATCCCCACCACACTTGATCGCCATAGACATATATACATTTCCCTTGGGAGACATCCATGAATGATCGACACGTCCGTGTCCGTTAGTCTGAGCTCCGGCAATTATCACATCCCCATGACTCAGGTCATCAATAGATCTGGCATAATCCATGGTGGAATCGACAGTATCAAGGATAAAGAAACGGCTCCAGATCGAGTCTTCTCTCAGATGGTTCTTGATACGTTGTTCGTCTATATCGTCCATACAGAAATCATTGTACTACAACTGCACATGAATAATCGAAAATGTTATCATTAGGCTATCTTTTGAGAAGCATAGGACACAGAAGATGGAAAAAACTATTGAAGAGATCAATGAAAAGATCAAAGCCGGAAAGGCTGTCGTAGTCACAGCAGAAGAGATCATCGGCATCGCCAAAGAAAAAGGTCTGAAAGAAACAGCCAAGCATGTCGATGTCGTGACAACAGGGACCTTCGGAACCATGTGCTCTTCAAGCGTTTATTTCAATCTCGGACACGCATCTCCAAGGATCAAACTCGGAGGCGGAAAGGCTACTCTCAACGGAGTTCCCGCTTACTGCGGTTTTGCTGCAGTAGATCTCATGATCGGTGCCAATGCCCTGCCTGATGACGATCCTCGCAACAGGATCCATCCGGGAGAATTCAGATACGGCGGAGGACATGTCATCGAAGATCTCGTAGCCGGAAAAACACTGCATCTTTCCGCACAGGCCTATGGTACAGACTGCTATCCCAGAAAGAGCATCGAGACAGACCTCACCATCGATGACCTTAACAAAGTC
>JAEEGK010029667.1_pt1 | contig 10887 bp, 12 predicted proteins | sample 8958771 | NCBI WGS metagenome assembly JAEEGK01 (sample SAMN16246547, study PRJNA631951) | gut metagenome | biome: gut microbiome; feature: rumen; material: SC-attached | host: Bos | place: Iran: Karaj | collected 2018-10 | reverse complement strand
GGTGATCTTGCCGTCGGCCTGGGCAACAAGCGTCAATGGCGTCGCCTTATCCACATTCGCAACAGCCTTTGCAGACACGTTCTTCACCACAACCTCATAGGTGATGGTCTTGGCGGCATACCAGCTCTTTTTCGTCTCTGCCATTTCGATCGTGATGGTAGCGGAGCCCTCTGACATGGCTGTCACCTTACCAAACTGATCCACCGTTGCCACAGCGGGTTTGCTGCTGGTGTAGGTGATGGCGGCATCCTCTGCCTTTGAAAAGGCCATCCTGACGGCAGACTCACCCACCGACAGCGTCAGCGTGGAGGTATCCACATCTAAAGAGGTACGTACGGGGTTGTCTTTCTCGCCGCAACCCGTCAGCAACAGGACTGCCAGCACCGCCAGCATCCCGGAAAACAAATGTTTTACTCTCATCATCATTTTTATATGTTTTAGTTTGAATAATAAATTGTTTATGGCTGCAAAGGTACAAAGAATTTTCTTAATTTGTGTTGCCCCCCCCTAAAATTATGTTAAAAGAAAGCATTTTCTTCCCCATCAGCCCAAATGCGTGCATAACACAAAAAAAACACGTAAGATCTACACCATCAGGGGGCAGAAAGTGATGCTTGACTTTGACTTGGCTCAGATGTATGAGGTAGAAACGAAGCGTTTGAATGAGGCTGTCAGACGTAATAAAAAACGATTTGAAGGTGATGATTTTATGTTTCGTCTTACAAAAGATGAAATCGCTCAAGTTGGTTCAAGGTCGCAAATTGCGACCTTGAACAGAGGTCGTGGTAGTAACATCAAGTATCTGCCATATGCATTCACAGAATTGGGTGTTGCTATGCTCAGTAGCGTACTGAAGTCTGAGACAGCCATCAATGTGAATCGAGAAATAATGCGCGCTTTCGTACATTTCCGACATCTTGCCGCAACGCTGCCATTGCCCAATACCAACGCTGATGTGGTTCAGTTACGCAAAGATTTCGAGGAGTTGAAACTTGATATTGAAGATATCCTGCATGATCAAAATGATATTAACGAAAGCACACGATTTCAACTTGACGCTATTAGCACTGCATTGGCTGAACTTCAGGCAGAGCATCGCCAACAGCCTAAACGAAAGCCAATAGGATTTTTACAGCCTAAGGAAGACGATAATGACGAAACTAAATGATGGATATATTTACTTCGATAGCTATATCACTATTTAAAACACCAGACAGCATTGCAAGTCCTTGTTCTGTAAAAGCATAAGGTAATTTGCGTGTACCTCCCCAACTTGAAATTCCATTTTGGAATATCAAGTCGTTCTTTAGCTGTTCAAATTCAGTCTTGTTTAATTGAAACATAACTTACCTCATAGATGAGATTTTGAATGTTTTGTAATTCGTCCATAGTCTATGGATTTAAAAGTTCAACAATGTTTTGACGGTGCAAATTTACATAAATTTTCAGGTACCACCAAATTTTTATGAGTGTAATTTTGCGCATTTCATGAAATTGGTGTAATTTTGCGGATCGTGAGCTGATTGGGCTCTTTAATAAATAACTAAAAAATATTATGAACCAACAACTATTGAAGAAAGAGGCTTGTTTGGCCCGAGGCATGGAGACCTGCTCTTGCAGTAGCCCAAGTTTCCGTAGTGATTACAAGTATGTAACTGTTAACTGCACGAAAGGAGGCGTGAGGCTATGGCTAAGTTAGACCAACTGCTGACGTTGGAGCGTATGCTGGAGGCATACGATGGCCTGGGCGACCAAGAGGCTATGGTAGTCAAATGCCAGGAGATGTTTATCAGTGAGATGGTGGATAGCATCAATGCCAAGCTCGACAGACTGCTGAAGAGTAAGGTGAGGATGAGTTGCAGAAACGTGCTGGCTGCCAACTTTGAGACGATGACCAAACCCGACCATTGGCTGAAACACAGATTCTTTGCTGACCTGCCACCTGCTGATAGCAAAGTACAGAAAGCGAAACTCTATAAGATGGTGAATCTGATGAAAGCACTGATGGTGAAGATCATCGATGTGGATCCTGACTATGCCGAGACCTTCTTAAAGAGATTAAAAGACAGATGTGACGAATTGCGAACCTCTGACTATGACCTATGGAAAGCCAGCCTGCCAGAACTGACAATGGATGTGTTGACGGAGTACCAGGTGGAACTGACTGCCAACATGCTGATCATGGGGATTCTGAAGTACGACAGAAAACCATCGGGCGAGGAGATGGATGGCGTGATGCTTGAGAAACTTCTGAAGAAACTGAGACATGGCAAGGAGCTGCCACCCAATTTCAAGGAGGAGTGCGCCAAGTTGCGCAGATATTCATACTGGGAGGGTGAATTCTTTTTCATCAAATTCCAGTTGCTGCTCAAATATATGTATAGGAATCTGGGAAAGTTTTCCGAGACTCAGCGTATCGCCTTGTTCGACTATAACGTTCAGATGAAACAGGTGCATCAGGACATGAAGTGGCTGTTGGATGAGACGAAGGGTAGGGTGCAGAAAGGATTTATGATGGCATCTGACAAAGCCAAGATATACATGAAGCGACTGAATGAACTGGGATTTGTGGATGAGAACGGAAAGCTGAAGCCTGAGACCACTCGCCAGCAGGCGATGTATATCGCAGAACCCTTTGCAGAGAAATTGGGCCTGAAAAACAAATGGAAGAGGTTTGAAGACTATTGGGGCATCAAGAACTTGGCACAAGAGAAGTGGACCTTCCAGCAAACTGGTCTGATGCCTGCCAGATACAAGGAGATAGACAAAGTTTTTGCAGACTGACGTAACCTACTGATAATCAATAACTATAAACCCTATTATAGCCCCTATTATAGCCCCTATATAGGGGCTTTTTTCGTTTGTGGCGTCCTACCTTTGCAGCCGATTTCTAATCCATTAATTTTGAAGATTATGAAGAAAAAAAGAAATGTAAGAAAGGCTGGCAAGGCTGGCAAAGTGGTGAACGTCATGATGAGTGAGGAATCAAGGGAGCTGCTGACGATGGGCAGCGCCTTGGGGGAACAGATGATGGGGATGCTGTCGCAGGTGGCTACCTCGCGTAAAGGGATGGGGGCTGCTGCTACAGCCTTGGCGATGGCGTGGGCCACGCTGAAAGATATTGCCTCGTGCGAGGGAGTGGATATTGAAACCCTGTTTGAGAGTGAAGTGGAGTTCTTTGCCGGAGCGATTGTGGATCATGAATAGAGAAGTGACACTGAGAGTAGAGAACTCGATCTACGAGCAGTTTATGGGCTCTATCAGCCTCTATAAGCAGGTGGAGGTAGTTGGCGAAGGGGAGACCCGACAAAAGGGCAGAGGCGGCAGGCCACGCCGTTCTGGCAAGCCTGTGGTGGAAGCCTTTCGTTACCAGGCTAAAAACGGGGCAGCTCGCCTGATGATGCTATGCAAGGCGCTCAAAACACTGGGGTGGATTGATGGAGAAACGGATTGCCAGGCGTTTATCGACTTGTTCAGTGGTGGCGAGTTCAGACAGCATATCGTATGGACTGGTCAGGCTAACGTGCTGGCGGAGCTGTTTCGCAGACTGGTGAAGGAGCGCCGTCTGGTGGCCCTTCCTGAGAAACACAGTCTGTGGGTAACGGTGAACGGACACTTCTGGGATAAACAGAAAAACCAGGTGTTTGGAACTGAGCGACTGAGGAACACGCATATCCCTTATAATCAGGGACAAACGATCGCTTATCTGGTGGATATGCTCGACCCCAGATACACCCTTGACGACATCAGAATGGTGATAGAAAGTCAGCGATAACTGAGATAACGCTGACTGGGCGTGCAGCAGTCTTATAGAAGCCCGTTCAAACAACGCGGCAAATAAAAAAAAAGTTTTGCGACATGGGGAAACAAAAACTTTTGAGCGTGAAAAACGAGCACTTCATCAGGGTCAGAAGGATGTGTGCCTCGTGCTTTTACAAGACGGTGGACTTTGAAGGCGAACGCATTTGTGAAATGACTCAGACGAAGGTGGAACAACGATCCAGATGCAAATGCTGGAAGATGAGCGAAGGCATGCGGCGGGCTGGTTACAGTGGTGGCATGGTGAAGCGACGCGAGTATCTGATGTATGTGTTCGGCCTCAGGATGCAGGGGTGTGAGGAAGCACCCGACTCTCTCAGAAGACAGTTTATGGAACAGACTGGTCTTACACCATTTATCATTCGATAATTAACAACCAAATTAAGCTATGAAGAAGTATATTGAGATTGAAATGGGCGTGCTGGAGCGCCTTGTGGAAGGAAAGCGTGTGGAAGGTGCCTTGCGTCGTGACGAGTGGACAGGCAGAATCTGTTTCAGGGCGTATAACCGTCAGCCCCGCTGCCAGGAGAAGGACAAGCTGGTGAAGAAGCTGCCCTGGGGATGGGTGAAGGAGTCGCAAGAGCGCCTGAAGGTGTTTGGCTCGTTCCCTAAGGATGTGGGAACAGCCCGAGTGATGGGGCTGCTGGAGGACAACACCCGTGATGCGAAGAACGCTCTGATTGACCGTGAATTGATAGAATTTAGTTAACCTAACGAGAATATATGGGATTTTGTTATCAGAAGAATTTTAGTAATCCTACCTTGCCCGTTGACGAAGCGCAGTTCTATGCGCTCGTCAGGGCACAGCAATGGAATGAGAACATCGACAAGTTTCGTGAGACTGGTGATGCTGCGCTGAAACGCAAGCTGCCTGCCTTCATCTTCCAGGCGACCTTCGACGAGACGACCTCAAAGGCTGGTAAGGTGGGTGCCTGGCGAAAGCAGAGTGCCACACGACTGACTGGCCTCGTGGTGATGGACGTGGACCACGTCGAAAACCCCAGAGGGGTGTTCGACAATGTAATAATGAAAGAATGTAAAAATGTAAAAAATGGCATTCTTTTGGTCTATATCACGCCATCGGGGCATGGGTTGAAGATCGTGTTTAAGGCTCGGACGGAGTGGGGCAACCTGATCGATAATCAGCACGCCATGGCGAAGGTCTTGGGCGTGGAGGTGGATGAGAGTTGCAAGGATGCCAGTCGCATGAGCTTCATCTGTAAAGAGAGTGATATTTTATTCATTGACAAAGAATTATTTACGTATGAAAACAAAGAATTTGCTGAGAAATACGATGCTGAGTATCGTGCTGGTAATAGTCGTGGTGCTGAGGCTGCTGTTGTGGCCAGTCAGGTTGTTAAACAAGGGGCTGGGGATGTCGGCCAGGTGGACGCTGAATCAGTATCGAACCCTGTAATGTGGCATGGGTATGATATACAGCCTATTATTGACCAGCGTTATGCTGACAAACTGCCATGCAAAGCAGACAGCAATCGTCATGCCGAAAGTCTCAAACTCGCCACAGATCTGCTACTTATGTTTGACAGCGACAAAGCCTTGGTGCAGCGCATTGTGGAGGCGCAGCCGTGGGTGCAGGAGATCATCGACGAGCGAAATGAGAACGTCAGCCAGACAGTGGAGAGTGCAGCCTCTTGTATTGCTCAAAAGGAAAAGAAGTATGCTTCTTCTTTGCCCTCAAAGGCGATGCTCGCTGCAATTCAGGAGGCCACAGGCCAGTCGTATCAGGAGATTACGAAAGCGCAAGCGCAAAGGACGGTAGTGGTGGCCGAAGAGGACATCAACCGCTGGCTCTGGGACTGGGGCGAGCAGATAGAGAAGCTGTCTGAGGTCTATCCGTTGTTGAAGGATGTCTGCAAAGGTTTGAAGCGCAACCAGTATCCTGCAGCCCTGTTCGTGGCTGGTGGTCTGATGATGACCCTGATGACGCGCTGCACCTATCGCTTCTATCATCGACCTGAGGAACTGCGTCGTCTGAATAACTCGACGCTGATCATCGGCGATCCTGCCAGTGGTAAAAGTTTCGCTACACGTTTATTCGATCTCCTTGCTGCGCCTATTGTGACGGCTGATAAAGTCGGTATAGATGCGATCAACGCCTATCGTGATCTGATGCGAACGAAGGGCGCGAACAAGGAGAAACCCAAGAAGCCCAATGTGATAGTGAGAAACCATCCTGCACGCACCTCGAACGCCCAGTTTATTCAGGATATGATAAACGCCAAGGAGGAGGTGGATGGTGAGCCGATGCAGTTGCACATGCTGACCTTCGATACAGAGTTGGATAATACGCTGACGCTGCAGAAGGGTGGGGCATATATCGACAAGCAGGCCCTGCAACTGAAAGCGTTCCACAACGAGGGGGATGGTCAGGCGTATTCGAACGTGGATAGCATGTTGCAGAATTTCCATGTGACCTGGAACTTCATCTACACGGGCACGCCCATCGCGCTGAAGAAGATGGTGAACGAGAAGAATTTCGGATCTGGTCTCGCCACGCGTCTCTCCTGCATTCCGCTGCCATCAACCAACTTCAAGATGATGAGCCGTGAATCGACTGTTGATTACGAGAGCGACGAAAGACTGAAGGCATGGGCAGAGAAACTGGATCGCGTGAAGGGGGAGCTCTCCATACAGAAACTTGTGGATGAGTGCTACGACTGGACAGCACGACGCATGGCTGATGCTGAGGAGAATAACTCGAAGGCTGACGAAATGCTGTTGAAACGCTGCGCCTATCACGGTTTGAATTTCGCTGCACCCTTTATTGTGATGCGCCATTGGGATCAGATGAAGCAGGAAGGTGAGTACTGGTGTGGTGCGTTCGAGACGGACGAAGTGGATTGGCGACTGGTGGAACTGATTATGAACATCCAGTACGCCTGCCAGCGTCACTTCTTTGGGGCATTGGCTGAGAAGTACTTTGAGGACAAGACGCGCGATATTGTGGCCAATACGCCACGCAGGCCTAAGACCATCGAGGCATTCAACCGTCTGCCAGAGGAGTTTACCGCTGATGATGTGATGCGCTGCTTTAAGTTGAAGAGCAACGATTCGGCCCGCACCAGAGTTTCTCGTCTGCAGAAAGACGGTCTAGCAGAAAAGGTGGATGAGTTTGTGGAGAACGGCACCACCAAAGCGAAGTATAAGAAGACAGGGGCAGTGATGATCTGATGTTCGCTGCGGGGCAGGGCTTCGGTCCTGCCAACGCAGTGACGCAGTAACACAGTGACACAGTTTCATTAGGAAAATGTAAAAATGTAATAATGTAAAAATTTAAAAATTATGTTACCAAGAGGAATTAGGAATAATAATCCACTGAATATCCGTCGTTCAAAGGATCAGTGGAAGGGCTTACGAGCCCAACAGACAGATGCACAGTTCTGTCAGTTTGAGACATTGGAGTATGGTTGGCGGGCTGCCTTCTACCTGCTCACACGTACTTATTATCATAAGTATAGGTTGTTTACCATCAGGGCGATTATCAGCAAGTGGGCTCCGCCTAATGAGAATCTGACTGCGACGTATATCCAGAACGTGAGTCGCCTGACAGGTATCGCTCCCGATGAACCCATCGGCATCCCATCGGATCAGCCCCAGCGCTGGATGGCGGTTGGTATGGCGATGGCGATCCAGGAAAATGGGACAGATTCGTTAGATTTCTTTGCCATGCTGCGAGGGTGGGAGGCAATTTGGATGTAAATTTCTTGCAAATATCAAAAGTAATGCTTATATTTGCAAGCTGAAATGACTTTTTATTTTAAAACTACTATTAATTATGAAGAGATTTAATCTGTGGATGCTGGTCGCCATCCTGTCGTGCGGCCTTTTGACAACCTCCTGTTCGGAGAATGACAACCCTGTTGATCCGACGATTAGTAATAGCATCGATGTGTTCTGGGATATGCCAGGCAATGCCGGCGACCCTGAAGTGGTGGCTGCTTTGAAGTCGATCGAGAACGTTGTGGATCTGAAACCCTTTATGAATGTCAATCTCGGTCAGTGCTACTATTTCAACTACAATCAACAGGTTGACCACAACGATCCCTCTAAGGGTACTTTCAAGCAGCAGGTGGTACTGAGTTTTGTTGGTAAGGATGCGCCTACGATTCTGCATACTGAGGGCTATGCCCTAACTGAAGGTTTCTCGACGCATAATAACAACCAGAATCGCCTTGACAGCATCAGTGCGCCCCATTTCCTTTGGGCACTGTCGAAAGATTATGGTAAAGATAAGAAATTCGATCTTAACTGTGTGCAGGTGGAGTATCGTTATCATGGTTTCACACTGCCGGAATGGGATGCTGACTCCTTCCAGTACCTGAATGCTGAGCAGCATTCAGAAGACCTTCACGCCATCGTGACTGATCTGAAGAAAGCCCTGATTACAGGCAGTGGCAAATGGCTCAGCACAGGTGTCAGCAAGAATGGTGTTACCTCTGCGCAGTATGCTTATTTTGACGAGAAGAATGGTTGGAACGACATCGATGTCTATGTGCCCTTCGTAGCTCCAATCCTTACACAGACTGCTTGCCTGAGTGTAGGCACCTATATGCTCACCAAGTCTTCAAAGAAAGTGCTGCCCCTCCTTGAGAAGGCTTATAGGAAGCTGGCTGACGACCCCGATGTCGCTCAGGCCACTATAGATGCCTATGCCAAGAAACTCAAAAAACAAGGAGCAGAGCTTGACAAGGATTCTGCTTATCTGTTTACCATTTCTAAGGTTATGAATAATCTCTTTAAAGTGCAGTCATACGGTGATTTCGACACATGGACGGAGTTGATTCCCAAGGATGGTGATAAGCCTGAAGTCTATGCTGAATTCTTCATGCTTGATGATGATAGTGATGAGATCACCCGTTTAACTGCTGCTGCCCGTGGACCGCTACGTGTTCGTAAAGATCCGTATGAAATGCAGATACCTATCGATATAGGTAATATGGGTTTGGATTATTCATGGTACCTGGATGGCAAGCTGCTCTCGGATTCTGACAAGAAGTTTTTAAAGGATGATATGGAGGATTCTAAGAATTCTAAGACGCTCGATCTGCCCGTGAAGCTCTTGAAGAATCTGGAGACCACTACGAAGAAGCTGATCTTCGTGTATGGCGAGGATGATCCCTGGACAGGTGGTGCCATTCCCGATCCCACGAATCCCAACGTAAAGAAGTACATCGTACCTCATGGCACACACAATGACGACTTCAAAAAATATGCCTGGTATCCTGGCGGACAGGATGTGGTAGATAAGATTATGACAGATGTCAAAGCCATCTTGTTTGATAATGAAGAATAATGTTTAAAACTACTATTAATTATGAAGAGATTTAATCTGTGGATGCTGGTCGCCATCCTGTCAGGTGGCCTTTTGGCAACCTCCTGTTCGGAGAGTGACAATCCAGTTCCTGATTCCAATCTCAGTAAAAGCATCGATGAGTTTTGGGATTTGCCAGGCAATGCCGGCGACCCTGAAGTTGTGGCTGCCCTGCAATCGATTGAGAACGTGGAAGATCTGAAGCCCTTTATGAACGTCAAGCTTGGTCAGTGCTATTATTTCAACTACAATCAGCAAGTTGACCACAATGATCCCTCCAAGGGTACATTCAAGCAGCAGGTGGTAGTGACCTTTGTCGGTAAGGATGCACCTACGATCCTCCATACTCAGGGCTATTCACTTACTAACGAAGGCGATCCTAATAACATCCAGAATCGCCTTGACAGTATCGAAGCCCCTCATTTCCTTTGGGCGCTGTCAAAAGAAGGTGACAAGAAGAAGTTCGATCTTAACTGTGTGCAGGTGGAGTATCGTTACAACGGCTTCTCACTGCCTGAGGGTGATAAAGACTCCTTCACGTACATGACTGCAGAGCAGCAGTCAAAAGACCTTCACGCCATTGTGACCGATCTGAAGAAAGCCCTGATTACCGGTGATGGCAAATGGCTCAGCACCGGTCTCAGCAAGAATGGTGATACCACTACGCAGTATGCCTATTTTGACGAGCAGAATGGTTGGAACGACATCGATATCTATGTGCCTTTTGCGTCTCCAAACATCCTACAGGAGTATGATATCCGTATCGGTACCTATATGATCACCAAGTCTTCAAAAGATGTGCAGCCCCTCCTTGAGAAGGCTTACAAGAAGCTGGTTGATGATCAGGCTGTGGCTGATGCCACTATTGAAGCCTATGCCAAGAAAGGCGGAAAGTTTAAAAAAGATTCTGCTCTCTTATCTACAGTTGAAACGGTTCTCGGTAATCTCTTTCAATTGCAGTCATACGCAGATTACAACACATGGACCAAGCTGATTCCCAAAGAGGGAGATAAGCCTGAAACCTATGCTAAATTCTTCATGCTCAAATCTACTAGTCCTGAAGTCGAATATAAAGTAGCTGGTGCCCGTGGCCCGTTGCATAAGCGTAGAACCCCCTACGAAGTGCAGAATGCCATGGAACAAGGTGGTGCTGGATTTGATTTCTCATGGTTCTTGGATGGCAAGCTGCTCTCGGAGTCAGACAAGAAGTATTTTAAGGATCTTATAGAGAAAAGTAAGAACTCCAAGACGATGGATCTGCAGGTGAATGTTCGGAAGAATCTGGAGACTACCAAGAAGAAACTGATCTTCGTGTATGGTGAGGATGATCCCTGGACAGGTGCAGCCATTGCCGATCCCACGAATCCCAACGTGAAGAAGTACATCGTACCTCATGGCACCCACACAGACAACTTCAAAGTCTATGCCAGATATCCTGGCGGTCAGGAGATCGTTGATAAGATCATGGCAGATGTCAAAGCCATCTTGTTCCCCTAATTTTGCATCATGATTAAGAATATCGTTTTTGATTTTGGTGGAGTAGTAGTGGCACTGAGCCACGAACAGGCCGTGAAACGGTTTGAGGAGATTGGCGCAAAGGATGCCAGAAAGTATCTGGATCCCTTTCGCCAGACAGGCATCTTCGGACAGTTGGAAGAAGGCCAGATCGGCAAGGAGGAATTCCGCCAGACGCTGAGTAAGATGATTGGTAAGGAGTTGACGGCAGAAGACTGTTT
>JAEEGK010029663.1_pt1 | contig 10888 bp, 9 predicted proteins | sample 8958771 | NCBI WGS metagenome assembly JAEEGK01 (sample SAMN16246547, study PRJNA631951) | gut metagenome | biome: gut microbiome; feature: rumen; material: SC-attached | host: Bos | place: Iran: Karaj | collected 2018-10 | reverse complement strand
AACATCCTTTTTCCGGTCGTCAAGACGCCAGCGTTTCTTTGTACTACATAATAGTTTAAAATAGGTAAATATTCAAGATTAGCCATGTCATTGTCGGGTTTGACCCGACAATCTATTCTGAGTAATTTACAAGTTCAAAGGCTTCAAAAATTTCAAAATCACTGGGATTAGCAGTCCATAATTCAGAGACACCAGCTTAATATACATCAAAACCTGCACTTTTCAATAATTCTAGACCAAACCCCCGGCCCGTGGTAAAATATTTTTTAGGAGTTTGATTATGAAAAAGTATTCATTTTTATTTTTAATAAGAGGGGCGCTACTTTTAATTCCAGTTGTAACACTTGCCTCATGTCAGAACTTCCTCAAAGGCACCGACACAAAAAATGAACTTGAAAAACGAATCTCTTATGCCAATGCTCCTTCTTATGAAATCCGTGTAGATTCCAAAAGCAGGGGAGTAGTAAAATCTCCTGCCGGCGGGTTTACAGAAAAAAAAGTAACAGACACTTTTGAACTTACCTTTGAACCTTTAGCCGATTATGAATTTCTTAAATGGACAATTATAGATTCTAACAGCAAAAAAGAACTTGAAAACGGCCTGTATCTTAAGCTTGCTTCCATAACAGAAGCCTCAACGACCTGTACCCTTGTAAAAGCTCCCGAAAAAGACATGAAGCTCAGTCTGTATCCTCTTGTTGTAAAGCGCCCTCGAGTAATTTCTGTAACTCCACAAAGTTCAGATACCGGAGCTTACCGCGATGCAAGGATTCGGGTATCTTTTGACAAGCCTATGGAACCAGGTTCAATTTATTTTACCGAGCCCGAAATTACTTCCATAATAGACGAACTTGGAATTGAACGCTCTGCTTTCTTAAATGCCGGCACGCAGGAAGCTCCAAAATACTACGGCTACATTTTTGAAGAAAAAAAATATTATAAAAACATCCAGATAGAAAATCAAAAAACAGGAATCTCTGTCCTTGAATATTTTGGAATTCCTTATTTTGAAGATAGCGTAACGCTCATAATTCCACCAAATGATCCTCCTCTGCCTGCAAATACAAATGTAAGCGTATCGCTGGAAGCTGGCTTTTTCTATGAAGAAGACAATAAACCTATATCTCTCAAAGAAGATTATAAATGGATGTATTTTGTAAATTCAAAAATTGACCAGATAGGTCCTTCTGCGACAGAAATAATAAAAAATCACAAGGGTGAATCGATAACAAAAAATTCTTCTTCACCAGTGCTTATAAGTAACTCTCTTCAAATGTTAATTAAAGCAACTGATAAAGGTTCCGGACCATACGGTAAGTTTTATCTGCAATTAACAAATATTCAGAATAATACTAAAAAATCTTTTGAAATAAGCTTTGACGATGTTACAAATACAACAGCTATTTATGGTACAGAAAAAGATCCAGATGATGCGAATTCGCAAGATGAATACACCTCTTTTGAAATATCTGGTGTAGCTGATGGAGTCTACAAACTTAATTTGATTTATTATGACAAAAACTTTGCTCAGTCTACTTCGGAGGATTATTATGTAAAAGTAGATAACACAAAGCCTGTTATCAGTAATCTGGATCTTTCGCCATATACTTCGGATACAACTTCTACTAACAATAAAAAAACTGCCCTTAAGTTAACATATGACTGCAATGCTGAAGATTATACAAAGGTTATAGTTAAATACAAACTTACCGACAACGTTACGGGAGATTTTTCGGAGCTGACTTTTGCAAAAGATGCTGAAGTTATAATTCCTAATCTCGAATATAGTGAAGAATATCTTGTTTATTTGTATTTCTATGACCAGATTGAAAATTGCACGGCTGTAGAAAAAACTGTAAATACTTATCCAACCACAGTAAAAAAACTTAAAGCAACTACAAAGAAAAATACTAATAACCAGATAGCAACAGTTCATTTGGAATGGGAAAAACCTGATGGAGATTTTATTTCCTATACAATTTGTTATTCTGGAAATGGGGTAAATAGGACGATTAATAATCTTGATGAAAATATACTTTCATATGATATATCTAATATAATGGTAAATGAAGATTATACATTTACAGTAAAAACCATAACAGCAAAAAATCCAGGCGCAGCCTCTGTAACTCATACTGTAATGCCTGAAATTCGAATTACAGATATATGGATTCAAAAAAATAATGATGATAATCTCGATTATCTGGCTGTGTCTTCAAATAGCGGACGGTTTACGAATTCTACAGCAACGCTTTATTATAATAAGATTCAAGCTAATGTTAAAAATGATAATTCTTTAAATGTACAATTAACTAAAGATGGTTCTGTATTCAGGATTGGACCTGATACAAACAGTATATTAATTGGTGATACTGCTAATCCTAATCAGCCGGATTATGGGGAGACCTGGTATTATGCAATTAAGCTTACCTGTGGTGGTCAAGCTGTATGGTCAAATGTAGTTCAATCTACAAATACATGTATAAAAAATCTTAATACCTCCTCAATGATTACAGCAAATGGTGTTCAATTATTCTGGTCATATTCGGGTACTCCAAACTTAAGTAAAATTGAAGTATATATTAATGATGTATTAAAATATGAAAATACTAACCAATTAAATACAACAAGATATTGTAATATAAAAGGGCTTGCACCAAATACAGACTATACTGCAAAAGTTAAGCTTACATGGAATGGTGTAGTTAGTGAAAAGAGAATAACGTTTAAAACGCTAAATTTATCATCGGGATTTACACTTATGAAAAATGAGAATGAATCTTCTATTAATAGAGACTCAATTTTCTTAAGTTTTACACCTCCATATGGTGTTACTACTGTTGTAGTGTATTATTGTGAAACAGGTACTGAAAACTGGAATTCGTTTATTCTAAGTTATGTGAATAATTGTACTATTCCCGGATTGGATTCAAGCAAAGAATATAATGTTTTGGTTGCATTGTATCAAAATCAACAGTTACTCTATTCAGACTTCATTACCACCAAACCATGGTAAAAGGAGTAAAATACACCTAAATTTCCGTTTGACAAAGAATAATATAGGAAATATAATTGAAAGAGTTATAAATTTGACTGATTATGCCGATATAATAATGTAATAATCTATTTATCGGAATGATAAAAAAAGGAGTTTTGCATGAAAAGGGGACTTAAAGTCTTTATTGGTCTTGCATGCTTTTGTTTGATTGGATTGCCACTTATTGCGCAGCCAAGCTCAAGAAGTATCGAGACTTTTGTATTGGATAATTTTGACAATCCAAATGGTCAGGATTATGCATATGGTGGCAAGACCTACAATTGGGATTGGTCTGTAAATTCTAGCCGCTTTGTTGCTGAAGGATACCCAAAAACAGGCTATTATGAAGGAATTCCTAATTCTCTCAAGCAGCTTCGTGTTGGTGGTGCAGAGGGCGCTCAGGTATTTGGTATTAAAACAGCATTCAACCGCAAGGGTGACAACTGGTTTGAAGTTTATCCAACTGTAGACGGAAAGCCTTTTGAAATTCCTTTTGTTGGAACTGTAAGCCAGATGGACTTCTGGATTTGGGGTGCTAACTATAACTACTATCTTGAAATCATGGTTCGCGATGCTTATGGTCGTGTAAATGTTCTTCAGGCTGGTACTCTTGCTTTCAGTGGCTGGAGAAACATTGTAGTTAATATTCCTGGATGGATCAGCCAGCACTCACACCTTCGTTCAGGTCCAGAAAACATGACTTTTGTAGGATTTAGAATTCGTTCTGATGCTGCAGAATATGTTGATAACTATGTAATTTTCTTTGATCAAATTAAATATACATCTAATTCACTTTCTTACATCTATGATGGTTATGAACTTCGCGAAGTAGACTTCGGTGATTCAGAAGGTGGAGACGGAGTTCAGTCTGTAGGAGATGCAAAATGAAAAAATTAGTTGCTTTTGGTTTAATTTTTGCAGTTGCAGGTTTGCTGTTTGCTCAGAGCCTTACAGATCCTAATCCTGAAACTGTAGGTGCAGATTCTGCAATGCTTTCTCTCCGTGAGATTTCTGTTGATAAGTTTGAACGTGAAGGTTCATGGTATGTACATATTTCTCCGGATGACGGAACTATTGCTGCACGTCTTTTTGAAGGTAGTCCTGCTATGAAGGAGCCTCTTAAAGAAGATGAAGGTAAGGAAGATGATGACAAGCTCGTTCTTGGTGTAAGAGTTGACTTTTTCCGCCGCGGTCTTGATTCATTCACAATTATGGCAGGACGCCCAATGCCTGTAGAAGGAACTGTAAAGACAGTTTCTATGTGGGTTTGTGGTCGTAACCAGGATCACTCAATGTATCTTCTTCTTCAGGATTATTTTGGAAGAAACTACGAGATTTATATGGGTTCTCTCGGCTTTAGCGGCTGGAAGAAGCTTACCTGTGTAATTCCTCCAAGTCCAGATGGAGAACATGGTATTGTTCAGAGCAGTGTATACTATGGTGACAAACCTGGATTCAAGATTCTTGGATTCCGTGTTGATTGTAACCCAATGCAGGCTCGCGGTGCATACTATCTTTACCTCGATGATCTTCGTGCTGTAACAGACCTTTACGACATGGAAAATCATGATGAAGATGATATGTCTGATAACTGGTAATTTAAGTAGTGCAAACTAAAAGATAAAGAAAAGCGGTTCATTAAGAACCGCTTTTTTTTATGGTGTGCCTCCTTTCGCCGAAAAGTAAAAATTAGCGTACTACCAATCTACAATATTATGTAATACCGGGATTTGTTCTTAACTTCTGTTTGTTCAATAACAGGAATTCTAACTAAAACCCACAAAATCAAGTGAGCGTAGCGGGATAGGGCGGGCTCTGTTTTAGCTATATCTTTGGCGCAAAACTCGTGGGGGAGACCTTCTGGAAGCAGGGCAGTGTAGTCTCTGGCTTTTTTAAAAGTTCTTGTTTCTAAAATTTCATCAAGGCGCTTGTTTACTTTGAGCCAGTTCCTGCGGTAGCGGCGGCTTTTATTTTTTGTCTGAACATTGTCATCTGTCCTTACTCTATGTTCAATCATGTTTATTGTCACTACTTCAAGTGTAAATGCAGGATTTAATAAAAGATTAACAAGTCCAGTAATCTCACGGAATATATCATAAATGTTTCCTTTCTTTGGGCTCAATCTGTTTGAGACCACCTTTCCCTGACTGTCGGTAAGTATAATTCGTGTTCTGTAGACCAGCGGGTATACAAGCCTCACCTTATGTCCTTTTTCTATTGCATCATTAAGCTTTGACGCAAGTTTTGAAAGGTTTTTTGTCTGTATTTCTATTACCTGTCCATCACCGCACAATATGTCATAAATGTGGCCTTCTGCACTTATTTCTGTCTTTCCATTGTATTTTTGGGCATATAAAAGCTTAAGCGTATTGTGGAGACTGCTTTCGTTATAAGTGTTAATTTTCTCAATTTTACTCGTCATATGTACGTATATCTGGCCAAAAAAAATGATATTTTTTTAATTATCTGTTAAAAAACCCGTTGACTTTAGGAATTTTTGGTATAAAATGGTAGATAAGTGGGAAAAAGTGGTAGAAAGTGGTAATAAGTGGGTATGAATCTATTAACTGGTGAATACAATAATACGATCGACGACAAGGGGCGGCTCTCATTTCCCGCAAAGCTGAGAACTGCTATACCTGGAAATGTACTTATGGTTACCAAAGGTTCAGATAACTGCTTATGGCTTTTTACCTCTGATGAGTGGGAAAACTTTCAGTCAAAGATGATGGCTAATGCTTCACCTTTGAAGGGAAAAAGTATGCAGGTTGTGCGTCATTTTATTGCACCGGCCCAGATGGTTGAGTTTGATAAAAACGGACGACTTTCCATTCCTCAGAGTCTGCGCGAATACGCCGGACTTTCCAAAGATTGTACAGTGCTTGGAGTTGCAAAGTTCATAGAGCTTTGGGATGCGGCTGCTTACAAGAAGTACAATGAAGAAAGCGAACAGTCGTTCAGAGATGCGGCTGAAGAGTTTAGTGATATTAATTTTTAGAGGTTTGGCCTCTGATTAATATAAATTAATTTGGGTGGAAGGGGATTCTGCCAGATTATGACTCCCGGGTGGGAAGGAGTCAGGTCTGGTGGTTTTGTAGAAAAGTATGAAGATCGTGCATACGCCGGTTCTTTTAAAAGAGTGTCTCGAATACTTGAGTCCTGTTGGGGAGAGGTACGAAAGTAAAGCCCTGATGGTAGATTCGACACTTGGAGAAGGCGGACACACATTTAATTTTCTTTCTAAATATCCTGGCCTTTCTGTAATCGGTGTAGATGCAGATTCTGTAATTCAGGCCAAGGCAAAGGAACGTCTTGCTCAGTTTGGCGACCGCATTCATTTTTACAACGGCTGGTTCGACGATTTTTATAAAAACTATCCTTCTGAATTTGACCATCCTGATATCATTCTTTTTGATCTTGGTATTTCTGTTTTTCATTATGAAGAATCTGAACGTGGGTTCAGCTTCCGTTATGATGAAAAGCTTGATATGCGTCTTAATCCAAACCGTGAAAAATCTGCTGCAGACTTAGTAAATGAACTTCCGGAAGAAAAGCTTGCAGATCTTATTTATCTTTATGGCGAAGAAAAACTTAGCCGCCGTATTGCCCGTGCTATTGTAGAAGCCCGCCAGGGTGGCCGTATTGAATCTTCAAAAGGTCTTGCCGAAATTATCTGGAATGCTGTTCCTGCAAATTACCGCTATGGTCAGATTCATCCTGCTACAAGAACCTTCCAGGCTTTGCGTATTGCAGTAAACGGAGAACTTGAAAGACTTCCTCGTTCACTTCATGCAGCTTTTAACGTTTTAAAAACAGACGGTAAGATGGGCGTAATTACCTTCCATTCTCTGGAAGATAGAATTGTTAAGAATTATTTCCGTAACTTAGGTAAAAAATGTGTTTGTCCTCCTGAGGTAGCTGTCTGCCGCTGTGGCGGCAGACAGTGTGCCGACCTTATTACACGCAAGCCGGTTGTTCCTACACAGGAAGAAATTAAAGCTAATTCTCCATCACGCAGCGCCAAGCTTCGTGTTGTTCGTAAGCTGTTTGATGCTACAGAGTATCATCTTGATGGAGTTGTGGGGTTCTAGTATGAAGAGAATGACAAAGGTTAAAATTCAGGATTTCTTTAAGGCAGTTCTTCTTTGTCTTTTTGCTCTTTCTATTCCGGCTATGCTTGCTCTTTATGCTGTTCAGGCAAAAAAATATACAGATCTTACCAAAGAAGTTGTTGAACTCGAAGCTAAACAGGAAAAATTAATAGAAGAAAATAAAAAGCTTATCAGCGATATAAGCCAGCTTTCCAGCGCAGAGCGAATTGAACGCATTGCTGTAGAAGAGCTTGGAATGCACAAGGCCGAAGCCGAAGATATTGTTCGTGTAGAAATGACGGGGGAGAAAAAATGAGCGGTTCTTTACTCAATTTAGAGCAGCTTTTGTCTGCCGTTAACGGACAGTTGATTCAAGCTTCTTCAAAAAAGAATTTTGGTTTTACAAGTGTTGTTACAGACAGCCGTAATGTTGTAAACGGTTCTCTTTTTGTTCCTTTAGTTGGGGAATTTCAGGATGGTCATAAATATATTCCTCAGGCAATGGAAAAGGGCGCAGCTGTTGTTTTTGTAAATTCAGCTGAATATGAAAAGTCTAAGACTCTTTATGCAGAGCTTGATGCTAAGTCTGACTGTGTTTTTGTTATTGTTCAAAATACTTTGCATGCTTTGCAGGCTGCTGCTCGTTCTTATGCTGCTAAAGTTTCTGCAAATATGATCCGCGTAAGTATTACCGGTTCCAGCGGAAAAACTACTACTAAAGAAATGCTTGTAAGTGTTTGCAAAGAATTTTATGGCCAGAATGCTGTTGCTTATACAAAGGGTAATTTTAATTCAGAAACCGGGCTCCCGCTTTCTATGTTCCAGATTAAGGGTGACGAAAAAATCGGAATCTTTGAAATGGGTATGAACCGCGTAAACGAGATTGGAGAAATTTCTGCTGTATGGAAATCTCAGTATGGAATTATCACAAATATTGGTAATGCTCATATTGGAATTCTTGGAAGCCGCCAGAACATTGCAAACGAAAAAAGAAAGTCTTTTGATTATATTCCTTCTTCAGGAGCTGCTTTTGTTCCTGCCGATGATGATTTTGCAGATTACTGTACTCAGAATGTAAAGGGGCAGGTTGTAAAATTTGGTAAATCAGTTGGTGAAGAAGTTAGCGGTGTAAAATTTATTGAAGATATGGGACTTCGCGGAACCCGTTTTGCTGTAGATGGGCTTGAAGTTTGTCTTGGTCTTCCTGGTGAATATAACTATCAGAATGCTCTTGGTGTAATTGCTCTTGCAAAAAAGCTTGGTATTAATCGTGAATGCATTAAGACTGGACTCGAAAAGGTTAGCGCTGTTGCCGGAAGAATGGAAATTAAAGAAGGAAAGCTTAAGTCTGGAGTTAAAGCCAGTGTTGTGTGCGACTGCTACAATGCTAATCCTGATTCAATGAAAAAGGCTGTAGAATTCTGTTCCGGTATTGAATGCAGCGGAAACAAGATTTTTATTCTTGGAGATATGAAGGAGCTTGGAGAGAAGGCTGTTCAGGCTCATAAAGATATTGGTTTTGCCTGTGCTGAATGTGGTGCCGATCTTGTTATTCTTACCGGTTCAGATATGAAAAATGCTGCCCAGGCAATTGAAGAAAAGAATAAAGCTTTAGAAGTTCTTTATTTTGAAAATAACGATGACAACTTTTTTGCACAGGCTTCTGCCAAAGTTTTAAAAGCTGCAAAGGATGGAGCTGTCATTCTTATTAAGGGTTCTCACAGTATGGAGCTTCAAAAGCTTATTCCGCTTGTAGTTATGGAGGGTGCAAACTAATGAGTCAGTATGATTTTTATGCACATAAACCTACAGGCGCTTATCACAAAAGTGATATCTGGCTTTTGATTTCTATGCTTTTGCTTTGGGGACTTGGCATGTTTACAATCTTTGTATGTTCTCAAAGCTATGCTGCACGCTTCTTTAATAATGATTCACTTTATTTTGTAAGAAGACAGCTGATTTGTTCAGGTGCAGGTGTCATTCTTTTCCTTGTGATCTTCTTTCTTGATATGGAAACAATGAAAAAGCTTGTTATGTACCTTGTGCTTGGAACAATCATTCTTTGTGCACTTACATTTGTAAAACCAATTTCGGTAGAGAAAAACGGTGCCAGGCGATGGATCAGGATGCCAATGCGTTTTACCTTCCAGCCATCTGAACTGGTAAAGTTCTCTCTGGTTATTTATCTTGCAAGTTATTTTGAAAAGCTGAATGAAGATGCTTCCGGCGATAAGGATGTGCTTCCTTGTGTTGGCGTGTTTATGCTCATGGTTCTGCTGGTTCTTCTTCAGAGAGACTTTTCTACAAGTGTTTTCCTTGTAGCAATTGGAATCCTTATGTTCTTTGTTGCTGGTGCAAAATTAAAGTGGGTAATTCCGTTTTTAATTTTTGCAATTCCGGTTGGAATCCTTATTATAACAACTGAACAGTATCGCCTTGAGCGAATTATTGGTTTTTTAAAGCCTGAAGAAGGAACTCAGTCCTTTAACTATCAGGCTCTTGCTGCCAGAGCAACAATTTCGGCTGGCGGCATCTGGGGCGCTGGAATTGGAAGCGGTTTAACAAAATTAAACAGCATTCCGGAAGTTCAGGCCGATTATATATTTGCAGGCTGGTCAGAAGCAATGGGTTATGTAGGAGTTGTTGCCTATATTCTGCTGCTTGCATTTTTTGCCTGGAGGGGCTTTAGAGCTGCATTAAACTGTCCTGACAGATTTGCAGCTTACGGTTGCTTTGGTTGCGTTGCCGTTATTGTCATGCAGTCGATTATAAACTGTATGGTTGTCTGCGGATTGCTGCCTTCGACCGGAATCCCGCTGCCGTTCTTTTCTGTTGGTGGTTCATCAATTATTGTCACTCTTGCAATGTGTGGCTTTATTTTGAATGCATCCCGCTGCCAGGAAAAAGCAGAGGATTTTACTAAATTTGAAGACATAAGTGTGGATACACTTACTGTTATATAAACAAAAAAAACTAAACAAAATGGGAAGGGAAAAAAATGGGTAATATCGGAGTTTTGTTGAACAACTATCAGACAGAGGAGACTGTACCTGTATCACAATTCGAAATTACAGAAAAAAAAGAGGAGGGAGGAGACAAAAAGCTTAAGATTATTAAAATTGTTTTTGGTATTCTTTGCTTTTTCCTTGTTGCAGAATTAATTATTTACAAGTATGTAATGCCTGCATTCTCTAGTCCAAAGGTAACTTTTTCTGGTCAAAAGCTGTATAGTGCAGAGGAAATTGCAGAAAAACTGCTTCCAATGAACAGCACAAACTGGATGAATTTTAGCGTTTCTGAAGCTGTTGCACTTCTTTCGTCAGAACCAGGTTTTGACAATGTTATGATCGAAAAGAAGTTTCCGGATAAGATTTATATAAACGTTGTAGAACGTGAACCTGTTGCTTTAACTTTTGTTATGGATGACGGTTTTTCAAATCCTGTTCAGATTGATAAAAACGGCGTGCTTTTCCCTGTAAAAGACAAGTCAATTGTAGATTCAAATGTAATTCCAATCATTTCTGGATTACCTGTAGAGCATATGTCTGGCGGTATGCGCATTCCTTCAAAATATCGTCCGCTTATTGACCAGATTTATAAGATCAGTTCTCTTGGTAAGAACTATTTTGCAGGAATTTCTGAAATTTGTGTACTTCCAAAGGATACAGGAAACTATGAGCTTGAACTTATTCCTTCACAATCAAAAGTTAAAGTTTTAACCGATCGCTCATTGAATGAAGACGCATTAAAGTATATGATG
>JAEEGK010029662.1_pt1 | contig 10888 bp, 12 predicted proteins | sample 8958771 | NCBI WGS metagenome assembly JAEEGK01 (sample SAMN16246547, study PRJNA631951) | gut metagenome | biome: gut microbiome; feature: rumen; material: SC-attached | host: Bos | place: Iran: Karaj | collected 2018-10 | reverse complement strand
GGAGAGTTCGCTCAACGTCGGCCAGCTGCATTTCGACGAGACCGTCAAGACCTACGCCGACTCCGTCAGCGCCGTGGTCTACCAGCAGCGTCCGAACGGCTCCCAGCAGGTCCGCATGGGCAGCGAGGTGAGTTTCTCGCTGACCACCGACCCGTCCAAGCTCCCCGCGGCCGCACCCGCCAAGAAATGATGCCGGGCGAGCCGCAGGAGATGTTCGAACACTTCCGGCTGGAAGTGGATTCCGGGCAGGCCCCTGTCCGGATCGACAAATACATGTCCTCTCATCTGGAGGACACTTCCCGCAACCGCATCCAGCAGGCCTTCAAGGAAGGCTACGTGCGGGTGGGGGAGACGACCGTCAAGGCCAACTACATCGTCCGTCCCGGGGACGTGATCCGTTTCGTGATGCCCTACCGGCGCCGCGGCTTGGAGATCCTCCCGCAGGAGATCCCGCTGGACATCGTCCACGAAGACGAGGACGTGCTGGTGGTCAACAAGCCTGCCGGGATGGTGGTCCACCCCGGCCACGGCCACTACGAGGGGACGCTGGTAAACGCCCTGGCCCACCACCTGGGCCTGAGCCAGGACAGCGATGCCCTCGACGAGCGGATGGGGATCCTCGTCCACCGCATTGACAAGGACACGAGCGGGCTGCTGGCCGTGGCGAAGAACGACGAGGCGCAGCTCAAGCTCGCGAAGCAGTTCTTCGACCACAGCATCGAGCGCCGCTACAACGCCGTCGTCTGGGGGGACCTCCGCGAGGACGAGGGACGCGTCGAAGGTTATATCGGCCGCGACCCGGGCGACCGCCTGCGCTTCAAGGTCGTGGAGGACGAAGACCACGGCAAGCGCGCCGTCACGCACTGGCGCGTGCTGGAGCGCTTCGGTTTCGTGACCCTGGTCGAGTGCAAGCTGGAGACGGGCCGGACGCACCAGATCCGCGTGCACATGGCCTCGCTCGGCCACCCGATCTTCAACGACGAGCGCTACGGCGGCAGCGAGATCCGCAAGGGGACCATCTACGCGAAGTACAAGCAGTTCATCCGCAACTGTTTCGAGATCTGCCCGCGGCAGGCGCTCCACGCCCGTACCTTGGGCTTCGAGCACCCGCGCACGGGGCAGTGGCTGCAGTTTGATTCCGCCCTCCCGGAGGATATGACCGCCCTCCTGGACAAATGGCGGAAATATTGCGGTCAGATGCCCGAAGAATGATGAGAAGACCGCAGACCCTTCCCTGGTTGCTGACCGCCCTGTCGGTGGTGTTGCTGAGCCTGCCGTGGCTGGTGCCCCACACCGGTGCGCTGGCGCTGGTCGCCTTCGTCCCCCTGCTGGTCGCTGACGAGCTGGCGCGGCAGCAGAAACTGCGCGCGTCCTGGATCTATGCCGCCGCCGCGTTCGTGGCGTGGAACGCCGCCACGACCTTCTGGGTGTGCAACGCCACGGTCGGCGGCGGGCTGTTCGCCATTTTCGGCAATGCCGCGCAGATGATGCTGGTGTGGCTGCTGTTCCGCCTGGCGAAGAAGAAACTGCCGGGCGTGCTGCCGTACATCTTCCTGGCGGCGATGTGGCTGGCCTGGGAGCGGCAGTATTTCGCGGCGCAGATCTCCTGGCCCTGGCTCACGCTCGGCGGCGCCTTCGCGCAGACCACCCGGACGGTCCAATGGTACGAATACACGGGCATGCTGGGCGGCTCGCTCTGGGTCTGGCTCTCCAACCTCGGCATCTACGGCCTGCTGGTCGCCGTGTCCGGCGGCGCGTGGCAGCGCTGGCGCGAACTCGCGCGCGGCTGCGCGTCCGTGGGCATCCTGCTGGTCATCGCCGGCCCGGTCGTGGCCTCCAAACTGATCTACTCCTCCTACGAGGAGCGCAGCGAGGGGACGGTGGACGTGGTGATCGGCCAGCCGAATTTCGACCCGTACCAGAAATTCGAGGCCATGAGCCAGGGGGAGCAGACCGCCGTCCTGCTGGGGGAGTTCGAGGAAGCGCTGGACGCCCGGCCCGCCGGTCCGGTGCTGCTGCTCGCACCCGAGACCTGCACGGGGGACATCTTCCTGGATCATCCCGACGCCTCCCCGACCGTACATGAGATCCGCTCCCTCCTCGCGGAATACGAGGGCGCGGAGATGCTCTTCGGCGCCACCACCTACGATACGTTCGAGACCCGCGCCGCCCCGACGATCCTGGCCCGTTCCTACGGGAAAGGCTGGATCGTCTCGCACAACAGCGCCGTGATGGCCTCCGGGCCGGGGCCTCTGGAGCTGTACCACAAGAGCAAACTGGTCGTGGGGACGGAGCTGACCCCGTATCCCCGGATCTTCGTCCCGCTGGATGACTGGCTGTCCAAGAAGATGGGCGTGGCCGGCCTGATGGGCCGCTGCGTAGGCCAGGACGCCGTGTCGCTGCTGCATTTCGGACAGGAACGCATCCCGCTGGGCTGCGCCGTCTGTTACGAGTCCGTCTACGGCGAGTATTGCACCGGGTATGTCCGCGCGGGTGCCCAGGCGATGACCATCATCACCAACGACGCCTGGTGGGGCAACACCCCCGGCTACCGGCAGCACCTGAGCTACGCCCGGCTGCGGGCAATCGAGCTGCGGCGCGACATCGCCCGCTGCGGCAACACCGGCATCTCCTGCTTCATCGACCAGCGCGGGGAGGTGCTGGATCAGACAGACTGGTGGACCCGCGGGACGCTGTCGGGTACGATACACCTGAGCACGGAGCAGACCGCATTCGTGCGCCACGGCGATGTCGTCGGACGCGTCTCCACGCTGGTCTTCCTGCTCTTTGCAGCCTACCTGCTGGTGCGGCTCTTCGTGCCTGGGCGGAAAGACTAGAACAGTTTCGGATGACTCTCCTCGAGTCCGGTGAGGACGCGCTCCATGACGGCCTGACGGATCAGGGCGGAGCGGGAGGACACCTTGAAGCGCTTGCAATAAGCGTCGATGGCCGCAAGCTCCTGTGCGTTGAATAGCACGGACTTGCGGTGGATGCGCCGGAGCGAGGCCCGCTGCTTGTCGAGATACGCGGGATCCACGTTGGTGAATTTCTTGCTACTCTTCTTTCTCTTGGCCATAGAGGATATTGATATAGTGGATTATTTCCTGCAGATTGCTCATCTCCAGCCTGCGGCCGATGATCTCCCCGTCCTGCATGACCACGAACACCTTGGGCGTAGAGAACACGCCGTAGTCCAGCAGGAGGGTGGACTCCATCTTGGGATCCCAAAGGTGGATCATCCGGACGTTCTTGTTGGGGGTCTTGAGGGCCTTGCGGTAGCTGCGGAAGTCCCGGCGGTCGGTGTCCACGTCGATGGCGCAGAAGTCCATCGGGAACTCCACCTCCGCCAGCACGCCCGGCAGGGCGTAGGTCTCCAGGCGGCATTTGGCGCAGTGCGGCGAGTAGAAGAAGAGGACCGTCACACGCTCCCCGGCCGGGATGGTCCGCCGGCCGCCGCAGGGCGTGCGCAGCGTGATCTGCGGCGCGGTCATCCCGAGCAGGGTCTTGCGGTTCTCCAGGGCGAAGCGCTCCGCCTCGAACATCTCGAACTCGCTGCGGGTCTGGACCTTGCCGGAGGAGATCCATTCGTCGAAGATGTGCACGGCCACGGCCTCCTCGCCCATGATACGGCTGAAGCGGTAATGGTCGAAGATGGCAAGCGCCACGTGCTGGCGCGTCAGGGAGTCGCGGCAGCTGGCGATCAGGGTGTCGAATTCGTTGTTCTTGACCGGGACTTCCTCCAGTTCCAGCGCGCCGTAGAACTGCGTCAGCAGGCTGTCCAGCGGGGCGAAGCGCCCCGTGGTGTCGGTCTGTCCGACAGCCGGCAGGCAGAGCCCGAGGGCGAGCAGGAGGATGAGCAGCCGGCGCATGGTCAGAGGACTTCGGGCAGGGTGATACCTTCCGGGAGGAACTCCCGCGTGTCTCCCCGGTGCCGGACCAGGTCGCGCACGGCCGAAGAAGAGATGTGGGCGAATTCCTGGGCGGTCGGGATGATGACGGTCTCGATCTCGGGGGCGAGGCGCCGGTTGGCGTCGGCGATGGCCTTCTCGTTGTCGAAGTCCATCATGTTGCGGATGCCCCGCACGATATGGCGGATGCCGAGCTGGCGGCAGATGTCGATGGTCAGGCAGTCGTAGGAGACGATGCGCACGCGCTCGCCCAGATCCTCCGTGGCCTGGCGGATGATGTCGAGCTTCTGCTCGTTGGTGAAGAAGCCGCGTTTGTCCTGGTTGATACCCACGGCCACCACGACTTCGTCGAACATGGTCAGCGCCCGGCGGAGGATGTTCAGGTGTCCTGCCGTGAACGGGTCGAAAGAGCCTGGGAATAAGGCGATAGTGTTCATAACAAACAAATATAGGCAAAAAATGCGTATATTTGGATTATGACAGTAAAAATCGAACCTTCCTGGGGCGCAGCCCTCCAATCCGAGTTTGACCAGCCTTATTTCGCCGAACTGGCGTCCCGCCTGCATGCCGAGAAGGCCGCCGGCGTGCGGATCTTCCCGCCGGGCGGCCAGATCTTCCGGGCCTTCGAGCTCTGTCCGCTGGACCGGACCCGTGTGGTGATCCTCGGCCAGGATCCCTACCACGGCTTCGGCCAGGCGATGGGCCTGTGCTTCAGCGTGCCGCAGGGCGTGCCCGCCCCACCCTCGCTCAAGAATATTTTCCGAGAGATCGAAACGGACCTCGGGGTCAGCATGTCCGGCAGCCCGGACCTGACGCCGTGGGCGCGGCAGGGCGTGCTGCTGCTCAACGCCGTGCTGACGGTCCGTGCCGGGGAGGCCGCCTCCCACAGCGGCCTGGGCTGGCAGACCTTCACGGACGCCGTCATCCGCACGGTGTCCGAGCGGCGTGATGGGGTCGTCTTCCTGCTCTGGGGCAACTACGCGCGTGGCAAGGCGCCGCTGATAGACGGAACGCGCCACCTCGTGCTCGAGGCGGCGCATCCTTCTCCGCTGGCGCGCGGCGCCTTCTTCGGCTGCCGCCACTTCTCGCGCTGCAACGACTACCTGGTCGCGCAGGGCCAGCCTCCGATCGACTGGGTCCTCTAGAAGATGAAGGAGATGACGTCCTGGATGTTCTTGACGTAGTGGAACTCCAGGCCCTTGATGTAGATCTCCTTGATGTCCTCGATGTCCTTGCGGTTGTCCTCGGAGATGACGATCGTGTGGACGCCGGCGCGCTTGGCGGCGAGGATCTTCTCCTTGATGCCGCCCACCGGCAGCACGCGGCCGCGCAGGGTCATCTCGCCGGTCATGGCGATGCCGTGGCGCACGGCCTGGCCGCGCAGGGCGGAGACCATCGAACTCACCATCGTGATGCCGGCTGACGGGCCGTCCTTGGGCGTGGCGCCTTCGGGGACGTGCACGTGGATGTCCTTGGCGGCGAACTGCTCGGAGGTCAGGTTCGCCATCTCGGGGTGGGCCTTGATGTACTGGTAGGCGATGGTGGCCGACTCCTTCATGACGTCGCCCAGGTTACCGGTCATCGTCATGACGCCCTTGCCGCCTGAGACGGAACTCTCGACGAAGAGGATCTCGCCGCCCATCTGGGTCCAGGCCAGGCCCGTGACCACGCCGGGGGCTTCGTTGCCCTTCTGCAGGTCGTGGAAGTTGGTCGGCAGGCCGAGGTACTCCTTGAGGTGCTCCTTCTTGATGGTCAGCGGGTATTCCTGCCCCAACGCGATCTTCTTGGCAGTGACGCGTGCCAATTTGGCAATCTGCTTCTCCAGGCCGCGCACGCCCGACTCGTGGGTGTATTCGTCGATGATGGCGGCGAGGGCCGCCTTGTCGATCTTGAGGGCGTTCTTGGCGATGCCGTGCTCCTCCAGCTGCTTGGGCACGAGGAACTTCTTGGCGATCTCCATCTTCTCCTCGGCGAGGTAGCCGGTCACGTTGATCAGCTCCATGCGGTCCAGCAGGGCCGGCTGGATGGGGGAGATGCTGTTGGCCGTGGTGATGAACAGGACGTTGCTCAGGTCGTAGTCCAGGTCGAGGTAGTTGTCGTGGAAGGTGGAGTTCTGCTCAGGGTCGAGCGCCTCCAGCAGGGCCGAGGACGGGTCGCCCTTGAAGTCCGCGGCGAGCTTGTCCACCTCGTCGAGCACGATGACCGGGTTGGAGGTGCCGGCGCGGGCAATCCCGTTCAGGATACGGCCCGGGAGGGCGCCCACGTAGGTCTTGCGGTGGCCGCGCAGCTCCGCCTCGTCGTGCATGCCGCCGAGGGCGATGCGCACGTACTTGCGCCCGAGGGCGCGGGCGATGGACTTGCCCAGCGAGGTCTTGCCAACGCCAGGAGGACCCACCAGGCAGAGGATAGGTGACTTCATGTCGTTTTTCAGCTTAAGCACGGCGAGGTGCTCGATGATACGGTCTTTGACCTTGTCGAGACCGAAATGATCCGCATCGAGGATCCGCTTGGCGCGGTTCAGGTCGAAGTTGTCTTTGGTGTACTCCATCCACGGCAGGTCAACAAGATACTGCAAGTAGTTCAGCTGGATGCCATATTCCGCGGCTTGGGCGTTCGTACGTTCCAGTTTCTTCAGCTCACGGTCGAACACCTCCTGCACCTCTTTGGGCCATTTCTTGGTTTTGGCTTTCTCCTGAAGCTCATTGATGTCATGCTCGTTAGGGGTTCCACCCAGTTCTTCCTGGATGGTACGCAGCTGTTGGTTAAGCAGGAACTCACGTTGTTGCTTGTCGAGGTCGTTCTTGACTTTACTCTGGATTTGCTGTTTCAGCTCAATCATCTGTTGCTCTGTGGTTAGGATTCCGAGAAGGTTGTTGGCCATGTCGGTGACGTTAGTGCATTCGAGCAGCAGTTGTTTCGTCGGCAGGTCCACGTCCACATTGTTAGCCACGAAGTTCAGGAGGAAGAATGGGTTGTCGATATTTTTGATGGCGAAGTCCGCTTCTTCTGGGAGGCGTTGGCTACGCGAGATGACTTGCACGGCCAATTCTTTGACAGACTGTATCAAAGCTTTGAATTTACGGTCGCGCGGGATCTCCTCAGAGGCTTGGAAAGGCGCTACTGTCGCGATGAAATAGGGGTCGTTCTGTAGCATGTTCACCAACTCGAAGCGGCGTTTGCCTTGGATGATGACGGTGAGGTTTCCATCGGGCATCTGGAAGGTCTTGAGGATTTGCGCCACGGTACCCACGGGATAAAGATCCTCGAAGCCAGGGTCCTCGACGTTGGAGTCCTTTTGTGCAACCACACCGATTGGTTTACGTTTCTTGTAGTATTCTTTGACCAGTTGGATGGACTTATCACGTCCCACCGTGATGGGGATGACCACGCCTGGATAAAGCACCGAGTTACGGAGCGGCAGGATAGGCAGCTCTTCCGGCACCTCATCGTCGTGATTAAGTCGGATGTCATCGATTGTCAACACCGGTATGAACTCCGCGTTATTGGAGTCAATCATATCGGTCATCAAAAAGTTATCATCTTTATATTTCATAGGATTGAATTCAGTACTGACAGAATGTCAGCGCAAGGGATGTATTAATGATAAGACAAGGGGTTGGTCAAGAACAGTGCCAAGATTGTTTTGAGACAAAAAAAGCTCCCGGCAGGACTCCGAGAGCTTGTTTCTTTAACACCTTCTCTATATTATTTGGCTTCTTTCTTTTCGAAGAACTTCTTATACTTGTTGTTGAACTTATCAACGCGACCGGCGCTGTCGACGAGCTTCATCTTACCAGTATAGAACGGGTGTGAAGTGCTGGAGATTTCAAGTTTCACCAGAGGATATTCCTTGCCGTCTTCCCAGACGATAGTGTCTTTGGTGTTAATCGTGGAACGAGACATGAAAGTCTGTTCGTTAGACATATCTTTGAAAACAACCAGACGATAGTTCTTGGGGTGAATGTCTTTTTTCATCGCTTTCTTTCCTTTAATTTTGAGTGTGCAAAAGTACTACATTTTCTTGAACTGGCAATCGTTTTGGAGAAAAATTTTTACTCAACAAAACAACTTATTATCTATCAATGTTTTACATTCAAAATTACTCATTCTCCTTTCAATCGTTTGATTTCCTTGTCAAAATCTGAAACATAGTTTTGGTCTTGTATCTTTCTGAAAACCTCATACTCGCTTTCCGCCTTGATTTTCGCTTCCAATGCGGTAACGCTACCAGCATTTTCCAAAATAGGACGTTGTGCAAGGTTCAAAAAGTCGTCAAGGATGTTACACCAATCGTTCATCGTTGTAGGAATTTCTCGTTCCGCACGATCTTCCGCCAAATCGATATAAGCAGTCACTAATCGGTTCAACGCATTGATATTTTTCTCACTCAGATAGTTTTTTGCAATGGTCACATCAGATTTCAGCACTTTTCCATCGGGCGAATGCTTCCAAGTAGTCAATCCCATGTGTGGTTTGGTGGCATCGGCCGATTCATAAATAATTTCGGCAGCAGTCTTGCCCGTGATAGCCCAATGCAACTTGTTTTGCACTGTCGCGAAAAACATGCGTGTTACTGGGGAATCCTTGTCATAATCAATGGCAAGAGCGTACAAATCGGTAATTTTCTGATAAAAACGACGTTCACTGGCACGAATTTCTCGGATTTCTACTAGCAATTCTTTGAAATAATCATGCCCAAAGGAAGGCCCTTTTATCAGTCTTTCCTTATCAAGCACATAACCTTTGACGATAAACTCATTCAAGGTTTTTGTAGCCCAAATACGGAATTGTGTGGCTTGCTTGCTGTTCACACGATAACCCACCGCAATGATGGCATCGAGGTGGTAGAAATTCGTCAGATAGTTTTTACCATCAGCGGCAGTTATTCGAATTTTTCGAATAACTGCATCCTCTTGTAATTCACCGCTTTGGAATATCTCTTTTAGGTGATAGTTCACAGTGTGAACCTCCACGCCAAACAATTCGGCCATTCGCTTCTGGGTAAGCCAGAATGTGCCGTCCTCGTACTGAACTTGTACGCTCACGTTGCCTGAGTCTGTTGTGTATAGTATGATGTTGCTGTCCATAATTCAATTGTTAGATTGTTTATGCTAAATTTTATTTTTCCCTTTCATTGCACTTTGACCTCCTCATCGGGCAGTTGATATAGTATGAATTGGATTTCGTTCATGGTGTAATAATTCCCTCATTATAATACAATTAACTTAAAAACATCACTTTTCCATTACTTTTTTCTCCTCCAATTCTTCATTACGTGATACAATCCAATGATATTCAGAAGAAACACGGTCATAATCACCATCAACAACGACATAGGTATTCTCCAATTCCCAACCAAACTTGGCCAACTGATTCATTGCATCAACCATAGTACCGAAATGTATCGTCTTGCCGTTCTCGTCTTTGAGCATATATGCAAATCGCTTACCATTCTTGCCAAACTCCACTTTAACAGAAACGCTACCCGCTCCATTAAATTCACCGCCGACAATTTCAGCATAAACTTTGGTTTGAGCCAATGATGCTGTCGCAAAAGCGAACATGAAAGCTAATAACAATGCTATTTTATTCATTTTCAAATATTTTACAAAAAACTCAATGCAATAACAACGCCTATTGAAGTTGCTATAAGAAAAGCGGAAATGCCAATCGCAATTTTCTCCCCTGTGGTTCTTTCCTCTTTTATGCTTGTTCCGCCGTACCCACCATTTTGATAATAGTTTTGCTTCGGTCTAACAAACTGATGAGGTTCTCGCCAAAAGTCTTCCCATTGCGGCGGGTCTTCAGTTCGATCCATATATGGAGTACCAACCCAATTGGCCTCATAGTCGTCCCAAGCCTGCTTATAATCAAGATAAGCTTGCTGTTTGGGTGTCAGGCCAGTCCGTGGGTCAACATACGAATAATCATTTGGGTCGATGTATTCCTCTTCAGGCTGCTGATGGAAGTATTCGTCCATTTCCGCTTCAATCCATTCTTCGTCGTCCATATTGATTATCGCTTTGATTTGGCAAAAATAACAAATTTCTCTAAATCCAACCTTCTTTTCTTTTTATGCAATATTCAATCTCTAAAGTCGCAATTTGCAACCTTAAACGACACAAAAGAGATAGCTTTAAGGTCACGACAACTTGAAATCGCAATTTGAAACTTCAAGATTAGACAAAGACCCATCCTCTATGAGGAACAATCTTTCTTCCTTATTGATTTGCCTTGTCGGGCTGATATGGTGGAGAATTTGGCCATTGAAAAAATCATCGAAAAAGACCAATACAAGGACTTGACAGACAGGCAACGCCACGTCCTTCAGGCAATAGCCGGCGATGTCCCATTAAATGTCCCATTAAATGTCCCATTAAACACGTCCGCCCTTGCTGAAGCTTTTAGCGTAAGCCGCAAAACCCTCCAACGAGACCTTGATGTTTTGGTTGGTAAAAAACTGATAATCAGGAAAGGTGGCCGCAAAAATGGCTACTGGGAACGAGTCAGAAAATAAGTGAAATTGCATTTTCATTTCTCCGGTATTACAACTCAACAGGATTTTATGTCCCATAAAAATGTCCCGTAAGATGTCCCATAAAACATATAGGAGCATCTTTTAACAACTTGAAGTCGCAAAATGCGACATCAAATCCACAAGAAAACCACGAAAATTAGAGCCTTCAACCCTATCAAATCCATAGAAAAACTTAAATATTTCAAAAAAGGTTTGACACATTGTTTTAATTACTATCTTTGCAGCAAAATACGAGCATATAACTCAATTAACAAATTATAAATCACAAACTTAAATCAACAATTTGAAATGAAGCAAGCTTTTAACTTCAACGCAGGTCCCTGCGTACTGCCCAAGCAGGCTATCGAAAGCACCGTCAAGGCGCTCTATGATTTCGACAACACCGGTATCGGTATCGCCGAGATTTCTCACCGCACCCCAGGTTGGGAGCGCATCATGGCTG
>JAEEGK010029659.1_pt1 | contig 10889 bp, 6 predicted proteins | sample 8958771 | NCBI WGS metagenome assembly JAEEGK01 (sample SAMN16246547, study PRJNA631951) | gut metagenome | biome: gut microbiome; feature: rumen; material: SC-attached | host: Bos | place: Iran: Karaj | collected 2018-10 | reverse complement strand
GATGACTCTGACAACGAACTCTTCAATGAACCAGCTGCCACATTCTTCACTATTGATACACTCAATAGTACTTCTGGTGCCAACCTCAACTTTGACCACAACGTTAATATTTCTTTGAAAAATAGCGTGAGAGTCAATGCTGACCAACCAGAATTCAAATCCTTAATCTTAGCGTGTACCGTCCTCGTTGGTATAAGCTTTGCCTACTTATTACTCCGTTACCGCTTATCTCGCGGTCTCGCTGTCTTAGGTGTTGCTGTTCTCGTTGTCGGTATCTCCGCTGGCATCTTCGCCTTATTATTCTTCTTACCAGTCAGCTCTTACATCAGCGTGGCTCTCCCATTCATCGCTTTATTCACATTTGATATTGCAGTCCTCTTTATGAATAAAGAGAGAGAAATGGTCTTAGAAGATAGAAATAGAGACAATTCCGTCGAAGCCAGAGACAATCTCATGAAGAGAGCCCTTGGCATTTCTTCCACACCAATTACTATCAGCTTCATCGTAGCTTTATACCTTGGTGTGAACTTCTTCGGCTTTATGTTCACCTCTGTTTCTTGGGTCTTCTTACTCATGATCTTAGGCGTTTGTATTGCTACCGGTTTAGTGCTCGTTACCTTTGGCCCATTAGCCCAATTATTATTCAAATGGTTCTCCAAAGTTAAAATTGCTAAACCAAAAGCCAGTAAGAAAAAGAAAGCTCCAGTTCGCGTTAAGAAATCCGCTGAACCAGAAGAAGCAATCTTTATTGGCATTAACGATTAATTTTTAGAGGCTGCTAAAAAAGCGGCCTTTATTTTATAAAAATATGGAAGATTTATTTAAAAGACTTTTAGATTACTATCAAATTAACGAAGATGACTATCGTCTTTTAACTATGCCAGTCACTCCATCTAATTTCTACGAAGGCCATTCATTCAAAGATATGGATAAATGCGTCGAAGTGGTGAAAGAGGCGATTAGACAAAGCAAGAAGATTTTCATCTATGGTGATTATGATGCAGACGGCATTATGTCGGTCTCGATTTTAGTCAAGATGTTCTCTTATTTAAACTATCCTGTTAGCTATCATATTCCTAACCGTTACTTAGATGGTTATGGCTTAACCCTCAAAAGAGCCGAGGAAATCGTCGAAAATGGCTACGACCTACTCATTACTGTCGATAACGGAATTACCGCCTTTGAAGGCATTGAATACGCAAAAAAACATGGTCTCCAAGTTTTAATATTTGACCATCATCAACCAGATGAACAATTACCAGTAGCGGACTACATTCTTCACCCAGTTGTTTCCAATTTTGGGGAAGTTGCCACTAGCGCAGGATTTGTGACGATGATGTTTGCAATGAACTACTTAGGATATCTCGATCATTACCTTTGTACATTAGCCGCAATTTCATTGGTCTCTGATATGATGCCATTAGTTTCTTATAATAGGAACTTACTTAGACTCGCCATTGAATGGTATAAAAAAGAAGGTTTTGCCTCAATCGACCTTTTAAAAGAAAAAGAACCTTTCAATGAGGTGAGTATTGGCATGAAAATCGCCCCAAAAATCAACGCTATTGGACGTCTTATCGATGACGATGCCTATTTATCAAGAACCGTTGAATTCTTTACTAGCGAGGACAAAAACCTGCTCTTAAACTACAATGAGTGGATTAATAGCGTCAATAACGAACGTAAAGATGTCACCAAAGAAGCGGTGGAGAATAGTAAAGATGTCGATACTTCTTCTCCGGCCATTGTGACCATCATCGAACAAAAGGAAGGCATTATTGGTTTAATCGCTAATAACTTTGTCAAAAAGTACAATAAACCAACCATCATTTTCGCCCTTGATCAAAGTGGGCAGTTCTTAAAAGGTTCATGCCGCGCTCCTGAAGGATTCAATGTCGTCGATACATTTAATCAAATGGATGATATTTTGGAAGCTGCTGGTGGTCATGCTATGGCGGGTGGTTGCACAATCAAAAAAGAGAATTATGAAATTTTCAAAGAAAGATTCAACGCATTAGCGAAAAAGTGCGTTGTTTCAGAGAAAGAAGAAAGCATTATTCCTTTATATATAAATGATATAAACTACGATAATTATCTCCTTGTTGAGTCATTCTCACCATTTGGTGAATGTTGGCCTGCTCCAAAATTCAGATTACCACGCATTAAAGCTTCGTCTTTGATGTATTCAAGAGACAGCCAACATATTCTCACAAGCATTGGTAATAATGCTCGCTTAACAGGTTTTTATTTCTCAAAAGAGAAAATGAGCGAGCATCAATACGTTGACATGATCGGGACATTAAGAGTGTCCACATTCTATAATAAAACTACTGTCGAATTCTTAATTAGTGACATTTTTGATTCAAAATAATCAAGATCACCACTAAATAATTATAGTATTTAAAGCATTTTGCTTGTCTTAACATTTTTATATGTTAGTATTTTAAACATTAGGGAGTTATTTAAGATGTTATTTGGAAAATACATCAACAAATACTATCTGAAATACGCGATATTATTCATCATTGGTATCGCGGCTTTAATCGCGGTCGACTGGATCCAACTCTATATCCCTGAATTCTTAGGTGAAGTCGTGGATATCTTACAAAATAATGGAGACAAAAACCGCATTTTCACTTTAGGCTTATATGTCCTTCTCGTTGCGGGAGGCATGTTTTTAGGCCGTTTCCTATGGAGAATCACATTATTTAACGCTTCTTTCAGGATTGAATCTGAGATGCGCCATGAAATGTTTTTAAAAGCCGAGGCTTTGCCTCGTCAATATTTCCATGAGACCAAAGTCGGCAGCATCATGTCTTGGTTCACTAATGACTTAGAAACCATTACCGAATACTTCTCATGGGGCACAATCATGATGGTGGATGCGATCTTTTTAGGCATCATCACCACGATAAAAATGGTTCGTCTTGATCTATGGATGACTTTGATTTGCTTTGCTCCTCTTTTACTAGTCGTGATTTGGGGTTTCTTAGGCGAAAAGTTCTTCATGAAAAGATGGGAAGAAAGACAAAAAGCTTATGATGAGCTCTATGACTTTGCCCAAGAGAACTTCACCGGCATTAGAGTTATCAAGGCTTTTGTTGAAGAAACAAAAGAAATCCACGCTTTCGCTAAAGTGGCAAGAAAGAACGCTGATAAAAACATCTCGTTTGCCAGGTTATCCGTGGCCTTTGACGTTTTCATTGAGCTCATTATTTCTTTAATATTTGCTTTCGTTTTAGCCTTTGGTGGTTATTTCGTTTACTGCGGATATAATGGCATTCAACCATTTGGTTTAGATATTGATTTAAGCGCTCCTAAACTAGTTGAGTTTGTGGGCTACTTAGATATCTTAATCTGGCCAATGATTGCCTTAGGGCAAATCGTGCCAATGCGTTCAAGAAGTAAGGCTTCCTTAAAGAGAGTCTCTGCTTACCTAGATACAGAAATCAGAGTCAAGTCTCCTGAAAACGCAATCAAATTAGAAAACGCGAGAGGGGATATTGAGTTTAGAAACTTCTCGTTCCATTATCCAACTTATGACGCTAGTTCATTGCACAATGTCAGTTTAACAATCCATTCTGGCGAAACAATTGGTATCGTTGGTAAGATTGGATGTGGTAAAACCACATTAGTTAATGTTTTACTCATGATGTATAACGTGGAACCAGGCACTTTGTTTGTCGATGGTCACGACATCATGGATTTAGATATCGTCAGTTTAAGAAATCAAATCGCCTATGTCCCACAAGACAATTTCCTTTTCTCTGACACTATTGAAAATAACATCAACTTTGGTTTAGACGAAAGTAGTGAAGAAAAGGCCGTTGAAGGTGCGAAGTTTGCTGGTGTCGATGACGACATCCAAGGATTTAAAGACCGCTATCAAACAGTCTCTGGTGAAAGAGGCGTGACACTTTCAGGTGGTCAAAAACAAAGAATATCTATTGCCCGTGCTTACGTTAAAGACGCTCCAATTTTAATCTTGGACGATGCTGTCAGCGCGGTTGATACAAAAACTGAAGAAACAATTCTTCATAACATCATGACAGAAAGAAAGAATAGAACAACCTTAGTGGTGGCTTCTAGAGTTTCAACTGTCTCACATTTGGACAAGATCATCGTCTTAAACGAAGGTGAAGTAGAGGCTTTTGATTCACCTGCAAACCTCTTAAAGATTTCACCTACATATCAAAAGATGGTCAAACTCCAAGAACTAGAAAAAGAAGTGGAAGGAGGTAACTAATCATGGCTGAAGATAATGAAAAGCTTTTTGGCGATAAAAAGATTCCTGCAAAGATTATGTTCAAGCGCTTAATGCATTACATTTTGCCTGAATGGAAATCCTTCTTACTCGCTTTCATCTTAATTATTATTAACGTCGCACTAGACGTCATTTTGCCTCTCTTCATGAAAAACTTTACCGACGCTATTGCGGAAACTAATGTCGCTTTAGCCTTTATCATCGGTCTAGCAGCTGGCTATTTTGGCATCTGCTTAGTCAATCAAGTTCTCATCTATTTTGAGAGTATGATTTTACAAAAGACAGGCCAAAGAATCGTCTATAAACTCAGAATGGAAGTTTTCGAACACATCGAGAACATGTCACAAAATCAATTTAACATTATGCCTGTTGGTTCTCTTGTGACAAGAGTGGCTAACTATACAACCTCCATGAGTGATTTGTTCACTAATGTTGTCGTATCATTACTTCGTAATTCGTTAACAATTGTTGGTGTTTACGGCATCATGTTCTATTTATCATGGAAGCTTTCTTTAATCCTATTTGGCTTTGTTGTTGTCGTCTTCTTAGCCTCCTTCATCTTTAGAAAAGTCATCACTAAGATTTGGCGAAAAGAAAGACAATTAACATCTGATTTGAACACATTCTTAAATGAAAATCTCTCTGGTATGAAGATCATCCAAATCTTTAACCAAGAAAAGCGCAAAGAGAAAGAATTCGACGTTAAGAATACTCAACTCCGCAAGACCAAGTTCCAAGCCGTTTTAGCGTTTGCTAGCTATCGTCCATTTATCAACTTCTTATATTATTCCGCTCTTGCGGTGACATTCTTCGTTGGTGTTGGATTAGCTTTAAGCGCTGGCGAAATTGTCGCATTCTATCTCTACTTATCGAGATTCTTTAATCCTGTTCAAAACATTGCTGATCAGCTTAATCAAATCCAAAGAGCGACCACTTCAAGCGAAAGATTATTTAACCTTCTTGACGTTCAACCAGAATCTCTTGATAAACCAAATCCAATTCACATCGATAAATTCGTTGGTAAGATTGAATTCCGCAATGTCTGGTTCGCTTATAAAGAAGATGAATGGATTTTAAAAGACGTCTCATTCGTTATCGAACCAAAGCAAACTGTTGCCTTTGTCGGCGCTACCGGTGCAGGTAAGACCACAATTTTGTCTTTAATTGTTCGTAATTTCGAGATTCAAAAAGGTCAAATATTAATTGATGACATCGATATTGCTGATATTGAAGTGAAATCATTAAGAAAAGCAGTGGGTCAAATGCTCCAAGATGTTTTCCTATTCACTGGCACAATTCGCACAAACATCACCTTACACGATGATTCTTTCAGTGATGATGAAATCAACGAAGTGTGCAAATATGTTAACGCAGATAAGTTTATTTCCAAATTAGATAAAGGTCTCGACGAGGAAGTTATCGAAAGAGGTGAAAACTTCTCCCAAGGCCAAAGACAACTTCTTTCCTTTGCGAGAACTGTCATCCATAAACCACAAATTCTCATCCTTGATGAAGCAACCGCTAACATCGATACTGAAACTGAAAAGCTCATTCAGGAATCATTAGAAAAGATGAAGAGCATTGGTACAATGCTTGTTGTTGCTCACCGTCTATCTACCATTCAAAACGCTGACCAAATTATCGTCTTACAACATGGTGAAGTCATTGAAAAAGGTACTCACCAGTCATTGTTGAGACAAAAAGGGTATTATCATAAGCTCTATTTGCTACAATTTGACAACAATTAAATGTCTCAGCATTAATGTAGCTACTTTATTTTCATTTGAAAATTAAAGAAAAAGCTTTAAGATAATACATATGGAAAATAAGAAACCTCTCGTTAATGGTGGTTATCCTCTACACACATTTCAACAAGTAGAGGACATCTATATGCTTTACATTTCTTCTCCTAAGGATAGGAAAAGAATCCAAGAAGCATATGATTTCATCATGGCGAAACATAGTAACCAGTTCAGAAAGTCTGGCGAGCCATATTATCATCACCTTATTGAAGTGGCGTACATTTTAGCGAGTCTTCAATGCGGTCCTAATACAATTATTGCTGGTCTTCTTCACGACGTTGTCGAAGACACTGATGTCACAATTGATGAAATCAATAAGAGATGGGGCGAAGAAGTCGGTAAGATTGTCGACGCTTTGACCAAAATCCAAAGATTAAAATTATCCAAGATAACCAGCGAAGAATTCGAAGCAGAAGATCACCGCAAGATTTTCCTTGGCATGGCCAAAGATATCCGCGTTATCTTAATTAAACTCGCTGATAGATTACATAATTTGCGTACCTTAGGCGCTCTTTCAGCGGAACGCCAATACGCTATTTCTAAAGAAACAATAGAAGTTTTCGTGCCAATCGCGGAACGCTTAGGTTTAGATCTCATCAAGAGTGAGATGGAAGACATTTGTATTTCTTATCTCGAACCAGAAAAGACTAAAGAGATTAAAAAGCTTTTATCCAAAAAGACTAAAGTTTTACAAAAATCACTTGATGGTTTGAAGAAACGTATCGCTGATGTCTTGTTCCAAAAGGATATTCCATTTGAAATATCTTCTCGTGTTAAATCCATTAATTCTATTTATAGAAAAATGTATGTCAAAGGTCATCCATTTGATGAAATATATGACATTTTAGCCTTGCGTATTATTACCGAAACCGAGATGCAATGTTATGAAATTCTCGGTCTCATCCACCAGATGTATAAGCCTGTTCCAGGCCGTTTCAAAGATTATATCGCTATGCCAAAGCCAAATATGTATCAATCACTTCATACCACAGTGGTTGGTGGTGATGGCAACTTCTATGAAGTGCAAATTAGAACCAAAGAAATGGATTCTATCGCTGAAACTGGCGTTGCCGCGCACTGGGCATATAAAGAAGGTGGCTATAATTCCCAAGCCGAACAAAAGGAAATTGAAAATAAGCTGCACTGGTTTAGAGAATTCGTCGCTATTAGTAGCGAAGCAGAAGGCGAAAACGCCTCAGCGTACATGGATTCTTTGAATCGCGATATTTTTGAATCCCATATTTTCGTATTTACCCCTAAAGGTAAGGTCATTGAACTTCCTTCAGGTTCCACACCAGTTGATTTTGCCTATCGCATCCACACCAAAGTTGGTGACCAATGCGTCGGCGCATTAGTAAATGGCATTATGGTGCCTCTTAACACCGTCTTGAAGACTGGTGACATGATCGAAATTAAAACTTCAAGGACTTCACCTGGTCCAAGTGAAGGCTGGTTAGACTTTGTGGCCTCTAGCTCCGCCAAGAGCGCTATCAAAAAGTATGTTGCCAAGAAGAACGCTTCTCTTTTAAGAGAAGATAGGTTGCAGCGTGGCAAGCAAAGCTGTATTGATGCCTTCCATGAACGCGGCATTGAAGAAGACGAAATGATTAAGCTTCTCAATACTGACAAGGTGCTCAATCACTATAGTTGTGAAGATCTTGATGCTTTGTTCATTGCTGTTTCAGGAAGAAAACCAACCGCGAATGCACTCATTGACTTCTTACATATCAAACGCCCAATTGATTTATCCATCAATCTGGCCAAGAGAAGAAATAACAAGAGTGATAGTTGTCCAGTTTACTGTAAAGGCGCTGGCAAAGTCGCGATTGCATTAGCCAATTGCTGCACTCCGATTCCAGGAGACGACATTGTTGGCTATATCACTAGAGGCAAAGGCATTTCTGTCCATAGAAAGAATTGCCCGAATGTGATGAACGAAAAAGAAAGACTTCTCGAAGTCTTCTGGCGTGACGATATCGAATTCGCCACCTATCCAGTCGACATTTCCATCGAAGCAAGTGACCGTAATAATCTCTTAGTAGACGTAATGGCGGTCTTCAATAACGCGAAAGTGGGCGTTAATAATTTACACGCTCGCAGTAACGCGCAAAATTTATCAGCCACGATTAGCGCAACAATCATGGTCTCTGATGCCAAACGATTACATGATATTTGTGTATTACTTAGGGGTATCACTGGCGTCTATCGTGTAGCTAGAGTTATTCATTAAGGAGAAACATATGGCAGTTAATAATGTAAAAGGAACTCGCGACATTATCGGCGAAGAAGCAAATGCTTTTAATTATATTGAAAATTTGCTCAAGCAAATATGCGAACTTTTTTCCTATAACGAAGTTAGACCTCCAGTCATGGAGTATAGCGAACTCTTTGTGAGAGGCGTTGGCGAATCTAGCGATGTCGTTAGAAAAGAGATGTACACATTCTTAGATAAAGCGGAACGCTCTGTCACCTTAAGACCAGAATTTACCGCTGGTATCATGCGTTTAATTATTCAAAACAAGCTTTTAAGCACAAGCGAACTACCAGTGAAATCATATTATGTTGGTCCTGTTTTCCGTTATGAAAGACCACAATTAGGGAGATATCGTCAATTCTCTCAATTTGGCGTGGAAGCAGTGGGCAATGATTCACCTGAAATCGACGTTGAGACAATTGTCTTAGCATATACCATTTTGTCTTCGCTCAATTTGGAAAATGTCTCAATTAGCATCAACACATTAGGCGATGATGAATCTCGTAACAATTATAAGAAAGCACTCAAGGAATACTTTGCTAAATACCTTGATCAAATGTGCCCAGATTGCCACAGCCGCTACGAATTAAATCCTTTAAGGATTTTAGACTGCAAAGTGCCAGAAGATCAAAAGATTGTCGCTGGTGCGCCAAAGATGAAAGATTTCCTCTCTGATCGAGCCAAAGAGAGATTCAATAAAGTCTTAAGTTTGCTCGATGCGATGGAAATCCCATATCAAGTCGACGATACCCTCGTGAGAGGATTGGATTACTACTCTGAGACAGTTTATGAATTCCATTATGTCTCAAAAACCGGTAATGACTATGGCGCTATTGGTGCTGGTGGCCATTATGGTAAGCTCGTCAAAGAACTCGGTGGTCCAGATGCCGCTGGTGTTGGCTTCTCGTTTGGTGTTGATAGACTCTATTCCGTCTTGAAAGACGATGGTTTATTACCAAAGGGTCTAGATAATCCAGTAGAAATCTACATCATGCCACTAGGCGAAATGGCAAAGCCATTAGCGATGCAAGCCGCTACCGCATTAAGAGTATCTGGTTATAGAACAGATTTCTGTTTCGAAGATGTGAAATTAGGCAATATGTTCAAACGCGCTGAAAGAAAAGGCGCTAAATTTGCCATTATCATCGGCGAAAACGAAGTAAATAATAACGAAGTAATTATTAAGAACATGCAAACCACTCAACAAGTGAGCGTTCCATATGAAAAGCTCATCAGTAGCATTTGCCAAGAAATGGGCGACGAATGCTGTGGTGGTGAATGTCAATGTCATTCTAAGGAGAGTTAATCATGGAAAGAACTCATTACAACAATGAATTAAGTCTCGCTAATCTCGGTCAAGAGGTTTCCCTTTTAGGCTGGGTTAGCAAGAGAAGAAATTTAGGCGCTATTTTATTCATCGATCTTAGAGATCGCTCTGGTATCGTGCAAATCGTCGTTAACGAAGGCGTTGAAGTACCAGATGTTAGAAACGAATACGTTATTCAAGTGAAAGGCACAGTCGCCAAACGTGGTGTCGCTAATCCTAAACTCAAAACAGGTGAAATCGAAGTTATCGCAAAAGAAATTATTCTTTTGAATACTGCAAAAACCACACCTTTAATTATCGCTGATGAAACTGACGCTCTCGAAGATACACGCTTAAAATACCGTTATCTCGATTTACGCCGTCCTTGCATGCAACATTATTTTGACATTAGAGATACTATCAAAATGACTGTGCATAGCTTTATGCATCGCAATCACTTCATAGAAGTGGAAACTCCTATGCTGTGTGCGTCCTCACCTGAAGGTGCGAAAGAATATCTCGTGCCATCACGTGTCCATCACGGACAATTCTACGCGCTCCCACAAAGCCCACAAATGTTCAAACAACTTTTGATGGTGGCTGGTTTTGAAAGATATTATCAAATTGCTCGTTGTTTCAGAGACGAAGACTTAAGAGCGGACCGTCAACCAGATTTCACTCAAATCGACGTTGAAACATCCTTCTTAGATCAAGACCAATTCCTCGCTTTGATGGAACAATTAATCAAGGAAATCTTTAAAAATACCATTAACTATGATGTGAAATTGCCTTTAAGGCAAATGACATATAAAGAAGCCATGGAAAGATTTGGTAGCGATAAGCCAGATACCAGATTCGGTATTGAACTTAACAACATCAAAGACGTGTTCAAGAATACTTCATTCGCTGCTTATCAAACCGCAGAAGCGATTAAAGCTATCGTGGTGCCAGGAGTAGCCAGTGTTACTTCACGTAAAGTTATTGATAACTTAACTCTTGAAGCCAAGAAGTACGGATTAGGCGGTTTAACAGTCCTTAAAAAGGAAAACGGGGAATTAACCGGTTCATTCGTAAAATTCCTTCTAGAGGAAGAAAAAGCGGCATTAAATGCCAAACTAGGCCTTAACGATGATGACTTAGTGATCGTTGCGGCCGGTAACGACAACAGAGTAACGCCACTTTTAGGTGCTTTGCGCCTAAAATATGGTAAAGAATTAGGTCTCATCAAGGAAGGAACCTATGATTTATAATGGGTAATCAACT
>JAEEGK010029658.1_pt1 | contig 10889 bp, 5 predicted proteins | sample 8958771 | NCBI WGS metagenome assembly JAEEGK01 (sample SAMN16246547, study PRJNA631951) | gut metagenome | biome: gut microbiome; feature: rumen; material: SC-attached | host: Bos | place: Iran: Karaj | collected 2018-10 | reverse complement strand
TAAATTTTCATTATTATCTAAAAAATGTAAAATCTAAAATATTGAATAAACTCAGAAAAATTTTTAAAAAATGGTTTCCCTTTCCAAAATTCTTCTAACTATTTTAATTTAATAAAAAAATTAAATAAAATAATTTACTGGTCGATTAATGGAAAAAGATATTATTTGCATACTTTCGATTATTTCAAATAATATTTCAATAAAAGTATTATTCCTATTTTTATAAAAAGTATAATAAATTACATTATAATTTGAAAATATTAATTTCTTTATGAAATTTTGATTTTCTTCATCATCCATTAATTTATCTCACAAAATTAAAAAGTAATATTTATTATTTCCATGTGAATTAATAAAATTGTTTGTAAAATTATTGTTATTATTTGTTGTTAAATATTTTGAAATGTCATTTGGAATAATATTATTTTCTTTTAATAATGAAATATTATTATTAATTGAATTATTTATTAATATACTATTATTATAAGAAATATTACTATTAGAATTTACTTTATTTATTAAATCTAATAAATGTTTAAGTCTTTTATTTTGATTTTTTTGATAATTTTTATTAATTAATATAAATATTATTTTTTAATTTATGTATTTCATTTTTAAAACTATATTTTAATCATCTTTTTCTAAATGATAAAACTGAAGAAAAAGAATAATTGTATAGAGAAGGAGAACTAACAATTGTTTTATTCCAACTTTTATAGTATCAATCTCCATCATAAATGCAAATTCCATTGTCTATACACAAATGAAAATGATAAAAAAGTGAACTTTCCTAGCGATAGTGTTTATACATTTGCATGTTCTAAAAGGCTAAAAAATTGAGAAGATTATCAATTAAAAAATTTAGAATTATTAATTTAAAATACAGATCAATAACTCTTATTCGAGATTTTATTTATAGAGGCACTCTTCCTTTTCAAGGATTAAACAAGTCATTCTTAAGAAATGCTTCATTATAGTGTTTAATTTTATTTCAAATTTTAATAATCAAAAAAAAAAAGATTAAAAAAAATTATTCATAAAAAGGGAAAAACTAAAATCTTTTTTTTAGGAAATAGGACTTGATTATTAACTAATTGAAAATTGTGAATTATTGTTTTATTTTTTTTTTTATACACCCACATAAAATTATAGATATATTAATGATGAATGGAAGTGAAAAGAAAAAATTGATTGAATAAAGTTCTTTTTATTAATTAAAAAACATTTAAAAGAATCAATAAATCTTCTTTAGTTATAATATTTAGAAAATTTTGAGATAAAGTTTCAATGGAAAAAGTGATGAAAAAGAAATAAAAGAAGATGAAATATTATTTGTCATCAGTGAGAATTTTAGCCTAAAGAATTTAAATAAAAAATGTGTTCTGAATTAATGGAAACGACTAATTGTTTTTAGTTTACTTAACCATGTAATTAAATTTATGAAGGATTCGAAATCTCTGAAATTTGGTTTGTCAAAAAAATTAACATAAATATTTTTTTGGGAATTATGAAATGAAGGGAATATTTTGAATATATAATTTGAATTAAATAATTTTTATGTAACAATTATATTTTCTTTCTTTAAAAAAATAAAAAAATGATTGTAAATTATTGTGTTATTTAGTTTTTTCATATGATTCTATGATAAAAGACAAAAGTTATAATTCAAATATAAAAACTGGAACAAAAAATAAAAAACTGAAAATATTAATTTGGTTAATTGAAAATTTTTAAATTTATTATAGTATCAATAATATTTGATAAAATAACAATTTTAATATTTGAATGAGTTTATAATAAAAGATATTTTTTCAATTTAATTTAAAAAACTAAAAATTCTTCTTTAATATTGTTTATTTTCTCCTTTAGAAATAGATTTCTAAGGCAAAGAATATTTGTTTAGTATAAACTAAAGAAGAATTTGATAGAAAAAATTAAAATTAAATTGATAAAGAAAAAAGGAATTGAATTGAGATACTCTTGATTTAGATAGTTAATATTTCATAATATATTTCATTATCTTTAAGATTTTCAATTTTTTATAATTCTTTAAAAATAAAAATACTTTATTATGAAATGAAAGCAACTTTTGTTTTTTTTGAATATACAAGCAAAACTTTTTCAGTTTTTACACAATGGAATTAAAAAATATTCATTTATAAATTAAAAATATATTTAAAAAATGATTGATAAAGTAATATTAAAACTCCATATATTGTTTATAGTTTTTCTAGACAAATAAATTATATAATGGAAGTTATTCTAATCTTCATTTTGTTGGAAAAAAAAAGCCAAATTAAAGAAGAGGTAATAAATATATTTCATATTTATAGGTTTTTTTGAAATTACCTTAACTAAAGGTAATGATATAATTGTTGTTTTTTTAAAAAATAGATAAAAATATTTCATTTCTGGTTGAAAATAGTTGGAAATTTTATTATTATACTAAGTAATGATTTTCTTAAGAAAAAAACATTTAAATAATTGTTAATTCTTTTATATAAATTTTATTAATTTCTACACTTCAAAACTTTTTCTTTTTTTTTAGATTTTATTTATATTTCAATGATTGAGTTTATTCTAGAAATAAAAAATTAATTTTGAGAATTGGATTTATTTACCAATATTTAACTTTATTAAATTATTTATAATAATATCATTAAAATACTTATTTTCTAATTAAATTTATTATTCACAATTAATTTGAATTTTTTTTATATTCTTATGTTAAAGGGTATATTAGATTATTTGTGGTCAAACAAAGATCCAATGGAATCATAACTTGTTAAAAGAGTATTCTCATTTAAAGAGTTATTTAATATATCTAATGGTTGAATTAGGTCTTCAATATAATTAATTTTAGTTGTTTCTTCATTTTTCAATTTTTTCTCTCTAATTTTATACATTAAATTTTTTGAGACATTAATCATTTTCTCAATGTATATTAAATCATCTTTTTCTTTTTTGAGGAAAAAATCAAAACCCATATAATCATTAATCACAATAATTGCTCCTTCTTTGTTTCTTATTTTTATTTCTTCCTTATTTAAAAAAAATTTTTGATATATATTCGAGAGAGTAAAATTAAACAAATCATTACCATTAATTTTCTGACAAATTTTTAATGAATTTGAATTATGATTTTCGTTTTTATTTTTATATTTAGGAGAAATTTTGATTTTACAAAACTCTTCTAAAGTCATATTCATCAAATTATATAAAGAATCTCCAAATATATTTCTCTTAATTGGATTAGGTATTTTGAAAAATTTTACTCTTTGATATTTGAAAATATGTTTTGCAAAAATATTTAAAAGATATATAAGAAAATTACAAAAACAGACTGAAATCTTAATTTTTATATTGTCTATGTTATATTTTGTATGGACCCTATCACTTCTATACATTGGAATGTTATAAAATTGATTTTTATTAATTTTGTCTTATTTATAAGATTTTTGGTTTAAATAAAACAAATTTTGAAGTTTTAATAAGAATTAAATTAACAAATTAGAAACAATATCACTATATGATATTATCTAGTTAATTTAATCTTATGAATGCTTTTAATTAATAATATCTTCCTAATAATCTTTTTTGATTTCAAGTTTTTTTAATTTTCACTTTTGTTTCAGAACTTTTGTGTTTAAAAACATTGAATAAAAAAATTTTCTTGAATACTCAATGATTATAAAAATGTATTTAAACAATTAAAATAAAAATGATTTTTCTTCAAATTATGATTGTATAAAAAGTTGAAGTTTAATTAATTTTTTATTTAAATTATTTTATATGTTAATTAATTTTTAATTTTATATAATTAAGTCTTTACTAAAATATTTGCTTTATGTTTTGATTAAAGTTTATTCAATTAAAATTTTATAAAGAAATTAATAAGACATATAATTTTATTTTCATAATTTAAATTATCTGTTCAAAGTAATTTTTAAAATATCAAATTTATTTACTACCAGTTAGTAAAAAAACAATTATAATATAAAATTAATGTTTATTAAATATTTCTTTTAATTTTCGTAAGATAATATAAATTTATATTGGTTATTTATGAATATATTTTAAAATAGAAATATTAAAATATTATATAATGAAAATTTTTTAATCAAACAATTTTTCTTTATCAAATTTTATTTAAAATTTTTTTTTGTAATCCTTAATAATAAATTAAATGTTTGGATAATTTAAAAACTGAGAAATTTAAACAAAGATAATATTGAAAATATATCTTAAACAAATATTTTATTAAAATATTTTCCTAATTTATTTCAATAAAAAATGAGAAGAACAAAATCATTTTACAAAGCAGATGCAGAATTTGATATAATTCAAAAAACAAAAAATAATAAAACAAATTTAAGAAAAATTAGTGATATAGATAATTTAGAAAATCAAGTAAATAGTTCACAAGCAAATTCTTATTTATCAGGATTAGTAAATGAAATGAAAGAAACAATGCTAAATTTTGATGATAATATATTTAATGAAATAAAACAACCAAAACAAAAAAAAAACCCAGACAATTATCTCTCACTTAATTATGTGGGTGGAAATAAATTAAAGAAGGTAAAAACTTTAAATAGATCAACAACATTATTATCAAATCGAAGTGGAAGATCAACAAAAAGTAGAAAAACAAATGGCTCAAAATTAAATAGAGCAAATACTAGACATCTTTCAAATAAAAGTTTTAAAAATGGTGCAAATTCAAGTAGATCGGTTAAAAGCAATCTTAAAAATCCTAATTCTGATAATAAATCTAAATTTTTAACAAAAGAAATTAAAATTTCATCTCCAATTAATAATGAAAATCAACAAAAAGACAATTTATCTTTTATTGGTTTTAAACCTATGAATTCAATAAATGCTTTTACAAAAAAAAGTTCCTTTAAACCAAAAGAAATAAAAAGATTTAGTTATTTTTTAAATCCAGTTCAAAATGGTTTAAAACCATTAAGAACTTCAACAATGAATAAAAATATGAAATCTGTAAAATTTGATATTCCAAATAGAACAAGTACTTTATTTGAAAAAAAGAAAACAAAAACAAATAATAATAAAGATATTAGAAGATGGAGTGAAATAAAAGATAGAAGAAAAAGTACAAAAGAAAATAATTTATTTTCTTTTTTTCAAAGACCTGAATATTTTGATGATAAAAAAAATGTAAATAATTCTTCAATAAGTATAAATAATAATATTGAAAATAATAATGAGGAATTATTTAAAATTAATCAATTATCAAATAAAAATATTTTACAAATAAATCAAATAACTCGTTCTATGAGAAAAAGTATTTGTTTATCAAACAATTCAAATATAAATTTTAGATTAAGTGATTTAGATAAAAAAAATTTTCTTCATGATGAAGATTCTTCACGAAGTTCAAATGATAGTTCAGAAGATAATAAAGAAAAAGAATTAAAAGAACAAGAAATTGTTGACAAACAAAAATATAGAGAATTACAAAGAAAAGGTATTGTATATGATTCTTTAGATGAATATAATGATGATGATATATCTACTTTCTTTATTCATCCTGATTCTAAATATTTAAAAATTTTAGATTGTGCAGTCACGTTTTGTGTTTTATATAATTTAATTGAAATACCTTTTTTTTTAGGAAGTAATGAAATTTATTGTAGAATTGGTAGTTTTCTTACTTTTTCAAATATAATTGAATTAATTATTGATTTTATATATTTAGTTGATTTTTTTATTCATTTTTTTGTCGGATTTTATAACAACGAAGATGTTTTACAAACAAATTTATTAGATATTATAATTAATAATTTAGAAGGTTGGTTTATTATTGATTTAATGGGAGTTATACCCTTTAAAACTCTTTTTACTATTTATGATACAAAATGTCAAGATATAAGTTTTTTAAGTTCTTATAAATATCAAAACCAATTTTATTATTTATTTATTTGCTTTAGATTGATGAAAACTTTAAGATTATCTAATAATAAATTTTTACAACATTGTGATGAAATTTTAGATAAATATGAGCATTATAATAATCATTTAGGATTTTATTTAGGCTTTGTAATATTTTGTTTAACAATTCATATTGTAACATGTATATTAATTTTTATTGGTAGAAACGATTATCCAAGTTGGATTATAAATTTTAATTTTTCTGAATATGATTTTCCAAACTTATATTTTATTGGTATTTATTATATAATCACTACTGTAACAACAGTTGGTTATGGAGATTTAACTTGTGTGACACCAAAAGAAAAAGTTTTTGGAATTTTAGTTGAAATAGTTGGTATTATTGGTTATTCATGGGTTGTTAGTTCAATTAGTAATTATGTTAAAAGTAAAAGTGATGCTGAGGAAGAGTATTTTAAAAAATATCAAATTTTATCAAAAATAAAAATGACTTATAATGATTTTTCTGATGATTTATTTGAAAGAATTGATAGATATTTAAAGCATAAACAAAATAATGAAGAACAAGAAAAAAATTTAATAGAAGAACTTCCTATTTCTTTAAAAAATTCCCTTGTTTACAGTATGTATGAACCTATTATAGATAATTTTATTTTTTTTAAAAATTTTGATAATAAAGATTTTATTGTCAAAGTAATATTTTGTTTTAAGCCAATCTTAGCAATTAGAAATGATATATTAATAAAAGATGGAGATTTTGTAGAAGATATAATTTTTGTTAAAAGAGGTAAATTAAGTTTAGAATTACCAATAAAAGTAAATCCCGATAATCCTGAACCAGAAAATAATGGAATAAATTCAGTTACTACAAATTATTCAAATGTAAATCAAATGAAAACTCAAACCACAAAATTTGGTATTGCTAATAATTATACAACAAATGAAGAAGAATCTGAAGAAGAAGAAATAATAGAGTATCAAAATTTGAAAATATTAGATATAAGAAAAAATGAACATTTTGGAGATGTATTAATGCTTTCAAATGAAAGAAGTCCATTAACAGCAATAGTTAAATCAAGAAAAGCAGAATTATTCTATTTAAATAAAAAAGATGCTCTTGAAATTTCAACAAGTTATCCTCAAATTTGGACTAAAATTCAAAAAAAATCAATATTTAATATGAAACAGATAAAAAGATTAATGGGAAAAGTAGTAAAAATATTTCAAAACTCATATGGAATAACAAGTGTAAAAGATGAAATAAGTAATTCTGATATATCAAAATCAGAATATGAATTACAACCAATTCCAACTATGTCAGAAATAAATGAATCTATGATAGGTTCAAAAAAAAATTCTAAGATAAAAAATAATTCGTTGGTTCATAATTTAAAAACAATTGAAGAAGATACTTTTGTTGAAGAAGAATCAGAAAATTCAATTTCTTTAAGTTCTAAATCTAAAAGTTCAGAACTTAATGTCAATACAAAATTAGAGAGTATAAATGAAACTGATTCAAGTAACTATTACAACAAACAATCTAATCGCGATAATTTAACAATTAAAATGGAACATTGCTCAAATGCAAACATTGATTTCTCTGATGTTTATTCTTTAAATTCAAAACATTTTTTATCAGGAAGAAGTGTTTTAACTCCTTATAAAACTGAAGAAATTAATATGGAAATTTATCCAAATGAAAATCAAAATTTTATGAAATTTAAACATTCTGAAAATTATAATAATGTAAATAAAGATTGTTTTGAAAATAATAATACTAATATTTATAAAGAAAATCAAAATAATAATATAAGTCATCTTAAAATTACTAATAATAATAATAATATTTCAATGTGTTCAACTGAAATATCTTTTTCTATAAGTAGTAAATATGAGAACATTGATGAATTAAGTGATTATAAATATTCTAAAACTCCTAAATTAAGAAAAAAAATAAAATCTATATTAAAAGACTTTGATTTGGAAAATGATTTTGAACTTAAAAAATTAAAAACAAATAAATCAACTTTAAAAAATAAAATTTCAATTAGTTCTCTTAATTTACCACTTCGTAAAAGATCAATTAAAAAAAGTAGTTCTCAAGAAATAAACGATAAAAAAAGAAAAAATCAACATGAAAGAAAAAGAAAATCTGAAAATGACATTACTTTAACATCTTTGAAAAATAATCCCAAAAATATTTTAAGTATGATTCATGAAAAAAATAATAATCAAGATAGTTGTAATATACATGAACCTCCAACATGTACTCAATTGATACAAAGTTTTTTAGATAAAGAAAAATTAGCAAACAACAAAGAACTTCATGAACAAAAAGAAGAATTAAATAAAAAAATTCAAAATATTAGAAGTATGAAAGAACAGAATAAAATGTTTTTAAAAAATAAATTTGACAGTTGATTTTTCACTTTAAATTTTAATGTATATTTATGAAAATAAAACATTTGATGTTTACTATAAATAAAAAAAGTATTATATAAGAATAATCAGTAAATATAATGTAAAATAATTCAGTTTTAGAATAAAAGATATATCATAAGGGATACTTTTAATTTATCATATTTATTTTAGATATCTAACTAATATAAGTAAATATTTTATATTATATTACTTTTTAGAAATAAAGATAATTTTTTGTTAATTTTTTCATCAGATTGAATTTTAAGAAAATGAAACATTATAAACTCTTTAACTTTATTTGATTGGATTTTTCTTTCTTTATTATTATAATTAAACATATATTATGAATTAATTAAATAAAAATATAAATAATTATTAAAATATTATAATAAAAATAATTTTATATATTTTAGTAATTAATTTAATGAAAATATTTAAAATTTAAATCCTTAATTAAATTACTTATGTTTGATGAATTATTAACGAAAATACAGCCTGTAAAAAGGTCTAATAGTATGTATATCCTTCCCCTGATATTGATATAAAAGTAATCAAGCAAATAGATTATTCTCTTGGAACCGAATTAGGAAGTGGGGCATTTGGTAAGGTAGTTTTAGGAAAACATATGTTAACTAATGAATTAGTAGCAATAAAAATATTGGATAAAATAATCCTTAATAATACTCCTGATGATTATCAATCAGTAAAACAAGAAATAAATATTTTAAAGAAAATGAAACATAAACATATTGTTCAATTATATGATGTACTCCAAACTTCTCGACATATATTTATAATAATGGAATATTGTGAAGGAAAAGATTTATTAGATTATATATTAACAAAATCAAAATTATCTGAGGAAGAATCATTAAAATATTTCCAGCAATTAATCAACGCATTATTTTATTTACATAGTCAAAATATAGCTCATAGAGATATAAAAATAGATAATATGTTATTAGATAGAAATAGAGATTTAAAATTAGTAGATTTTGGTTTAAGTACAAAATATCCTGATGATAATTTATTAAATCAACCATGTGGAACTGTGGTTTATGCTGCACCAGAAATATTACAAGGTAGGGAATATCATGGTATGCTTGCAGATGTTTGGAGTAGTGGAATAGTTTTATATGGAATGTTATCTGGATATTTACCTTTTGGTGACCAGGATGATGATATAAATAGAGAAAATATAATTAAAGGTAAAATGATTATCCCTGATTATTTTAGTGATTGTGTAAAAGATTTATTAATGCATATGCTAGACTTAGATCCAATGACAAGATATACCTTACAAGAAATACGAAACCATCCATGGTTTAATTTAAATAATTATAAATTAATACCAGGGATTATAATTGGATATAATATTATTCCAGTTGATGAAAAAATATTAAATTTATGCGTTTCTTACAACTGTGATAAAGAAAAAGTAAGACAAAGTGTTATAAATAATAAATATAATTCCTACAGTGCTCTTTATTATTTATTAGTTAAAAACATGGAAAAAGAAGGATATAATTCAATTAGTGATTTTTTCTGTGATGAATTTATAAATTTTATTTTAGATGATAATAATTTAGTTGAAAATAGTCAAAGAAATATATATTTAAATAAAAACCAAGAAAGTGATATTAAATATAATATAAATATAAACAGAAATAAAAATAGTTCTGCTCCACCTGATGGGAAATTACAATTTAATGAAGATAAAAATAGAGAAAAGGAAAAAGAAGCAAACAATAATAATAATATAATTACTCCAAATAATAGTCAAGATCAAAATATAGCTAAAAAAATTAATTTTGATGAAGCATCAAATGGTATTTTAAGTTTTATCATTAATACTCCTTCATTTAATGAAACAAATAAAAAAATATTTAATCTAAAAAGTCCAAATAGTATTAATAATAAAAATACAAATAATACTAATAATATTGATTATGAATCAAAAAAAACAAATAAAAATACTTCCTCTAATTCTAGACAAAAAGATTTAATACTTCAAACTGTAAACGACTTTCATATAATTGATGATAATAAAGAAATAAATGATAAAAAGGTAATAAATATAAGTGAATTAAAAAATCAAAATAATACAAGCAATATTTTAATTGATGAAAATTATGAAAATGAGAACGATTATAAAATATTAAATATTATTTATAATTCTACTGAAAATAATGAAAAGTCATTAACAGAAAAAGAAAATGGGGGTATATTAAACAATGATTTATATGAAAAAAACACAGATATTAATGAAATGAATATTTTAAATTTATCAAGAAATCATAATATAAGCATTTTCAAAAATAAAGAAAAAAATTCTATAGAAATATTTAATGAAAATTCAAATGAAATGGATGCAAGACATAATGTAAACATTTTAGAAACTCCAATTATTAGTAGTACTAAACCAGATGCAAGTGAGGATAATAATTTAATTTTAAAAGCAATAGATGTAGACAAAAAAAAAGATAATGAAATTATAACTAATTAATATATTATAGAAACACCTCCAAATAAAAAAAAGAAAATTGAAAATA
>JAEEGK010029655.1_pt1 | contig 10890 bp, 9 predicted proteins | sample 8958771 | NCBI WGS metagenome assembly JAEEGK01 (sample SAMN16246547, study PRJNA631951) | gut metagenome | biome: gut microbiome; feature: rumen; material: SC-attached | host: Bos | place: Iran: Karaj | collected 2018-10 | reverse complement strand
ACACAACGAAGCTGAACAGGTTGAAAACCTTGTAAACATCCTCGACGGATACTTCTCTAAGGGTGCTCACCACCTCAACGTAAACGTATTCGGCGTTGAAAAACTTAAGGACTGCCAGGCTCATCCTGAAAAGCCAGAGTATGCTAACTTCACAGTTCGCGTTTCTGGTTATGCAGTTCGCTTCATCAACCTTACAAAGGAACAGCAGGACGACGTTATCGCTCGTACTTGCCACGCTTCTCTGTAATAAGGTTTTGTCACCCCGAACTTGGTTCGGGGTCTCAAGAGAACGCCGCTTCTTAAACGAGCGGCGTTTTTTTTCGTTTATGGAGTTATAATTGATTTATAATATTAATTACGATATAGCTGCAGTTCTCATTTATTCTTTTATTTTTATTGTTTTCTTTCTAAAAAAAGAGTTAGACAAAACCAGTAACAAACTTTTTCTTTTTCTTGATATTTTAGGTATTATAACTTCAATTTCCGACATAATCAGTTCCATCGGCAATTCTTATATAGAAGAGTGGAGTTTTGCATCACGTAATTTCTGGAATTATATTTATCTTCTGGCTCACAATACGGCCTCAATGGTTTTCACCTTTTACATAATTTTTCTTCTTGGCATAAATCGAAAAATGACGAGAAAAAAATACGTAATCAGTTTTCTTCCTTATGCAACTGTAGTTGTGGGGCTCCTCTTAAATCCTATTTTCAAATGGATTTTCTATTACGATGAAAATAAAATATACAGTCACGGCTTTTATATGTGGCTCTTGTATATCATATCTTTTTTATATCTTGGTGCTACCATCTTTTTTACAATCCGATATTTTAAGGCTTTAAACAAAACCAAGCAGCTTGCACTCGTGTTTTTTATCGGCTTTAGTATTATACCAATAATTATTCAGATATTTTTTGAACATCTTTTGATCAGTGTTTTTTGCCAGTCGCTTGGTATTCTTGGGGTTCTTCTTTCTATTGATAATGAAAATGAAATTATAAATCAGCTTACTGGAGTATATAACCGTTATTGCTTTATTCAGGATTCAGAGACAGCCTTAAAAACAGGCCTTCGTGTTCATTTTACTCTTATAAAACTTGCAGAGCTTGATTATTATAATTCAACCTTTGGTCTTAAGTTTGTTACTGAATTGCAAAAGCGTACCGTAGAAAAATTAAAGAGTATAGACAAAAATGCTGTTTGTTATGATTTTGATGCCGGCCATTTTGTTCTGCTCCGTTACAATACCGATGAAGCTTCTGACAAAACCTTAATTGAAGAAATCAGCAGAACTCTTGAACAGGAACAGTCAATCAATGGTTTGCAGACAACCGTTCATGCTCAGCTTAGTGTAATCCGCATTCCGGAAGATAATCTTACAATCGAACAGATTTTGATGAATATAGATATCCCGATTTCCCGCACAGTTCATAAAACTGCTTTGATTCAAAATGAGATATTTACAATCTATCATAGGGAAATGCTGATAGAAAATCTTATCAGAAAGTCGCTTGAAAATAATACACTCGAAGTTTATTACCAGCCGATTTTTAATGTACAGTCAAAAAGAATAAAGTCTGCAGAAGCTCTGGTTCGTTTACACGATATTGAAATCGGAACTATTTCACCAGAAGAGTTTATTCCAATCTGCGAAAAAAACGGCCTTATTATTCAGCTTGGTGAATTTGTTTTTGAAACAGTCTGTCGCGATTATGTATCTAAGGATTTTGAAAAGAAGGGGATAGAATATGTTGAAGTAAATCTTTCGGTTGTTCAATGTATGAATACAGAGCTTTCAGAATCATTTAAAAAAATTATTTCAAAATACAATATTTCTCCTTCAAATATAAATCTGGAAATTACTGAATCTGCTGCAGTCTCAAATCAGAAAATTCTTACCCGTTCTATTTCCAGTCTGCAGGAAATGGGCTTTTCTTTTTCTCTTGATGATTATGGAACCGGTTATTCAAATTACACATATATGTATTCTCTTCCATTTAATATCATCAAACTTGATAAAAGTATTCTCTGGCTTGCTACGGAAAATAAAAACAATTACATACTTCTGCAAAGTACAATAGAAATGCTCCATAAGATGAACTACTATATTGTTTGTGAAGGAGTTGAAACAGAAGAGCAGAAAAACCTTCTGTTAGAATTGAATTGTGATTATTTGCAGGGCTTCTATTTTTCAAGGCCTGTAGCAGTTGATGCTTTTCTTGCCTTTGTTAAAGTTTATAATAATTGATTTTAATAAGCGTTAGAACATTTATTTATAGAAGTAATAGATTTATTATATACAAAACCTATTGACTTAGTAGGTAATTAGTGCTACTTTTAGTCAACGCTCGACAGCGGGCTTACTCAGGAGGCATTTATGAAAAGAGAATTAAAAATAGCATTGGCCGCAGCATTTGCTTTGCTTGCCATTTCACCAATTTTTGCTGCGTCTAAATCAGCAAAAGCTAAAAAGTCAAAAGTGCGTACAATTAATGTTGCCCACACTGTTACTAATGTACCTTACGACTTCCTCGATGAAAAAGGGCAGCCGGACGGTTTTGAGCTTGCAGTTCTTAAGGCTGTAGACGAGCTTCTTCCGGAATACGAATTCAAGTTTCACGGCGTAAGTGATGAAGAACTTTTGATCGGAACTGAATCTGGAAAATATCAGGTAGGTACAAAAGGTGCATGGATTACAGAAGAACGCAAAAAGAAGTTCCTTATTCCAAACAATCCACTTGCCGCAAGTGTAATCGGAATTGCCTTCCGCGCAGAAAATAAAAATCAGATTAAAGATCTCGAAAGCTTTGCAAAGTTTTCAGGAAAACTTATTCCTATTTCTCCACAGAGTGCCCAGTATTCTGTAATTCAGGAGTTCAACGAAAAGCATCCTTCAAATCAGATTAAGCTTGTTCCTTCTGATGTATTTGATATTGCAGATTCATACCTTTGGGTACTTGAAGGCCGCTACGATGCTTACTTCGTACTTAAGCTTTCTTTCGAGAAAAATGTTTTGAAAGAAACAGGACCATATCATCAGTTTGCTGATAAGCTTGCTTACGTGCCATATAAGGGTATTCCTACCTGGCCACTTTTCAATAAAAAAGAAACAGAGCTTGCTGCTGCCTACGACAAGGCCGTGCAAACATTGAAAGAAAATGGTACAATATCAAAACTGTCACTTAAATACTTCGGAGAGGATGTGTTTAATTTCGTGACTGAATAAACTTTAGCGAGGTAGGGAATGAACAGACCTTTTTCACCAGGTCAGATCTGGAATAGTTTTCTGAAAATCATTCCTTACTTCGGTGTTACTTTAGCTGTTGTGCTGGGCACAATAATCTTTGGCCTGGCACTTGCAGTTCTGCTCTTTATACAGGGCAAAAGTGAACGACCTTTCCTTCGAGCCCTCTCATCTTCCTATATAAATATAATCCGTTGTACGCCAAGTATTGTTCTACTTTTTATTGTATATTACGGAATCCCAAAAATCGCTCTCGGGCTTTTTGGTCTTAACCTAAACTTTTCTTCTAAGCTTGCCTATGTTGTAATTTCACTTTCGCTGATTTATTCAGCAACTCTGTCTGAAATTATCCGTTCTGCCTATCTTGCGCTCGGTCGTACACAGTATGAGGCTGCCCTTTCTATAGGCCTTACTCCGTTTCAGGCAGTGCGCCGTGTTATGCTTCCGCAGGGCCTTGTCGTAGCACTGCCAAATCTTGGAAACTCACTTATCTCCCTTTTTAAGGAGGGAAGTCTCGCTTTTACAATCGGTCTTATTGATATGATGGGGCAGGGAAATCTTATAATTTCCCGTAACTACGGTGCCTATTCACTTGAAACTTATCTTGCACTTGCAATTATTTACTGGGCAATTACTCTTATTCTCGAACAGATTTTCTTAAAGCTGGAAAAACAATATTCAAAAGGCAGGAGGTCGCTCGATGCAGCTTGATTTTTCCTACCTTATAAAAACCTTCTGGCTCTGTGTAAAAGCAATTCCGGTTACACTCGAAATTACGATTGTGTCTTTGTTACTGGCAGTAATCCCGGCGCTTTTAATTGCTCTTTGCCGGATTCATCATGTAAAAGTCCTCGACCAGCTTGGCCGTGTTTTTGTTTCTTTTATACGTGGAACTCCAATCGTCCTTCAGATTTTAATTGTTTACAGCATCATGCCAAGCCTGCTCAACAGTCTTGTAAAAAGTGCCGGCTGGTCGCTCAATGTTTTTGACATCAATCCTGTTATTTATGCTTTTGTTGTATTTGGAATCAACTCAGCCGCAACTTTAAGCGAAGCCTTCCGCTCTGCAATTTCGGCAGTTCCACGTGGACAGATGGAAGCTGCTTTATGTGCAGGTCTTACTCCTTTTCAAGCTTTTCGCCGCGTTCTGCTTCCTCAGGCTGCAGTATCTGCGCTTCCGAATCTTTGCAGCATCACTGTTATTCTTATAAAAAATACTTCCCTTGCCTTTATGATGACCGTGCGCGAAATTACTGCAGTAGCAAAAATTGAAGCGGCCTATGGTTATAATTATGTAGAATCTTATATTGACATTTTTGTCATCTATATTGCAGTATGTCTTTTAGTTGAATTGATTTTCAGAAAAATAGAAAGACGGGTTGTGTTCGCAGGAGTACGTCGTGTTAAAACTAACTAACGTTCATAAGTCATTTGGTAAAACGGAAGTTCTCAAAGGTATTTCACTGAATGTAGAAAAGGCCAGTGTAACTGCAATTATCGGACCTTCTGGAGCAGGAAAAACAACTCTTCTTCGTTGTATCAATTTTCTGGAAAAGGCAGATTCTGGTAATCTAGATTTTGATGAGCTTCATATTGATTTAGAAAAAGTTTCTAAAAAAACAATGCTGGAAGTTCGCCGCAAAACCGCTTTTGTTTTCCAGAACTATAATCTCTTTGCAAATATGACAGCCCTGCAGAATGTAATGGAAGGTCTTGTTACTGCAAGAAAAGTTCCCAAAGTAGAAGCGAAAGACCGAGCCTTTAAAGCTCTTGAAAAAGTTGGTCTCAAAGATAAAGCAGACTTTTATCCTTCAAGCCTTTCGGGCGGTCAACAGCAGAGAGTCGGAATTGCCCGCGCTATTGCAGTAAATCCGGAAGTTATTCTTTTTGATGAACCTACTTCCGCTCTCGACCCGGAACTCACCGGAGAAGTTCTTTCTGTAATTAAACAGCTTGCTGCAGAAGGTACAACCATGATAATCGTAACTCATGAAATGTCCTTTGCCTGCGATATTGCTACCAATGTAATTTTTATGGATAAAGGCCTGGTTGTAGAAGAAGGTTCTGCCTCAGAAATTTTTACATCACCAAAAGAGAATCGTACCCGCCAGTTTTTACAGCGTTTCAATAAAGATAAAAATTAAATAATTGTTATAAAAAAAATTGCTCTAAACACAATCTTGCGAAAAAGCTATTCATATAATAAACTTTAATAATATAGGAGAGCAATTTTTATGGAAAATTTTAAGCCAAAACTTTGCAAGATAAAAGTGTACTCAAAATTTTCTAACTGCTTATTGGCCATTGTATTACTATTATCACTTAATTTATATACTTCTTGTTTTAATTCGATACAGGATACAAATGCACAAACATTCTTACTGCCTCTAACTAATACAGCAACCATAACTGGAACAATTTCTACTCAAAATGATTTTGCACGAACTGCTTTCCCGGAAAATCCTACTGGAAGCGGTTACACTTATTATGCACAGGTAACTCCTGTGGGATCTACAACTCCAACAGCAGGTAGTGTATCAAGTTCAAATGATTCCTATACAATTTCCAGTCTTTCATTTAATACACGCTATACAATTGAAGTAGGAATAAAAGATTCTTCAGACAATAAGGTTCTTACAGCAAGTCATACTATGACGGAAGCAGAAGTTCTTACTGCAGAAAATCCTGTTTATCAGCATAATTTCGTATTGGCTCCTACAAAGGCAGCTAAGGGGTCTATCAATTTGACTATAGAGATTCCTTCTGACAGCGGAATAATTAATTACAGAACTTCTCTGGACACAGGCCCTATCACAGTTGCGGATTCTTCAATTACTATAAATAAAAGTAATATAAATTCTGGTTCTCAAAACTTAGATTTTTATTTTTTTGATAATATGTATAATCTGATCTATTATTTTTCTGAAACCGTAAATGTTTATGATAATATGACTACCAGAGAGTGGGTACGTAATGGGGGCCCAGGAAGTTCGCCTTATCTTGTAGAAGAAACTGAAAATATTGGTGGAGTATCAAGAACAGTAACAAAATGCAGAATTACTAAGGCTCTGGTAGATAGTTTTTCTCAGACCTCCTTTTATGTAAAGAATGGTGGCAGTAATTCAAATTCCGGAACTTTCTTTTCGCCGCTTGAGACAATCGCTGGTGCTACTGCAAAAATGAAAGACAGTTCTAAAGATTATACAATTTTTGTAATTGGTACTTTAGTTGGCCAGCAAACTATGGGGGCCTCAATTCAGGCTAAATCAATAACCTTGTGTGGATATAATGGTCTGGATAACACCGGAAAACCTCAGGATATTTTAAATAGAGATGGAGATCCTGATAATCCGACAGCTAATGGAACTACTTTAACGATAACTACGGGCGTATCTGCAAGTGAGAATGGGCCTTCAATAAAGATAAAAAATCTTGGAATCACTGGTGGAAGTACAACAAGCAATGGTGGCGGATTGTTTATAGGCCGCTATTCAATTGTGGAAGTTGCTCATGGTACTGAAATTTATTCAAACAAAACTACTAAAAATGGTGGTGGAGTATATACTTGCGGTAAATTTTCAATGAGCGGTGGTAAAATATATGGTAATTCGGCAATTGGCACTTCTACTGATTCATCTACTGAGGGATTAGGAGGCGGACTTTATAATGCCAGCGGTTATTATGGATATGCCTTTATTTATGGAGATGCAGTAATTGGAGAGCGTAAGATTTTAAGCGATGCCTGTGCAAATCTTGAGGGTAATCTGTATTCAAATTTTGCAACAGCTAAAGGTGGGGGCATATGGTCCAGGGCAGACTTGTATTTGGGATATAAAAATACTGGAACTGAAGCCTCTCCTGTAGCTACTGAAACAGATTTCTCAGGCGGAGTTTTCTATAATTATGCATATAATGGCGGCGGAATCTGGAGCGATGGATTATTCCGTATGTCAGATGGAACTGTAAGCCATAATATGGCTGATGGAGGAGCAGGAGGCATCTATGTCTACGGTGCTGCGTCTCCAAAAGAGGCAATAATTTCAGATGCTAATATTCAGAAAAATAAAGGTTCTTCCGGCGGTGTGGTTATAGATGCTGTTAATGTGTCAACAATAATAGAAATAAAAGGAAATACCAGTATTTCTTATAATGAGGGAACTTTTCGGGCAGGAGGTTTTTCTATAACCAAAGGTACTGTAAAACTTCATGACCATGCAGTTGTTACAGGGAATTTTTCTACTGTTGCAGGATGTGCCGGTGGTGTTTACATAAACAGTAATTCAAAGTTGTTGATGTATGACGATGCTGTTATTGGAGATGATACATCGTCGCATCCTGATGCGGATTCTTATGGTAATAAAGCTGAATATGGCGGTGGTGTTTTTCTTGCAGGAGGAACTCTGGCTCTTGGCTACGATAGCTATACTAGTGAAGCAGAAAATTCAACAGCAGAATTACGAGGTGGTATTCTAAGAAATTATGCAGTTACTGATAATGAAAATAGTGGTGGAGGAGGAATTTACAGTAATGGTACTAATTCTCTTTTAAGTATTAATTCAGGACGTATTAACTATAACAAAGCAGAAAGTCGTGGTGGTGGAATTTTTGATATGACGACGAAATTTATTTATATATCTGGAGGGACATTAAGCAATAATTATGGCTATCAAGGTGGTGGAATGTTTTTAAAATCTCAAGGCTTGAATGTTGAGATGTCAGATGGAACTATAAGTAATAATTATGCTTTGCATAATGGTGGTGGAGTTTATTTTGCAAATAATCCTACATACACTTTCTCTGGAGGATCAGTTACAGGTAATGAATCTCATAATAATTTTGGAGGCGCATTTTATATAGGCCAGAGACAAAAATTCATAATGAAAGGCAGTGCTTTTGTTGATTACGATAGTTCTGCAACATATAAAAATGATATTTATCTTAGCTACTATGCTTCAGGAGATCGTGATTATGGAGTAATTTTTATAGACAGCAACACAATTGCACTACCGGAGGGAAAAACAAAATCTGCATATATAAGCCTTGCTCAAACCATATTGAATATTGATCCTCCAACCGCAAAAGTGCTTGTGCAGGGTGATAATTGTACAAGCTTAACTGGAGTTTATACTCAATTCGAGATTGTTAATTCAGTTGTACATTATATAGATTCGAATGGATATCTTACGACCACACCATAGCTTTTAATAAAAGAAAAATATGCTATAATAGCTGCCATTATGGTAAAAGCTTCTACACAATATAAGAGAGAGCACAAGGCAGATTACGGCCGCGAAAAAATAGAATTACTCTATCACGACCAGTGGATTGCTATAATCAATAAACCTTCAGGACTTCTTTCTGTTCCTTACCCTGGAAGTAAAGTTCGTACGGCTCAGGCTGTTCTGGAAGAACTCCTTCGCAAACAGGGGATTGCAAACGCAAAGCACAAGCCTTATGTTGTTCACCGCCTTGACCGCGATACCAGCGGCGTTATGATGTTTGCACTTACTGAACAGGCTCAGGAAAAAATAATGAATAGCTGGCATCAGATGGTAACAGAACGTCTTTACCATGCAGTGGCAGAAATCAGCCGTGAGGCAGAGTCATTGCCGGAAGCAGGCCTTATAGACGACCCTCTTGCTCAGAATGCACATAACGTTGGCTTTGTTCCCAAAAAAGGTGATAAGGATAAGACTGGCCACGACTTTAAAACCGTAGCCGCCCGAACTCATTACAAAATGCTTTTGCAGGGGCCAACCCATATTCTCTTCGAACTCTCCCTCGATACAGGAAAGAAAAATCAAATCCGTGCCCATCTGGCGGCTCACGGCTATCCACTTGCCGGAGACGAAGAACACCGCGCACATACAGATCCCTTTAACCGTCTTTGCCTTCATGCCAGAACCCTTGAGTTTGATCATCCTTTTACCGGCGAGCACATGAAGTTTGAAGTGCCGGAGCCTGCAGAGTGGGGTGAGTATGTAAAAAAAGGCGACCCTCATCCCAAAAAGCCGGTCTGGGATTTGCCGGAAAATAAACTGGGGCACAGTCATCAGAGTAAACTTCATCACGAAGAACTCAAACTTGGCCAGCGCCGCCTTTCCGCTAAAGATAAAGCCCACATGGATTTTATTAAGAGTGGAAAATCGTTTAGAAAATAGTTATATTATAAATTACGGTGGTTGAGCCTGTCGAAACTACCGCAGACTCAATAAATCAGGAGAACCCTATGGAAGGTTACATTCACCAGCTCGAAAGCTTCGGCTGTGCAGACGGACCAGGAAGCCGTTTTATTATATTTTTCTCAGGCTGCCCTCTGCGCTGCCTTTACTGCCATAATCCAGACACCTGGAAAATGACAGACGGAAAACTCTACACTGTAGACGAGCTTGTAAACGAAGCTATGTCCTGCAAGGAATATTGGGGCAAAAAGGGTGGTGTAACTGTAAGTGGCGGTGAGCCTCTTTTTCAGATTGATTTTTTGATTGAACTTTTTACTGCCTTCAAAAAGCTTGGTGTAAATACCTGTATCGATACTTCAGGTGCTCCTTTCACAATGGAAGGCGAATGGTTCGAAAAATTCCAGAAGCTCATGGAAGTAACAGATATTCTTTTAATGGATATCAAGCATATCAACGAAGAAGAACATATTAAGCTTACCGGCAAGAGCGGAAAAAATATCCGCGAGATGTTTGCCTATCTCGATAAAATCAATAAGCCAATCTGGATTCGCCACGTGCTTGTTCCTGGTATTACTGATAATGATGAGTATCTTACACAGACAAGAGACTTTATCCGCACCCTGCACAATGTCTACCGTGTAGAGATTCTTCCATATCATGGTCTTGGTGCAATGAAGTACAAGGATCTGGGAATTGATTACGTTCTCAAAGACCTCGAAAGCCCAACCTTAGAGAGAGTTGCCAACGCAAAGAAAATTCTCGAGTGTGATAAATACACAAGATGGGAGGAAGCCTAAAATCGAAAATCCGTTAAAAAACGAGCCGAAAGGGGCGTTTTAGGATTATCGAAAGAACGGCTCAGAGGCAAGCTGTGCTTGCCGACATACTGAAATTTTAGGAGTTAACATATGTCAAAATACTTAGACCGCGCACACGAAATCCGCGCAATCGTTGAACCACACCACAACTGCGCCCAGTCAGTTCTTATGTCTTTTACTCAGTCATTGAATCTCGACGACGAAACCGCTTATAAAATCGCCGTAGCCTTTGGTGCCGGCATGAAAAGTGGGCTTGTCTGCGGAGTAATCACCGGCGGCCTCATGGTGCTCGGTCTCTTTGGCGTAGACGATCAGCCAACTACTCAAAAACTCATTGCAGATTTCAAGGCTAAGCATTCAAACATGTTAGACTGTGCCGATCTCCTCCGCGCTAACACAGCTGCCGGCGGTCAGCGAAAGCCACACTGCGATGCCCTCGTCTACGAAATGGTTGAATACGTAGAAAATATCCTCATAGAAAGAGGGAAAATCTGATATTAGGAACCTCATATTCAGCTATGAGGTTCCTAATTTTATTATTGTAAGTTTTCCATAAAGCCTTATTATGTGCAGCGTGAGGTTTTTATGAGGAAATTATTTTTAATTTTATTGATAGCTTGGAGCACAGTAACATCAATGCTTTTT
>JAEEGK010029653.1_pt1 | contig 10890 bp, 8 predicted proteins | sample 8958771 | NCBI WGS metagenome assembly JAEEGK01 (sample SAMN16246547, study PRJNA631951) | gut metagenome | biome: gut microbiome; feature: rumen; material: SC-attached | host: Bos | place: Iran: Karaj | collected 2018-10 | reverse complement strand
AAGAAAATATAATAAGTAATTCAATAAAGAAAGAAGAAAACAAAATTGATAAAAAAGAAGAAGAAGAAGAGGATGAATATAATGATTTTGAAGAAGAAAAAAAAGAAGAAAATGAAAAAAACGAAGAAAAAAAAGAAGAAAACAAAGAAGAAAAAAAAGAAGAAAAAAAAGAAGAAAAAGAAGAAAAAGAAGAAAAAGAAGAAGAAGAAGATAATTATAATGATTTTGAAGAAGATAAAAAAGAAGAAAAAGAAGAAGAAAATAAAGAAGAAGATAAATATAATGATTTTGAAGAAATAAAAAAAAATAATGAAATACACTTTGAAAAAGAAGATAAAAAAAAAATTCATATTTCTGAATTAGATTATAATAAACAATCAGAAGAAATTAGTGATATGGAAATTATTGATGATAAAAAAGATAAATCTTTAAATTTACAACAATCAATTTCATCAATTGAACAATGTGATTATGATGGAATATAAAAACATTTAAATTTTTTTAATATTCATATTATTATTTTATTTTCTTTTAAAACATTTTCTTTATTTTTTATTTCCGTTTTATTTATAAATAATATATTTAATTAAATAAGGTTAAAAAAATAAAAAATAAAAATGAATTCAAATCAAAGGAATCCAATACCATTAGATTTTAATAATTTAGGTGGTGGAAATATTAATAACTATAATAATAACATGAATATAAATAATCAAAATTACAATCAAAACAATAATTTTAATAGAAATAACAATTTTAATAATCCAAATTTTAACAACACCTCAAACTTTAATAACAACAATAATTTTAACAATAATAACAATTTTAATAACAACAATTTCAATAACAACAATAATTTTAATAACAATAACAATTATAACAATAATAATAATTTTAACAACAATAACAATTATAACAACAATAACAATTATAACAACAATAATAATAATTATAACAATAACAACAATAATTATAATAATAATTATCCAAAAGGTTCAAATTACAGTCCAAATCAAAATTATAATAGAAATAATAATCTGGTGAATACTTATATGAATTCCTTTGTAAGTTCTCAACTTCAAAATAGAGGAATTCAACTGAATAGGAATCCAAATTACAATTCAATTAGACAACAAGAACAAGAAAGAAAAAAAATACTTTTAGATAACATTCAAAAACAAATGGAATTATCAAAAAATACAAAAGAAGAAGAATTAAGAAGAAAAGAATTAGAAGATAAACAATATTTAAAAGATATGGAAACTTGTTTTCCTTTTGGAAGAGGAGGAGGAGGAGCTCCTGTAAGAGATAAAAATGGAATGATTGTTGCAACTAGAAGAGCTTTAATAAGTGATCCTAAATATAATTTAGTACAAATTAATGTTGATGATGATTATTATGATGTTTGGGGAAGAGATAAAAGATTTGGATTAGTTAATTTTAAAAATGGACAAGGCTATCAAGGAATGGTTAATAATATGGCAAGAAATTTAAGTGCTAGAAATGTTAATCAAGGAAATTTTAATAATACTATGAATTTAAATAATAATTATAATAATAATATACAAAATAATTTTTCTAATACTATGAGACCTTTTTCTACTAATCCAAATAATTTTTATAATGAAAATTATGATAATGGGAATCTTAATAATGGAAATTATAATAATGTTAATTTAAATCCTGGTGAAAATAATGCAGAAATTAATGTTTCTTATGATAATTATGAATTAACATCTGAACAAAAAAGAGTAAATCAAACAAATTATAGAAATGAACTTTTAGCACAAATGGAAGAAAAAGAAAATAGAAAACAATTAGAAAAAAAAAGGAAATTAGAAGAAGATTTAAAAGAAGAAGAAAGAATACGTCGTGAAAGAGAAGAACTTGAAAGAAGAGAAGAAGAAGAAAGACAAAGAAATTTAAATAAAGTAAATGAAGTTAAATCTGAAAATTCATTAATAATTGAATCAAATAAAAAAAATAAAAAAGTTGTTGATTTTGATCCAACGAAAAATACTCAAAATGAAATAAATCAAGTAAATACTCAAATGAAAGAAATAACAAAAGAAGAAATAGATAATAGAAATAAAGTAAATGAAGAAATAATGAAATTAAGAGAATTAATGCAAGATCAACAAATAAATTTATTTAATCAAATAAATTCTTTAAAACAAGAAACTCAAAATGCAAATCAACAAAGATTTGAAGCATTAAAAGAAATAGAAAAATTAAAAGATGAATTATCAAAGCAAAGATCAGATGAAGAAATAAGAAGAAAATATGTTTATGATGTAATAGCAGATGATAATAGTAAAATAGGTAATATTTATGCAGAAACTCATTTACCAGATAATAAAATAGAAAGTTTTTCTCTTCCAATTAAAGAAGAAAAAGATATTTATTATGAAGAAAGAGTAAGACATCCAAATAAAATTATTCCAATTCCTAAATTAACAGAATTAGATGAAAATGGAATGAAAAGTGAAAGTAAATTTATTGATTTAGATACTCATAATGTTATAACTGGATTAGAAGTTTATCAACCAAATAAAAATTTAATGAGTTCTGAAGATATGAAATTAAATAATAAAGGCTTTGAGGTTAATGGAGATTTTGGAACTTTAAGAAGTTATTATAAAGATAGTATTGAATTGAATAATAATAATTTAAACAGTATAAATGATTTTAATGAAGGAGTCAAAAAAAATATTGAAGATAATGTTAATGATTTACAAAATTTCTCCTTAGATGTTAATAGAATTTATAATACTAATATGGAAAGATTAAGAAATTTAAATGATATTGAATTTAAAACTAATAATGGTGCTTCTCTTTTAGGAAATTTAAATGAAGGAAAAGGAGGTTTAGATGAAATTAATCAAAAGTTGGAAAATCAAGAAAATTTTGATGCTTTTATTGATAAAATTAATCAAACTTGTAAAAGTAATTATTAAATAATATGCTTTTTTGAAATTGAAGCTAAAGAAAGTGAAATTATTTTATAAATTTAATTTTTTTAATGTTTAATTATTTTTATTTTAAATTTAGATTAATTAAAACTTCTTTTTGACATAAATTAATTTCTGATAAATTACTTAATATTCATTTTTATTAAGAATCTTAAAATTTATAATATAAATTATTGTTTAAAATCGGGCTCTAGAATACTTTGTAAGTTATACTTTTTTTCATTTGATAAAAATAAAACTTTATTAAAAATATCATATAGTTTTTTTTGATTATCAGTATTAACAACAGCTTCATAAAAAAGTGAAGGAATATAATTTTTAAATTTTGAAAAAACAAAAGAATTCTCTTTATAAATTTCATATTCTTTTAAAAATATTTCTTTAGCACATTCAAATTGTTCCATCGGAAAATAATTATTAATAAAAACATGTTCTAATCTTTGAATAATTTTTTCAAAAGATAAAATATTATCATTATAATCTTTCATAATAATAGATATTTTTTCTAAAAGAGGATTTATTTCATTTGCTTTATTATTTAACATATTATAATAATTTTCAACATTGATTGGGTTAAAATTACTTTTACTTTCTTTATTAAGTAAATAAATTAAAAAAGTAATATCTGTAACTAAAGAACAAAGATAATCTAAATTTTGTTGAAAAATAATTTTTGATTTAGTTTCAAAAATTTTAGGAATTATTAATTGTTCAATTAAATTATTTGAATTATCAAATTCTCCATTTGAATTTATTTCATTGATGTCTTGAAGCTCTTTTTCTATTTCACTTATTTTATTATTAAAATTACAACTACTTTTACTATCACTATAAGTATTATTCATTTTTTCTTTTATGGAATTTTGTAAATTATCATCATTTATTGTATTTTGACTTATTTGTTTATTTAAATTTGAATTTTCAAAAATTTTATCATCACAAGTTTGAATGATATTTTGATTTAAATTTTCATTTGAACTTTTATTTTGTTCTTCTTTTACAATATTCCCTGGAATATCATTTTTTAATATATTTTCATCTTTTTTATTTTGATAATTTAATATTTCACTTTCTTCAGTTTTATCACTATATTTTCTCTTATATTTTTTTGAAAGAAATTCTTTCTTAATATTTTCAAAATTATTATTTTGGTTTTCTAAAGAAACAATAGGAAACAAATTAGCATTTAATGAATTTAAATTTTTTAAATTTTCATCATTTAATACATCTTTGTAATTTTCTAATATAAAATAAGTAAAAACATCAAGACAAGATTCCATATTTAAATGTTTCATTAAACAATATTTACAAATAATTTTTGCAGGTGAAAAATCAAAAGTTGGAATTTTAAGAATATCATAATATTTCTTTTGAATTTCATTTTGATTTTTTATAAATATTTCTTCATTTGTTACTAATTTTTCTTTTTGATATAAAAAACAAAATTTTAAATAACAAATAAATTCAGGAAAATTATAGAATATTAGTAATTCTCCTGGTGAAAAATGAGAATTTTTACATATTATGCAAGTTTGTTCAATTATATCTTTAGTTGGATAAGTTTTAATAAAATAATTTTCACAATTAAAACCTACTAAATTTAAACAACCTTGTTGATCAAAAGAATTTAAAAAGTCTGAATTTATAAAAGGATATTTTTTAACTATTTGATCAATAGAATTATTATTTTCTATTCTATCAAATAATATTTTATTTTGACTTTGAATTTTATTTATTTGATTATTTCTTTTAATAGAACACATTAAACAACAACATTTATTAAGACAATAATAACAACTCCATCTAAATAATGTTAATATAATAAATATTTTATTTACTCATTTTGAAGACTTTTTGTTTTTAAATCAAAAAAATCATCTTTCTAAAAAAATAATATAAATATTATCCTTACATATATTTTTTTTACACATTTTTCACAAAAGCCTTTTTTGCATTTTATATTTTCACAAATTATTAAATTATTTTCATTTTGCTTTTTTAAACAATAATGACATAATGATTTATCTATTTTTTTAATTAAAAATTAATAATTACCTTCTTCTTTAACAGAAATTTGATTTCCATTTTTTTTGTTTTTAGTAATTCTTTTTTTTATTGAATTTTCATTATCTATATAATTTTTTGGAATTTCAACTGAAAAAGGAGTGATAATATTATTTTTTATATAATCTATATTAAATACATCATTATTATCTTTATAATCACATAATAATAAATTTTTATCATTTTCTATATTATTTTCTAGTTTTTTTTTTGATTTTAAACTTGTTTTAATTATTGTGTATTTGTTTCTATTTTTCTTCATTCTTTTTGAAATTTTGCTTTTTTTGTTATTAGGTTTTGGTTCAAGGCAATCACTTTGAGTTCTTAAATCCTTTTATTAAAAATATTTTATTTACTTCTTCAGGAATATTTGTCTCTTTATCATTACTCATTCTATTGATTGATATTTTTCAATTGAAAAAATTTAATTATAAATTTTACTTAATTAGACCTAAAGGGGATTATTAAGTGTCTAAGATTTTTATAATTATTAATTATTACTTTTCCAAAAAAAAATATTTTATTTTAAAAAAACTTTGAAACATGGAAATCAAATAATTAATTTAATAGAGAATATTACTTTATACTTTACTTTTCCTTTCATAAACTTTTTATGGATAAATTTAAAAAAAAACTAAGTTAATTATTCTAGGGTTTTATTAAATTATTAAGGATATCATTAATTAAATTATTTATTAACCTTTAAATAATAAAATATGAATATATGTTATAAAAATATTTTTTAACCATTACAAATTAATATAATCTTATAATATTCATTACCCATGTTATTAAATCTCCAATTTAAAAAAATAAAATATTATTTATTAAATAAAAAAAAATAATAAAAATGAAAGTGATAATGAACTTTTCCTCTTTCATGAATTCTTTTTTTTTGTGAAAAAGAAATGATAAATTTGATGAAACAAAAATGAAAAACATTAATTCTATTTTCCAATCTAATATAATAAAATATTTAAGTAAGAGCATCATATCAAATTATCGAAAAATAAATTTGATAAACTAAAAAATTTTATCTATATTGTTGTTATAGAAAAGAAGATTCCACATGATATACTTATGAAAAATTTAAAAAAGTCGAATGAAATAATTTTAAATTCAATAATATTGCTTTTCAAAGGATATATCATTTGGAAAATATAGAGGAAAAGTGGAAAATAATATAATAATAAAATCAATGTTTATCCAATAAAAAATATTAAAAGAGATGTAATTGCTGATATAAATAAAATAAGATATGTTAATAATATTAAAAAAAGGAATCAAGATTAACAACCAAAAAATTATGTAAATCAAGAGAAAAATTATTGGATTGTACAAAACAATACTTTAGCAGTGAATATAACAATGTAAATTGAAAGTATATTTTAATTGAAAAATATAAAATTCAAATAATGAAAAAAAATATAAAAAAGATAATGATAATAAATTTTCAATTATCAAATTAAACTATACTTTAAGTAGGAAAGATGATTTGAATCATTTTTTTTAAATTTTTATGTTATTTTTCTTAATTAATTTAATATTAATTTTCTTTTGATTTATCTTTGAAAATTTTTCCTTTTATAAATAGAAAACACAAAATACAAAACAATACTATAACTACAACAATAATAATTATAAATAAAAATGAACTTCTGGGAACTTCATATTCTTGGTATTCTGTCTTTGCCAAATATAAACTTATTCTTTCATCTTTTTTAGCTTTCATTTTTAATCTTAAAATTATATACCTATATTGATTTAATCTATCAGTATTATCAATTTTTCCTTGATAATTATAATAATTATTCTCCAATTTAAATTCTTCATTTGAAAAAGAATCATAGCTAATATCTAAAATTTCTTCATCAGTATATTCTTTTTTAATTTTTAAACAAGATATTTTTGAAATCGAAAAATTTGAAGAAATACTAAAGTAAGTTAAATCAAAATTTTGTAAGCTAGTGATAATATAATAATAATCAAATGATTTGCTATAATCAATATTTATAGGCATATCATCCAAATAAAGAACTTTTTTAATAGGTGCAGTGAAAATCAAAGAACTAGAAAATTTTAAAGTAGAAGATGTTTTGAGATTATCAGCTTGTATTGGAATTTTAATTATTATATATTTTGTTTTTGAAGTTATAGGAATAAGTGAAGGACACTTTTTATAATCATTTGAGTCTTTAATTTCTGGTTCAGTCATTTTATAATCGGATAATTTATATTCAAGATTTTTAAATGTAATTTCATTTGTGACAACAATACCATAAGATAAATTTCCTAATTTTCCTGGATAAGTGTTTTGCATTACCATATATTTATCTCCTGATAATAAATATTGATATCCTATATTAATTATGCTATTTATTGTTGTGTCAATTATTTTATCTGAAGATTGTTGTGATTTGATTAAATTTAAAAAAAAAAGGAAACAATATAGAAACAATAAAAAAATTATATTCATATTTTTAAATAATTTTATTTATATTGAGAAGAAAGTAAATTTAATATTTACAAAAAAATTTAAATAGATTTAAAAATAAATCAGTTAAAATTATCATTTAAATCAAAAAAAAACTATAAATATAATATTATTAATATATATTCTTATTTCTTTCAGGACTGATTCTTCAGTTCCATCAGATTGTGGATGATAAGGAGAATGGTTTTTTTTCTTTATAATTTCTTATGCCTTTTTTTTCAAAAATTATTAAGTTGAATGGCTTTTAAATATTCTTCTATTTCATCACTACAAAACTTTGGAATGTAAAACTATTCAAATTGAAAAATTGTTTTATTCAAAATGAAGGAGGAAATTTGTAATTCATTGAAATTATTAGGTTATGAATTAATCAGAGAGAAATCATTTAATATTCATAAAAAAACTATAAAATATATAGATGAAATAAACAATAAATAGAATAGATATTTCAATCCTATTATACTTATTAAATATTTTATAAAAATTATTAATATCAAATTTTAAAAAAATAAATTTACTAAACACCATAAAAAAAAATAAATGTATTTTCAAAGTTGAAATGTTTAAAGAAGATAATATTCTGAATAAATTAATTAATTAATAATTTATTTATTAAAAAGCTGGTATTATAAAATATTAAAATAAAGAGAATAACACATTTAAAATATGAAATAATGAATAAAAAATATTATTTTTCAAAACAATTTAAATATTTAATAGTTGAATTATGAGATTCTGAAACTAAAAATATCAAATAAAAATATGAATAAAGTAATATTAACTAACAAAGAAAATAAAAAAAGGTTTTTTTTAAATAAAATTTAAAGTTTATAATATCTGGTAATTCATTATAATTAACAAAATACTCATTTTATCAATTATTTCCTTTCTTATTCAACAATTATTTTACTCAAAATAATTAATTTTTTAGCAATGTAATTATTTTTTGAACATATTTTCCATTTTTGTTTTTTAATTTGTATTTTCATAATACTTAACATATTCAAAATATGAAATAAATCATTTTTTGTTATCTAAAAATGATTTTCTTTCATAAATTTTTGAATGATAATATAAATAATAGTTAATATTTCTTAACGAATTTGGATTGATAATATATTTTTTCGTTTGAATCAAAATATTCTTTTTTATGATATGAAATTAACTTTTTAAATCCTAATCTAAAATAAATCAATAAAAAAATAGATTTATTATATTATTAAGTAAAATTAAATATTTATTTTAATCAATTAATATCAATTCTTTTTTTTATTTCTATGAAAAGAATTCAAATAAATTTTTTAAATTAATTTAGAAAATCAAAGGTAGTCTTTGGATTATAAAAAGAAAAGAAGAATTCATTGGATTAAATTTAGTGATATCCTAAACACCAATAAAAAACTTATAAAACCAAAAAATACAATTATAATACTCAAAATAAAATTAATTAATTTAATAATTTTATTTTAAATGATAAAATCGATTATGAATCAAATAAACTAGAAAAATAGAATAACTTAACAATTAATGGAAGAATTATAATCAAATTGATTGTAATACAATTAATGAAATTAATAAAAAATCTATGATTAAGAAAAAATTTAAGAATTATTAAATTATAAGATAATAAGTAAAAATGAATGAAACAATTGAATATTTGGAAAGAAAAAATAATACAGAATTATGAATTAAAAACAAATAACACAAATTCGAAACTACCCTTATTTTAAATAAATAAATATATTTAATTAAATAATTAAATAAATTGTATTATTTATTAATCGAGTTAGTCTTCTTCCGTCATTTCAATCATATTCTCCTTTTTGTTATTTTTTCTTTTATTTTTATTCATCATTTTACAATTTACAAAAACTATTATTGCAATAACAAAAAATAAAATAATACCTAAATTTATATAACTTAATTTTTTATCATTTACATTGCAATAAGCTTTGATGCCTTTTTCAGTTATCATATTATCTTTAATTTTCTTTTTAAAAGTTAAATAATCAACTTCAAATAAAATATGATCATCAAAGATAAATTTAACATAATAATTCTCAATAGTATTATTGAAATTTTCATCTCTATAAAGATCAAAAAAGAAATGAGATGTAAATTCAGGATAAACAATTTCACTTCCAAAAAGTTTATTCAAAAAGACTACAAAAGCTCCTACAGTATTTGCATGTCCAGCAAACAAAACATATCTTGGTTCTCCATTTTCATAATCATTTAATGTTTCTTTTCCTGAAATTTCAATTTGAACTCTATTATCCATCCATTTTAAAATTTGAGGTAATGTTTTATATAATGCAATTCTTGATAAATCAAAATTTAATTCTCTTTTATATAATGAATTATATTGAAATTCCTTATTTAATTTATAAAATTGTCTTAAATCAATATTATATTTCTCATTTAATTCATTATTAAAATTATTATTTTCAAATCCTGTAATATATATATCAGACATTTTATTAACAAAACTAAAATCTTTTAAAAAATCAGTATTACTTTTGTTAAAAAATCTCTTTAAATTATCACCATATTCATTAATATATCTATTATATAATTGATCAAATATTGTATCTTTTAAATTTTGTTTTTTAATTTCTTTAATTCCACTACATATATTACTCCTTAAAAATAAATAATCTAATTCTTCCTCACTAATAATATCAAAAGGTAAAATATCAACATTTTTCATTAAAACATTATCTCCAAATGAATTTACCACAGCATCAATTAAATTATTTTTTAAACCAGGAGGATAAGCTTTACTTAAGTCAATATGATAATCATTATTTTTTACATAAAACAATCCTATCATTTGTGCTTGAATTCCTTGAATAACTCTTTTAGCAGGTGTTGAAAAACAAAAAATTTGATTTTGAATGAAAAATTCAGGTAAAAAATGTTGATAATATATTCTTGTTCTATATCCTTGTAAAAATGCTGATCTTTTTCCTATTTTTGTTAAAAGACCTGAAGATTGCCATTCTATATTAAACATATCTCTATGGAATCTTTTGTGTTTTTCATTTTTAAAATCTGGACTTCTGTGACTATGTCGAATATGTTCGTAAAGAAAAATTGTTTTCGAAAAAGAACAAATTAAAATTGAAAGGAAAATGATAATTTTTTTCATTTTTTTTATTATTTTTAATCCTAAATTTCGTTATAATTTAATTTTTTATAATTATTGTTTATATAATAAAAATAAAAAATATTATAGTTTAAATTTTGCTATATTTTAGAGTTTTTATATTTAATTTATAAAGATTTTGAAATTAAGCGTTTTTCATTTCATCTCTCAAAGATTTATTTTATTACTTTTATTGGGGTCAAATATTTATT